>Ga0116228_10006003_pt1 | contig 10847 bp, 6 predicted proteins | sample S1TSphfallax_2_FD_89694 | JGI IMG/M metagenome (GOLD analysis project Ga0116228, IMG submission 89694) | Host-associated microbial communities from peat moss isolated from Minnesota, USA - S1T2_Fc - Sphagnum fallax MG | ecosystem: Host-associated > Plants > Peat moss > Unclassified | place: USA... | reverse complement strand
GTGCAAAGCTCTTCATATTTTTCTTTGAGTTCTCGATGCTCATGTGTCTCTTGTACTTTTGTTCTCAATAGCACCATATTTTAATTTAATCTCACAAATACTTTACTCCACAAAAAAAACTTGTATTCTTTTTGGCAACACATCTATCTATGAAGGTTGTTTGTTTTGTTTGTCACATTGAGATCTCCCAAATCATGTGGTCCCTCATTGTACTCTTGGTACCAATAAAAAGCTCTCAATGAGTCGTGGTGCACGGAGGTGATTTGCTAGTGTTTAGACCTATGGTGCAAGAATTATTAAATATTGATCAATTTTGTCAAAAAAGTTCAATGAAATCAAAACTTAATAACTAAAAAAAATTGAGGCAAGCTCTTTGTTCTCTTTGAAAGCCTTTGGTGATTGTGATTTCTTCGAGGTCATTTTATAATTTTTAGGTCTAAAGTGAGGAAAGATATTGAATTTTGAGTAAATTTTTGTCCTTGGAGATCAATTTTTAAAACGTAAAATAAAAATTTCATAATTGAGATTTATTGTCAAAGTCCTATTCACACTTTGATCAATGGCACAAGTCACACTAATCTATCTATTGAGAAAGTTTGTTTGTTTGTTTTGTCGAGATATCCCAAACCACAATGACCCCATCTACACTTGTGGTAGGTACTCTTGGAAAGCCTTCAATGAGTAGAGGCCTTTGAAGGTGGGTTCATAATGTTTAGACATAGGTTGCAATACTTATTCAATATTTATTAAAATTGTCAAAAAAAATTCAACAAAATCAAAATAAAATTTATAGGGAAATTGAGTGTGCTCTTGGTATTGTTGGAAAATCCCTTGATGAGTAGGGCTTCTAGAGATATTGAAAATTTGAGTAATTTCTGTCACTAGAAATCAAATTTTAAATTAAAAATGGTTTTTCACAATTTTGCTAGCTTTAAAATAAGGGTCTTAATATTCACACTTGAAGAAAATACATAAGCATGTTCACACTTGGGTCAATAGCACAAGTTACACTAGTAGATTAATGAAAACCAAAATAATTAAAAAAAAATTTTAGACCTTAGGTGAGGCCAGGAGATAATTGAATTTTGAGTAATTTTGGTCACTAAAAATTAATTTAAAAATCTAAAATAGTTTTTCCATAATCAGGCCCACGTGTGAACACGAAAGAGCCTAAAGTTACACAAATTATTTTAATCTTTGATTATGTCCTTAGTATGGAATCAATTAAGGGAGCTGTTCACACTTGAAGCCTTGTTCAAAATAATGTTGTAAACTAAGGAGGAGGGGCTTTGGGATCCTTTTCAGGTTCCGCCGTAATTATATTATTTTTGGAAATGTCAAAAATTCTAGAAATTTATCTGTTTGATATGCCAAAATTTAAGGAAATTACTTATTTAAGAACATTAAAAATTACTTATTTAAGAAAATTACTACCTTTGGATGCCAAAGTTTTTGGAACTGGGCTAATTTTTATTTTTTTTATGGCACCTAAATTTTGTACTACATTGCACCATCTGAAGTCAGTGAGTCATTGGAACATTATTATTTCTCCTCATTTTTGGATTAAAAAATAATTTAAAAAATGTTGTAAAAGGTCTTGTTATTTAATCTATTGCGGGTTTAGGAATGTACCAAAGAGACTATCTGTATTTATTGCCAAAATTTTCATAATTTATATCCTTATTGCCATTTTATTTTATTTTTGAAAACTAAAAGAATTATCCAGCACCCAGCTAGTGCCAAACCCGGAAAAAGGTAATAAATAATTAAGGTATTGAGTTTTGAGTAACTTTTGCCATTGGAAAATGAATAAAAAATAAAAAATAAGGTTTTCCACGATCATGCTCAATAATAGTCAAAATCCTTGTTCACACTTGAGAGCCGATGGTGAATGAAAAAACCAGAAAGAAAGAGGCGAGAGTAAATAATAAGTGTATACACACAAATTATTTTAAAATCTTGATTGTGGTCTAAGTATGGAATCGATTAATTTAATTTTTTACAATTGAACCAATCACAAAAGAGAGTTAATTAATATGCGGTACCTAGGTAGCTATTTAATGACTCGTGTGTGTTGGCCGGGAGAGGGGGGTGGGGGGGAGGAGCGGGGTTTCCTCCCCTCCTTTCTCCTCCTCGTGTGTTGATGAGGAACTTTCGTTGCGTCTCGCTCGCGGTGAAGGACTAAGGTCTTTTACTAACTACGGTCACCGCTGTTGCTGCGTCTTTGTCGTCGTCTTCTCCTTCGTCTTCGCTCGCTCGCTCGTTTGTTCGTTCGTTCGTGCCCTTCCCACCGGGTTCCTCCTCTTCTTCTGGGCAAGCAAACGCTCTTCACGGTCTGCACTTGCTAACCCTGTGTTCGCGTGCGCATCAAGCTTTGTGTTTTTGGCTGTGTGCTTCTTTTTCATTATTTGTTTGTTTTCTTTCTGTTTTTTGGTGTCAGTTTTATTACTATTTTGCTTGCTTTGTTTCTTCTTTTTGTGTCGCTCCTCTCTGTCTAAGCTTCTTCTTCTTCTTCTTCTTCTTCTGCCGTCTTTCCGTTTCTGTCCGAGTCCTTTCCCTCTCTTCTCCCCCCGTTTCTCTGCCTTCCTCATCTGGTTCTGTGATTTCATGCGATTTTTTTGTTTTTGTTTTTGCCTTGTTCTTTTTATGTGGTCGTCGCTGATGAAGCTGCTTTTGTTGTTGATGATGTTTTTGTTCCCCTCCCGCTGCTTGGTTTCTTCATCTGCTGCCGTCGGGGTTTTGTCAGCTGCACCTGGTATGGTAGGTTAGAATTCTCGTCTTTGTAGCTGGCGTTCTTTGCGTTTTCCTTTTTTTGGTTTTTATTTTTGGCGTCTTGAGCGTGGTAGAAGAGGGGAAGAAGAAGAAGAAGAAGAAGAAGAAACGTATTTAGGTTGAGGAGGAGTGATCACCTGCTTGTGTGTGTGAGAGAGAGAGTGTGTGTGTGGGAGTTTGTTATTTTTTCCTCTATAGACGCGGCGGCGGGAGATGGACGGGTTATCGGACAACAGGACGACGCGGCAGCTGCGGACTTTATCACAACAATCGGAAGTGGATGTGCGTCAGATCCTTGCAGAAGCGCAGAGTCGATGGCTAAGGCCGCTGGAGGTATGTGAGATTCTGAGCAACTATGCCAAGTATGGTTTCAAGCTCAATCCTGTACCGCCAGTGCGACCATGCAGCGGCTCCATGTTTCTGTTCGACAGGAAAACGCTGCGCTACTTCAGAAAAGATGGCCACAACTGGCGGAAGAAGAAGGATGGCAAGACGGTTCGAGAGGCACACGAGCGCTTGAAAACAGGTAGCGTTGATGTCTTGCACTGCTATTACGCACATGGTGAGGAGAATTCCAATTTCCAGCGGCGTTGTTACTGGATGCTTGATGCTGCACTGGAGCATATTGTGCTTGTCCATTACAGAGAAGTCACGGAAGCTAGCAGATTCTCAATGCCAGATACACACTCTTCTGCTGCATCGGCGCCCTCCTCCTCTATACATGTTGCCAATTCACCGGATCTCTCTGGCCCCTCTGATCTGGAGCATGAAGATGGGGATGTTGCTGAATCTGATGAGGTTGATGACTTGTCTTCCTTGGATCTTAGTGGTGCTTCAGCTTCTTTTAACCAGCAGCAGCAGCAGCAGCAGCAGCAACCTTCTTTGCTCGAGCAAATTGCTCCATCTCCTTCGCATGGCGGGACCATAGATTCTAGGGTTTTTTCCTCTTGGAGTTCTGCTGCTCCTGCTGCACCTTTTAGCACCACTACTGATTCTTCTCCAAGTCCGGTTGGTATTGACAGACTGTGGAGTTTTCCTTCTGTATATTCTACAGTCGGAGTACCATCCACAACTTACCTTCCACTGCAGCTGAATGGACAGCAACAGCAGCAGCCAGCAATGAATCAGATCGACAACTTAGACAGGAGCAAGTTGCATGAGAGCAGTGCAAGCACAGCTGAACTGTCATCCTTGAAGCCTCCTATTCTAGCTAGTACTTTCGATATCACAGTCTGGAATGAGCTTCTGGAGAACAATCAGAGAAACCAAGCATCATCGTCTAAGGACCCAAATGTTGGTGCAATGGGTGGAGAAGCAGTTTATGTGAAGCAGGAGAGTATGAATGGCTCCACATGGGCTGAGATATTGGAACAATGCACCACACCATTGACACGCCAGTCTATGCTTGAAGCAATAATGGGAAACAGTTCACTGGAAGCTGATGGAGGGCCAGAAGCTGGCAACAGTCATGATTTTTTATTTGGATCTCTGGGGCCTTCTCCAAAGGGTATTTTGGAGGCATTGTCTCCTAGAGGTCTAGGCAGGGAACCTCAAACACCCCTTGAAGCCAGTCTGCGGGCTGTGACTGAACAAAAAGCTCTCAGAGCTGCTGCAGAGGCTCAACAGCGGCGACATGTTGGTATACGCACAGACGTGGATGCTCTGTGGGACTCTAAGGCTGCTGAGGTGGGATTCTCTAAACTTAAGAGTTTCAACAACTCTGAGCTTGGTAACATCGCAAAATTTGACAGCTTTGGGCGATGGATGAGCAATGAGCTTGGTCGTGATAGTCAGAACTTCCTGCCGTCTGGACCATCACAGTCTGGCTGGCCAGGACTAGGGATGTTTGAGGATCAAGGAGTCGATGACATGTACAGCTTATCGCAGCAGATGCAGGTTGAAACAGAGCTCAGTACTTTAGTCTCACAGGATCAGCGCTACAGTATAGTTGACTTTTCACCCGAATGGGCCTACCCATCAGGAGATACAAAGGTTATTATCACAGGCATGTTTATTGGTGAATACAGCTCTTCATCAAAAGAGCATAAATGGTGCTGCATGTTTGGTGAGCTTGAGGTTCCTGCAGAAGTGATAGGAGCAGGGGTGTTAAGATGTAAAGCTCCTCCCCATGCACAGGGAAGAGTTTCTTTTTATGTCACTTGTGGTGACCGGCAAGCTCACAGTGAAATTCGGGAATTTGAGTACTGCAGTGCTTTGAGTGCTGCTCAAGGCTTGGCTGCTGCAAAATCTGGACTCAGAACAGATGAGGAGATGATGTTCAAGGTCCGGCTCTCACGCATGCTTCTTACTGAGTCCAACACTCAAAGCACAGAGGGTTCAGCAGACTATGGAAGAATTCTTGATTCGGTGTTGAGTGATGCTGAGTGGTCATACCTCCAAGATTTAGCAAAGGGCTCTGGGGATTTGCAGGTCTTCAACTTCCAAGAGAAGCTATTACAGATGTTCTTGAAGAGCCATATGCAGAAGTGGTTGCTGAGTAAGCTCCAGGAGGAGGGGAAGGGTCCTTCAATCCTGGATGAGAAAGGGCAGGGTGTGTTCCATATGGCTGCAGCTCTTGGCTATGACTGGGCAGTTGCACCCCTGGTTGCAGCAGGCATCCCTATCAACTTCCGTGATGTGCATGGGTGGACTGCACTTCACTGGGCTGCATCATATTGCCAGGAAGAAGTTGTAAAAGCTCTTCTAAAAGCTGGTGCAGATCCAGGAGCTGTGACAGATCCCACCAGAGCATTTACATCAGGGCAAACAGCAGCAGATTTGGCAGCAGTCAATGGCCATAGAGGCATGGGAGCGTTTCTGGCAGAGATAAATTTGGAGAGACGTCTTTCCTCTATGACACTCTCTGAGAACCCTGTGGACATTGCTATGTCACATATTGCGGGTGATAACGCTGTGGCCAAATTATCCAGACGAGAGAGCATTAGGAGAACTTTGAGCGGAGAGGAGGATGAACCATTTATTGCAGAGTCACTCCAGGCTGTCCGAAATGCAGCACGTGCAGCAGATCTGATCAAAAAAGCATTCCAACGACTTTCATTGCAGAAGCAGGAGGAAGACTCTCTTGTGTCACTCCAAGTGGATGAGTTTGGCATGACTCCACACCAGTTACGGACTTTCATGGCAGCACGTACTGCTCAGAAATTTCAGAATGTTTTTCGTGGGCACCATGAAAGGAAGCAGCAGTTGGCTGCCACCCGCATACAGCAAAAGTACCGAGGTTGGAAACAACGACGGGACTTCCTTGATCTCCGGCAGCATGTTGTGAAGCTGCAGGCACAAGTCAGAGGTAACCAGGTTCGAAAACGTCTCAAGAAGCTTCTCTGGTCTGTTGGTATTTTGGAGAAGGCAGTGCTGCGCTGGCGCCGGAAAGGTGCTGGTCTGAGAGGTTTCAAAAGTGGGGAGGTCTCAGCACCGGATAAAGATGATGACAATGATGAAGAGCTTATAAAAGATGGAAGAAAGAAGAATGAAGCTGCAGTGGAAAAGGCAGTAACCCGTGTACAGTCTATGGTGCGCTCACGTCAAGCTCGTGCTGAGTATATTCGATTGCGAGATGGATCCCTGCAACAGGGGCAATTTTCTCAGCCAGCAAGTCCCCAGGAATTTCAGAGTTCCACAGAAGAACAGTTGGTTAGTTTTCAACACTTGCAACACCAAGGACAGAGCCTGCAGGCTCCAAGTCCTCAGGGCTATTCAGATATCATGGACGATCATCTGATGAACTTTCCAAACTAAGGTTAGTAGCTGAACCCATAAACCTGAACTTTACCAACTAGGTGTAGCAACAGGTATTTGGGGCCATGGGAGCTAGCATGGCTCTTTTGGACATTTTACTATTTTGGAGATGGTGAGAGAGAGTGAAAGATTCAGATTATGGGAAGGATTGGTGTTTATGATGCATTGCCATTGCACATCCCAGAGTTTATAAACAGTGTTTTATACTTTGAGGACTAGTTGATCCAGGAACCAGATGAACAGAAAGGGTTCAGGTTTATGACATGCATGGTTGCAGGGTCACACAGATGTCAGAGTTTGAAGACAGTAACCTACAATTGAAGGAGTAGTTGACCCAGCAACCCATTTTTAATGAGGTAACATATTGTAGGGATTTGTAGAGTAGCACAGGTCACTCTATGTTGTAGTTCCTCCTGGGAGATGCTAACGAGTTTGTTTCATATATTGATTCATTTGTTCTAACAGTTGGAATTCCATGTGTTTCTTTGCAGTTATACAAAATCATGTCAGTATTCCATAATTAAGGATAGGGCAGATTGGATCGGTAATGGATTTCTGGACATCAATGCTTCAGGTCCCAATGCTAAGGTATCTCCTCTTTCTTTGCGTCAAACCTGTGATTGCAGAACAGTGAAGGTTGGACAACATGCACTATGCCATGACTGTCTTACCTGAATTTAGTTGTTCTTTCTGGGGCATATGTTCGATGCTATGAAGGGGTTTGTATAGTCTAAAATAGTACTAAAGGATGTCTGGAATTCCTGTGGTTGGTGCATGTGCAGAGCATGGTCATTCAGAGACTTTGGAATATTGTCCACAGCAATCTGGATTTGAGGGGATGGAAGTTGGGGTGAGAAGGAGAGTGAGGGAGTGAGCACATTCTTTTTGCAGCAGTTTATTAGGCAGACTGTTGACAGATCTTATTATTCTTCTTTGCAAGTCTACCGTGCAGGCTTGAGATTTGATTGAGTAGGTTTGAAAGTTCATAGTTGACACATTTTTGTGAATATTAGGGAAACCCACCATTGACAGCACCAGGCTTTTCTAAAAGATTGGTGCAATGCCTCTGCACTTGGATTTTAATGGAGTGACAGTTGTTTGCTGCAATTTATGACCTTTTTGTGAAGTTAGAAGCTAGTGCCATGTTTGTATGAAAAGTGTCAGGAACACAAAAAGTTTACTAAACTGTAACATCCAGTCAATTTATGACCATCCCCAGAATTCCTCATATATCCCACTTTGATGATGTCATGACTTTGTCAGATGCTGAAGGACATGGACTTGTTCATGAATGTGAGCTGATGAAGGACATCAACTTTTTCATGAAGTTGAGCTGATGATGGCAAGTGTTGACTTCACCACAAAAGTGCACTTTTCACAGCATGTATAATGTTGCTGGTCTCACACCGGCTGTTGAAGCCACAACTTTGCAACCTAGCCTTTGATGGTTGGTGAGTTGTGTAATGTCATGATGCCAACACTACTGGTGCACTGCCATGCTTGGCAAGAGGTTGTTGTAACAACTATCTGTTGGTAGGACTTGGTGTGAATGATTCTTGAATGTACAAAAGGAATTGCTATACTGGTGGCATAACATGTCTGACATGGATTAGGTAACCCGCGAGAGGGCACCTCAACTGTTTCTGGTAACCCGCGAGAGGGCACCTCAACTGTTTCTGGTAACCAACAAGAGGGCACCTTGACTATATTCAGTAACAAGTGCCCTTGAGCCAGTTACTGGACAGAGTTGACCATATTGGAGTGTGGAGCATACCTTCTATAGCAGGTGGATCCATCTACTTGAAGGTATGTTATGAATTCTCCTATCAGTGATGAGTAGTCTATGTAAATGTGAAGGCAGCAAAATGTGTTATATAACTCATGGGCTAAGGTCTAATGGTGTTCTGCCATACAAGCAACATACACTCCGCTATAGGTTGTAACAATACTCTGGTGGTAGCATTGGCTTAAAGTGATTCCTGTAGGTACAGAAGAATTGCTTTTGTGTTCTGTGAGCTTGATTGTGTACTGTAAAGCCCTGGGGTGGGGGCATTCCCAAATAAGGATGAGATGAGCTAATTCTGCATTTCAGGAATGTCCCGCATGCCTGCCACTATGTGTACTATATGGTATTCTTTAGTAAAAAGCAAAAGAATAGTTTGCTCTGTTTGCTCTGCGATGGGGCACTCAGGCGCACTCAGCTTTTCTGGACTTTTACCCAATGCAAAGCAAAAGGTGCACCTTCTCATAAGCATGAAAACTTTGCTCCAAGTTTTGTAGTGTACTCCGGAGGACATCTTATCCAGCATATTTTTCTTCTGCTGATTGTGAGGTGTTTCAAAAAATGGAATGCTCGCTCTGGCAGGTGTTCCATTTTTCAAAATACCCTGCAAATTTTTTTTTTCCTGTATTTTTCCCAATATTTGTTTCGAGTATTACAGGAACAAAATAAGAAATTGGAGCAGCTCTTAATGCTTGGTAAAGCCTGCAGCCTCAGGCTTTACCACACACCTCAACACACTAACCACAAGGTGCACCTTCTCACAAGCCTACTAAACATACCTAGAGCACTTGGTGGTAGGAGTGGGAAGGACCCACTCACTATTTAGGAGTGGTTTAGGGCTTAAGGTTGCTCCACCCATTGGCTACATGTAGGTGTGAGATCCATCCTACAAAAATGTTCGCTGAATATAAGGCACCCTCAAAATACACAAAAAAAATTTCTTGGAGTACCATACATGCATCTTAATTGTTCTTCCAAGAAAAGCGTTATTTTGTAAAGTTCCAATTAAAACAAGTTAGAAGTCTGCTTAAGGTTTTTGTTTAACTGATTGTCCCTTCGGAATCTTAAAATGGTATTTCAAGGGCTTCTTAATCCTGAGTTGCAGCTCTTAAGTACACTTTGTCATCAATAGATCATGCTCTGAAACTTCATCTTCTTTGAATGAGTCAATTTGGTTACTTTGCATTTAGGATTATTGACATTGTTTCATAAAAAATAATTTTAAAATAAAGTATTTTGAAACTTGTTATTCATAATATTTATAGTTGTCCTAGTATATCATTTAAAAAAAAAGACACCAAAGACACCAAGAACTTGATCTGAAGCATCTCAGTTCGATGGATCTCATAACTACGAAACAAAACAAATTACCTTCCTTCATAGATAGATCTTTGTTTTGTTTCAATATTCTAAATAATGTGGATGGGAGAGAGTACATTGTGGAGGAAGAGTGTGTCTAGAGCATTCTGGAAGATTTGTGTTGGGTGTCTATGGTTGGCACTCACATTGACTTTAGAATGTGTCCATGAATGTGTAAATTCCATAATGAAATTTATTTACACTCCATGCAAGTGTAAGTGTAAATATAAAATAAGAAACCGTGTAAGTGTAAAAATAAATATATTTTAAATAAATTTTACACAATCCGATAAAACAATATAAATGTAAATATATAACAATGAAAAGAGTATGATTTTTACTTGAGGAGGGGAGATTTCATAATATTTTTGAAGATAAGCCAGCTAAATGGCCCATTGCAATTTTTTTATAAAAAAAGCATCAAAATATATACCCGCAACTAATTCATATGACTTTGCAAGAAGTCTGGTCCCAATAGATCTTATATATATAATAAAATTGTCTATAAAGTAAGGAAAACAACACTAGAACCTTGAGCTTGATCATAAATAGGGTGAGATTCAACATAAATAAAAAAAACATTAGCATTCAAGGGTGGGAGGACCTCAGTATTTGTGGTGACTGAGTTTGCACCCCTGTCTTTCCTTTTTCTTTAGCGCCTCCACTTCTTGCTGCATAAATTTTCACTGCTCCTACTTGTAAAGCTACTATGATTATTCTTGAACCTTGTGCATTAAATGCTGATTTTCAGCATTTCATTCCCAGATTTAGTAAAATTTCATTACTTTATGGATACACCCTTGAAAGAAAGGTTTGGAATGAAAGGAGGCCCAAAGACAAGGTGACTTTACAAATAAATTTTAGTATTTACAGTTACACTTACACATCCAAAAACATTGACACAGGCCGTGCATAAGTGTATTCGACAAATATTTACATTGGCTGCCTCATGTAACCCTAAAAGGATATATATACACTGCAACAGGATAAGTGTAAGTGTACAAAATTTGAACATGTAAGTGTATCTGTAAATCTCGGTATTAGAAACGAGAACAGACTCCCAACAATTATCAAGGTTATTCTTAGAAATCATATGGTGATTCTCAAAAACCAAAGACCCAGTTAGTTCTGACATATAATCACGAAGACTCGCAATTGTTTTGAAAAAAACCAAATG
>Ga0116228_10006002_pt1 | contig 10849 bp, 4 predicted proteins | sample S1TSphfallax_2_FD_89694 | JGI IMG/M metagenome (GOLD analysis project Ga0116228, IMG submission 89694) | Host-associated microbial communities from peat moss isolated from Minnesota, USA - S1T2_Fc - Sphagnum fallax MG | ecosystem: Host-associated > Plants > Peat moss > Unclassified | place: USA... | reverse complement strand
TCTAAATTTTGGATTATAGATTTATGAATCTAATGGTTTTCTAGTGCTTTTGGATTTTAGATTTAAAAATCTAATGGTTTCTTATGGATTATGGTGATTTGTTGTCATTACACCAAAACATGGTTTTTATAGTTATCCTTATGGACTATGTAGTCCAAATGGTGCCATCATCTAGATGTAGTCATATATGTTCAGTCATGGATTCCATGTTTTGGCATAATGTGTGAATTTTGGGTTTTTTTATTTAGGAATTTGGTGGTTTCTTATGGATTTAAAATTATATTGGTCTTATTATTTTCAGATCTAATAATCGTACCCTATGTCCCCAAACCCCCTTTGATGAATTCTAGTGATTGAAACGCAACCTTTCTTTTATTTTTAATGATTTTTACACCCAACCTTTCGATTTTTTTTTATGATTTCCAATGATTGGAACCTAACCATTTTTTTCCCTTGAATGTTTTCTAGTGACTAACACACATTTCTAGTTACAAATTCTACTAGTTTTTGTAATCCCATACATTTTTAGCCATAACAATCATTTATAATTTAAACTGAGTGTGACTTGTGTGTGCATGTTTGGATTTACAAATGGTATGTTTTTAGAAGTGGGTTACAAAAAACTATGTTTTCAATTAGAAAAGCATTGCCTTGGCAACCCCTTGAAACAAGGGGCCTTGACAAATTGTGGAGTTTATGCAATTAAACACACTTGTAACCATGTACAACAACCACCTTGCAGCTTATAACATTGGCAAAAAACATTTTATTCAATTTATCCCAAACGTTGTGTGGAAATGTGTCTACCAAGATTATTTCAATGTGTGCCCTAAGGTTCCATTTGTTAAGGAGACATTAAAGAACCATATATGGGAGACTTTGAAGGAGTTGAAGACAAGCAATTATAATGAAGGAAGTTCAAACCAAGCCACATTGCAAATACAATGGTGTTTTGGAATGATTGAAAGCCGCAAATAGTCATGTTAACTAGAATGTTTTAAAGAGATGACAAAGTTAGATGAACTATCCACTTGTCATGTTTCTTCAAACCTTACCCCAATTACAAAAGTATCCAAGGGGGGACATAATGATAGTGAATTCCAAGAACATGGCAACCATGTTAAACCATTTTTCTTCATCATCCAATGTATGTGATGTTTTCTTGCTAGGTAAAATGGATATCAATAATGAAAGAAAAAAAAAGTAAAAATTAGTAATTTGAAAATGGCTAGAGATTTAAGTCTTATTTAAGAGGAAGAGTTTAGAATAAAAGTTAGGGCAATTCTAGAATTGTAAGCAATATTTTGATGTGAAATAAATTGTTTTTATGAAATTCATTATTTTCTTAAATTGTCTCCATTTCCCCAAATTTCAAACTTTAACATTAATGTTGGTGTTAAACCCTAAGTTCAAACCTAACCTATAATTTCAAACCAAAACTTTAATATTAAACCTAAACCCTAATTTTAGAGCTAAAAACCCTAATTAAAGATTGAAAAATGTCCACATGACTATGTAATCTAAACATCCACATCATATTTACAATGAGTCATATATGTGGTTTAATTATAAACATCATTTGTGATTACATCCCTTATGATTGTAATTGTAATGGATAGTCATGAAAACACATCTAACAACCTACAACATGCCATGTGGCACCAAGAAGTTAGAAACTTAAGTTTTTTGATCCAATAATGTGGAGCCACATGGCAATCAAAGGTGAGTCAAACAAGGCTAAGTATATATGTGGTTTAATTATGAACACCATTTGTGATTACATCCCTTATGACTATAATTGTAATGGATAGTCATGAAAACACATCCAACAACCTACAACATGCCATGTGGCATTAAGAAGTTAGAAATCTAATTTTTTTGATCCAATAATGTAGAGCCACATGGCAGTCAAAGGTGAGTCAAATAAAGCTAAACAACTTAACGTCATCCAAGTATGTGTAGCCTTATAAACTACACACATGGGTTGTATATAGGTTGTAAATGAAAGGACTTGAACCCTTCACTTCAAGTTTGGGGGTTCAAGTCCTTAACCATTACACCACATTTTTTTTTGGTAACAAAATTAATTACCACCAAACTTTAAACATCAAAGTTTTTAACCTAAATTAATTTAGGTCACCCTAAGTTAACCTAAATTACCTAATATCTTAGCCTAAATTAACCTAGGGTAACTTAGGCCATTCTACACTAAACCTAGGTAACCTAGGGCTACGTACATTAAACTAATCAAAACATAAACTAAAATAAAATAGGTTTAAGTAGGTTCAATGAAATTAAACTTGAAAAAAAAAAGTTAAATTAGGTTAAACTATGATGAATTTGATTAAACTTGGTTAAATTATGGTAACATATGATAAATTTGACTATTTAGGTTAAACTTGGCTAAACATGCATATGGTTAGACATGGATTAATTTGGCTACTTGGGCTAAATTGGGATAAAATATGTTAAATTAAGTTACTTAGGTTAAACTAGGTTAAATTAATGTTAAAGGGTAGATTAGATTTTAACTTAGTTTTGGACATAAAATTGTAATTTTTTTTTTTTTTCCAAAACTATAATTACCTATTTCTATAGTTTTATATTTGATTACCAAATTTGGTTACATGATTCATTATTATCAAAAACTTATCATTAGTTTTTGAAATGTATATTTTCGGAAATTGAAAAGTTAACTATTTTATTTTATTTTTGACAAGGAAAAATAATTAAGATTTATTATGAATCTTATAATTTTGGGGGATTTCTCTATTTTCTAAGGTAATCCATTGCTTTTGACCCCTTCAAAAGAATGTTTTTAGGAAGTTTATGTATTCCTTTTTGTGTAATGATCTTTCAAATTTGCTTGGAAGTAAACAAGTTTCTTTGAACATTCCTTATTGATTTTTTTGCTTTTTGTACTTCATTTTTAAAGTTGTATATTTTTTCACAAGTTAGAAATTTTTGCATGATAGAAACCTATAGTTTGTTTGTAATACTTGTTTCATAAACTAATTGTGACTATTTGTTAGTTAAAGTTGCAAAACTAAAATATTCATTTTTTGATCCTATTTCATTTCAATACCAAAAAATTGGAATTTCACTAGGGGTTTCAACAACTAGGCTAAATTAAAATACTAAGGTTAAATTTAGTTAAAACTAAGATAAAATAATTTAAACTAGGCTACATAGGCTAAATTCGGTTAAATTAGGTTAAACTAAAGTACTTGGGCTAAGATTGGTTAATTTTAAGTAACTTTCGCTAACTAAAATAAATTAGCCTAACTTTAGTTAAACTTAATTAAATTTTATTAAATTAAGTTTAATTTGGATACACTTTACTAAACTAGGGTAGTGATGTTAAGTTATGTTAAAATATAGTAAAATAGGTTTTATAGGCTAAATTACAGTAAAATAGGTTTAAATTAAATAAATTAGGTTAGATTACAAATAAATGATACTAATTTTGGCTAAATTTAATTAAGCTAGGTTAAATTTAAATAAATTTTTAAAATGAAAAAAATTAAATTAAATTAGGTTAAATTATAATCCATTATTTTAAAGTATATTAAATTAAGCTAAATTGGGCTAAAACACATTAAATTAAATTGATAATTTAATTATTCATAATTTAATTATAAATATTAATAGTCGTATTTGTAATCACATAATCATAATTTTGATCATAATTATAAAAATGGGAATGATTTGAAATACATTATGACTATCGTGGGCATGAAAATTACAAAGACAAATGATGAAAGAATAGGTCTGAATCAAAATCAAAATTAAAGAAACCAAATTAAGAATTAAAATGTTAGAATTAAAAACACAAAGTGTGCAAAACCAAGGTTCAAATAGATCTTTATTTTGATAAAGTAATAAAATATAGACATGAAAAAAATAGAATAAGATTATGGTGTAAAATCATATCTCAAATTAATGTTGAACAATTTTAAAGTAATGGAGGGTCTTACTTTTATTTATACCCCTTTGAGAACTTAATTCAAAAAAGCTTCTATGAATGTTTTTATGTGTTCATTAACTAAAGAAGTTTTTTAATAAGCTTCCTAACTACAAATGAATTACAAGTTAATTAGGATTTATCTAAGACAAAACTAATAATTAAGTATGAGTAAATTAAAAATAGATTATAAGAACTTGGAAATGAGCTATGTTTTGAACAAAAACCATAGTTGAAGTGCATTTGTCATAAAGTTTTTGTGGTTTCGAATTTAATGCAATGTCTTCCAAGGGAATTGAACCTTAATCCAAAAAAGGACATTGCCCTCTTGAATGGAAGACATAGAAATAGAAAACACTAGTATTGACATCCATATCTAAATTCATTATTGAATAGGAGAATAAATAAGATTTAGGACTTATGAGCTTGTTTCAATGCAAGAGGTAAGATTCATTAAAACGCCAAGTAGATTGCCTTCTCATAAAGTTGCTCCAAAATTTTATAACTTGAACCTATACCAAGATTTTGCTTCATTCTCATTTGTGATGGTAACATGAAATTGAAACATCTACAAAACTAAAAAATCTTAAGCATACATCATAAAAACCAAATCCAAATTAGTTGTTGAATGGTTTTTCAATTTCAACTTCATGAAAGTGATGGTAGAAAAGTAGGTTCATTTCCTTTGAAAATAAACAATTGCAAGTTCAACAAGTTTAAAATATTTTTAAAAAATTATCTTTCAAATTTACACTAAAAGCAAACCTTTTTTCACATTCGAGTGGTTGGATTGTAGTCATGTGGTGGATTCATGGTAACCTCATTATTGGACTCTATGGCGATCATAAATAAACTAGATTGATATTCAAGTAAAACATAATCTAGTAAGAGCACGTGTGATTTACCATCTCATTGAGTCATCTTGCCATGAAAATAACATGATTTTATAATTTGTAGATGTTTAAGGAATGTCAAAACAAATTTTAATCATACCCAATATTGAAGGTAAATAATGTTAATAACAATCATGAACTGTTGTGTTTTTATTAAGTTCAATGGTCAAACCTTTTGCAACAAAAATGCATTGATTATTTACATCTTGGCGCATAGTTAACTAATCTTCTTTAGTGAACATGACATAATTCTAGTGCATTTGTCAGTTTTGTGTAACATGAAACATTTTTCTTTCAAGCAAAAACCAACATAATCCATTTGTGTGACAAGTTCAAGGTATTGAACTATCAACGACGCATCAAATTTTAACCACGCCAAATCCATAGAACTTTCGAACTAGTCATGTGAGAAATGTTGTTCATGGTCCACATATTTGAGCCATTTTAAAACTTTTTCATCTCTAGTGGAATATGACAAGCTTTAGAAAAAACATGGCGAAAACAAGTCTCTTGAAAACTTTCTTCCAACTCCAAAACATCACAACTCCCAAAATATTTTAGTGCAATGATCATAACATTCAAATTTGACCTTTCATTTTTCATGCATGCCATCATGTTTTTCCTCAAACCATATTGATCCAATATGCTTAGTAAATGTTTTTGCCATTACATGCCTTGTAGTTTTTTTTAACATCGAAAAATAGTATGGTGTTCAGATTGCTCCCAAGAAATAAATAAAAACAACAAAAATATCTTGAACTCCTTTAAACACCTTGAAATAAAAATTGGGAGTTGTAGAATTACAGTATGTTAAAATTGGTAAAACATATTTGTTTAATTTAATTCTCCACCAAGTTAAGCAACATTTTTTATGAAAAATGTTTTTGTGAAAGGAACACCATTCAAAAACACAAGTGCATTCACCATACATTTTTCACAAACTACAAAAGTAATAAAATTTTCATTTTGAAAATGCCATGGGTTTGAAAAAAAAATCGTTGTACATTATCGTTTTTGAAAGGATCTTTTGCACTTTTTTTTATATATTGAGGTTCGAAACACGTTTGGTCTTCTTTTTTGTAGGTTATTTTCCCAAACTTCCTTTTAATGAACAATTCCATGCCTCTCCAAACTTTTTTGCAATGATTAAATGTTTTGCATCCACATATGTTTTCAATTTTATTATTTCATTGTTTCTTTAAATGATATCAACATTTCCTTGATTTCATTATAGGACTGAAATGAGTAATTAAACTATTATAACATTATATACAACATAATATACATCACATGACTTGAACACTAGCACCATTGACATCCCTATTATCATTGACGCAAAAACAAAACCCAACATAAAGCATTTTCATTATGGGGTGTACAATTCTTTCTTTGAAGATGTAATTTGTTAATATTCAGTTTTATTTTCCCTCTTCATTTTGTGATAGCCTACATGATTCTATTTGATATTTTAAAATTTCTTTAGATTCTTTTTATGTTACATTTTCTTTCATTTATGATATATAAAGAGAGAAAGAAATAAACCGCAACCAGAAATAGAAAAAAAATCATTACAAACAAAAAAAATCATAGAATGAAATCTAAGAATAATAAACCAACATTTAGAACAAATGAAAAATACAAAATTGAAGTTTTTTTTTAAAAAAACAACATAAAGTATCCAAACAAATAAAACATGAAAACTAAAAAAAAATTACTTTGGGTTTGAAGTTGCAACTTGATGATGGCTAATAGCCAAAATCTGAACGTGCACAATGGAAGAGGCCAATGGTGTGAGGAAGTACATGCAAAAGAACAATTGGATAGGGTGAAGTTGAAAGAATGAAAACTAGAAATGTAAAAGCATAGATTAATCCAAGTACTTGAAGTTGGAACAAAGAAAAACAAATGAAAGATAACAAAACAACTAGTGTGCAATCACCACTCTAAACCCTAATCTACAATTTCTAAAAACTTTAGCTTAATAAACCTAAAAACTTTAGTCTAAATACCCATTCTTGGACTATGCCAACCATCCTAGACCCTAAGTCTTGCTTACTATTTAAACTACACCTATAGACCCCTATACATGTAAATTAGATTTAGTATATTCCATTGCTTTATGTGGGTATCATTTTTTGAAAAACTAGTATCATGGTATTGATTCCTAAGTCAATATTTGTTTCAACAATTTTCTTTCCAACAAAAATTGTCGAAACAAATATCATGGTGGATATCATTGACTATGATATATTCAATTTGAAAACTAGCTCAAGAAACCTTAGTTGGTTCTCACACTTTTATCATATGTGCCAATCATGGGGTTTTACTAGTCTTGGGTGGAGATTTGAATTTTTTAATAGCCTCCAATTCAATTTTTTGTAAATTTGCAAAATAAAAGAAATGAGTCCAATTTTATTGAATCCTTTCAAAATAAAATATAAGAACTTCAAGTTTTAGTATTTTGAATTAAATTTTTTTTTGAAGAACCTTTGGTTTCATTTATCCTTGAACCCCCTCATAAAAGAATTTGATGCTTTCATGAAAAAATGAATAGTTTTATTATAGGTATGTAATTGACTCCTTTGATTGGTTCTTTGATTCTTGAAAATGGGAACTATTTGTTAGAATTCAATGTTTGTAGTTTTTTTTCAAAATTGTGATTTATATATCAAATGGTAAAATTGGTTCTTTGATTGTTTGAAGGATCACAAGTATATAACTTTTTAAACTATGATAAAAATATGTGTATGAAATTTGGTTCATTCATTGTTTGAAGATCTAAGATTTATACATTAGAGTTATTTGGAAAGTAAATAAAACACAACACTAGAACCTTGAGTTTGGTCATACATGGGTGATATTAAAAAAAACTTTGCAAACATTAGCATTCAAGGGAGCTGGAAATTCAGAAAACCATCAATTGTGGCGATAAATTGAATTTTGTTCTATCTTTCCTTTCATTTTTCCTACTTATAGAACTAATATAATTATTCTCGAAGCTTGTGCATTAGATGATAAATTTTTGCATTTTATATTGAGATTAATAAAATTTCCTTACTTTGCAAATACCACTAAAAGAGGGGAGAGGGGCTAAAGGAAAGCTTCAAAACAATGTGAAGAGAAGGTTACTTCATAAATAACTCTATTATAATTAATGTAGTGTTTTTTTATTGTTTGAGAATCACAAATATGCAATTAAAGAATTAGAACCAAGAGGGTCTTGGTGCCATTTCCAATACCCACTTAACACTTTAATGTTGGGCAATTAGTTTTGAAAATAACCTTTGGTTTTGTTTTGTAAAAAATTGGAAATCAAAAAACCTTCGATGCTAGTTATTTGAAAATTTCCAAAATCAAAGAACCTCTAATTCTAATGTTTTCAAAAGCTTGAAAAAACCAATAGTTTATTATCCTACTAGTTCTTAGACCTATGGTCATATATCAAAATCAATTCTCATATTTTTGAAAACCATGGACAAATATATGACAATTTGGTTTTTTAAAAAAGACCATGATTAGATATCCTTGAAGGCAACATTGAGAATCAACAATTGTTGGTTATTAGGTGCCATATTTTTTATACTTACCCAAACATTGGTTTTTATTGGGTTTTTTTCATGGTCATTAGGTAGGTTATTTATTTGAATTTTTAAAAATGTTAATTAGGGTATTAATATCACAAAAAGGTTGAATGATAATTAAATTATCAATATTTTGAAAGTATGAAGTGTTGATTATGTATAAAGGCAAGGTATTAAATATTCGACTGATAACCATTGGTTCTCTTGTCAATTATTTCACTGACAATGATTTCATTAGAATTGGTTTCTGTGGGATGGGCTATAGTTGTAGGTCATACAAAAAGACAATTTTAAATGGTAAATTTATTAGAGGTTGATTCTAAACTAAAATTATTTTTAACAAAAAAAATTTACTAGTTGTAACGTTTCAAAATGTCCTTATGGATTCTAAGATATTGAAAAAAAAATTTAAAAATTTCAATGTCTTTTGGAATCTTTGTGTCATTTTTAAAAAATATATATATTTGCGTCCTTCCAATTTCATACACATGTTTACATGAAATTTCATACAAATGTAAATATGTATGAATATGTTTCATTTGAATATGTTGAAATTATTTCAAGAGATTAACATGTTTTTTTTCTTTGAGATTAAACTAGTTTCCAATAAACAATTTCCCTTAAATACCTAGTTCAAGGATTTAATCCTCACTTGTTTAGCCAATTTAATATTTATCCACCCTAATTGCTCCAAATTTTCAATGAATTAAAAACAAGGGTGGTTAATTAAATTTCCCTTCGGATGGTAATTGGACAATATTTTGTACAATGTCATTTCTATATATATCTGAAAATTTAAAAAGTTCAAATGTAAACCCTTATTTTCGTTTTGTTGTTTCATCGTCATTGGTAGTGTGTAGTAACATGGAGCCCAAGTTAGATTATTTTACAACTTTTAACAAAATTTATTATTTAAATGAAAGTTTCCCCCTATTTTTTGGTTTTATATCATAACAATGTTATGTGTTTAAAGATAACCTATCTAGATGATAACCAAGTCATTCAAGTAAGTTATTAGATTTTGAAATTTTAATATTAATTGGCTAGGTTAATAACTAGGTCAAAACTCAATAACTAACCAACGATAATTTTTGTCAATGCTGGGTTGTTATTTATTTTTATGAATGATGACCAAACCTTACATAACTTAGCAAATAGCAAACTCCCATTTGAAAAGAAAAGGATGTACAAAAGGAGAGGACAAACCTTGTACCAAGGCTTGTACCAAGGGACAACAGTCAAAATCACAAATAAACTAATGGAAACCCCAAAATAAAACAACATGGATTTGTCAAAAGAGATTTTGATTTAAAAAAAAAAATTAAAATGGTTTTGGTTCCACACCTAAATAAAATTGGAAATTTGGTTTTTGTTGTAATTCTTCAAAAATCAAATTATGGTTTTAGTTTCCTTTTTTAAAATTCTTGGTCCCATTTTTGGTTTCAATTCCACATATAATAGAACAAAGGAACCCAATTATGGGTCCAATTCGCTAATAAGTTTAAGTTCCAATTGTGATTCTAGTACTAATTCCAAAAATCATACTTGGTTTTGTTATTATTAATAGAAACTTGACATAATCGAATATGCATCATCTTTCTTCCATATACAAGGCTAAGATCAATCAAGGAAAATCAGTAACAATATGGGTTGTTAATCACCTAAAGACTTGGAATTGGGGTCGAAAATAAATATTATTACACGTTCCTAAAAAAAAAGGTGTAAAATACTTGGGTGTTCAAATTGGCTTTGGCATTTCATAGGAAGTCAAATTTGATAAACTCATGATCTCATTGAAGGCTAAGCTAATTTCCTAGGCTAGTTGTAGTTTTTCATTAGTAGGTAAAATTTTGGTTGGTAATCATGTTATTCTTGCCTCCATTTGGTACATAGATGTTTGTTGAAATCCAAATCCAAGGGCATGCATGACTCAACACTCACCAATGTACCAACCAAAAAAAATTGTTTGGAGGTTTATTCGATAGGATGAAACTCAATGTAACCTCATAACAAGGTCATAGGATGAAGTTGTGTTTTTTTTCCCCTCACCCCAATCTTTAGTTTTTTTTCCCCCACACTCCCTAAACCCCCTCCCTATTTAAATCCCTACCTCCTTCCTTTTCTCATGCCTCCTCCTTCCCCTTTCCCACCCACCATTTTCTTTTTTTCTAACTTTCTCCATTTGTATTTTTTTTTTCATTTTTGGTTTTTTCTTGTGTTTTCTTTCATTGTTTCTTCTTGTTGTTTTTTTTTTTTTTGGTTGTTTTTTTTTTTTTTTTTTTTTTATTTTTTTTTTTTTTTTTATTTTTTTTTTTTTTTTTTTTTTTTTTTTTTTTTTTTTTTTTTTTTTTTTTTATTATTGTTTTGTATTTGTTGATAATAGATATATTATATTCTCTTGATGGTTAAAG
>Ga0116228_10006001_pt1 | contig 10851 bp, 10 predicted proteins | sample S1TSphfallax_2_FD_89694 | JGI IMG/M metagenome (GOLD analysis project Ga0116228, IMG submission 89694) | Host-associated microbial communities from peat moss isolated from Minnesota, USA - S1T2_Fc - Sphagnum fallax MG | ecosystem: Host-associated > Plants > Peat moss > Unclassified | place... | reverse complement strand
TTTATATGATGCATCACCTGTATTTGTAGGACTGCTATTATGACGCAGCCTACCACTCCATGGTCTATTAGTAGACCCACTAGAAGGGGACTCTCGTGGTCCACTCCATGTCTGTGATTGTTGACCTACATTCTTTGCAACCACATGCTCGTGTGCTCAGCCCCAATAGAGTCTTTTACATGAGCATACCAATTGTTCATTTCATCAAACACAACATCCCTGCTCACCCTCATTTCACGTGTGACAGGGTTATAACATCTGTACCCTTTCTACTCAAGTGAATACCCAATGAAAACACATTTTTCAGCCTTCGGATCTAGCTTAGTCCATAGCTCATCTAGTACATGTACATATGCAATGCACCTAAACACTTTCAAGCGTGACAAATCTGGTTTTCTGCCACTGTACTTCTCCTCTGGAGTCATACCATGCACTGTTGCTGTGGGGGTCTTGTTCATGATGTAAATTACAGTCACAATTGCTTTAGCCCAATAATGATGTGGCATGCTCTTGTCAGCCATTAATGCACAAGCAACCTTTGCAATGTGCTTGTTCTTTCTCTCAGCAACTCCATTTTGCTGCGGAGTATACCTGCATGTAAATTGCCTCTGAATTCCATGCATTTTCAGATATGTAATAAACTCATTAGAGAAATATTCTCCCCCTCCATCTGACCTTAGGCACTTAACTTGCAACCTTGTTTGCTTTTCAGCCAACATTCTAAAATTTTGAAAGTGAGTAAACACTTCATTTTTTTCCTTCATGAAGTACACCCACACTTTCCTTGTGTGGTCATCAATGAATGATACATAGTAGCGACATCCTCCCATTGACATCGTCTTGGTTGGCCCCCATACATCTGAATGCACTACATCAAGTGCTCTCTTACTTACATTCCTATAATGCAAAAACACATTCTTTGTTTGCTTCCCAAATTGACATGCTTCACATATCTTATGCATTCCATCCACCTTAAACTTTAACAAACTTGTGACAATTTCTGAATTCTGCATAGACTTCAATCGTTGCTCATTTACATGATTAATACGCTTATGCCATATGTCCATATTAGCCACAACTCCTGCACCTTGTGCAAACATAACAGCTTCCACCTCAGGCATGTTTACATCCAAAGTAAACATTTTGCCCACTCTTTTGCCCTTAGCAACTAAACGACATTTGTCCTTGAAGTCTTCGACATACCAGCCATCAAGGTTGAACCAAACTTGCAAACCCTGCTCAATCATTTGCCCAACAGAAACCAAGTTCTTTGTGATATTGGGCACATGAAGTACATCAGACAAGTACTTTATATTGCCATCTTGCATAGCTAATGGCACATTCCCAATATGAGCAATGGGATGAATTGTGTCATTTCCCGTCTCTACATAACTTGGTTTTTCCAGATTTTTGACATCCCTAAACCACTCACCATGATAGGTCATGTGGTTAAAGGCTCCTGAACCCACATACCATACATTATTAGCATTTGTGGATACATTTGCAACCACTATATTTAGCATGTGTTGCACAACAAATAGATGCTCATACCTATCTTCAGACTACTTACTTGAGGATGCATAATTATTATGCTGCAGTTTTCCATTCTTCATGTCACTTTCCTTCTTTCTACATTCTCTGACCCAATGGCCTGGTTTGCCACAATAATGACAATCTCTAGAATCTGATCCAAATTGTTGCCCGTTCCAATTGCCACGTCCTCTTTGGCCCCCCTTGCCTTGAGACTGGCCTCTTCCACCACCTCTGTATGATTGTTGTTATTATGAATCATTTGACTAAAACTATCCAAAATTTTGATTTCCAAAACAGCCACCACCTTGGCCTTGACCACAACCTCTTCCTCTACCTCTACCTATATTTGAGTAAAAGGCATGCTGCTCTACGTTGTTCTTGTTTTGTGTAGAATAGTCTTCATTTAAGGTTTTCTCTTCTACAATCAACATTGACACAAGATCCCGAAAGTTGGGAACATTTTCCCTAACAGTTATGGATGTCTTGAAAGGCTTGTATTCCTTTCCAAGTCCATTTAGACAAACGCTGACCAAATCATCATCATCCACAGATACATTAATAGATGCAAGGGATTCAACAATACCCTTGATCTTTAATGAATACTCATTGATAGACATGTTCTTCTCCACAATGTGCAGCTCTTACTTTAGTTGCAACTTGCTTGCCTTTGTATTTGTCTACAACATCTGCACCAAGTTCTGCCATGCTTCTGTTGGAGTGTGAGCATCCTATATGTGCCCAATCATAGTGTTTGTAACACTAATAGACAACCAATACATGACCTTGCGTGCACCCTGGTTCCAATCCTTGAATGCCTTTATCTCTACTACAATGGCATTCTCCTCGAACAACTTTGGAGGGTCTTCATTCTCACCTTCCACATAGTCCCAAAATCCTTTTCCCATAAAGAAATTGGTCATCTTGAACCTCCAAGCATGGAAGTTATTCTTGTCAAGCTTCTCACTAACAATGTCGCAACCCCACTTTGAGGCAAGTGTGAGGATGAGACTCGCACTCCCAAAAGTGGGAACTTAGAGTCCTCCGGGACTCCCGAAATTTCAGAGTTCGATTGTAGGGGTCAAAACACCTCGCCTTGAGGTGTTCTTTATACCGTTGGAAAGGTCTTGAAGTGTAGATGTCGAAAATGGCCTTGAATGAGCCATTCGGACATCTACAGGACAAGTTATGGTCGAAAGAAGGGCCGGGAGTCAAATTGGCAATTTGACTCCCGACCACTAAAAGTCGGGAATCAACCCGAACCAGTGTGTGCAGGTGGAGTGTGACATGCCATTGGAAAGCTCTTGAGGAGAGCTACAAGTTTGCTTCAGACCTCATCCCAATCAGAGGTCTGAGCTGGGAGTTATGAGCTTCCAAAGTCTCGGGAGTCCAAATTGGGACAGTTTTGGGACTCCTCCTTGGGAGTCTCGGGACTAAAAGCCATTCAGATGTGGGCACCGTGGAGCAACGCAGAGAATACTATGTGGGGGAAGGTGGTGGCTTCCCACGAGTCCAGGCCGTGGTGAGTCAAGCGAATATGTGTTGCCCGTGGCTTGTCCCAACACCAAGAGTGATTCCGAATGTGAATTAACCAACTTGTTGGTTGGGTTTTGATGCAGGACCGAGTAACTAAATAAGTTTTCCCTTTTCCTAGTCTAATCCCGGAGCTTTCAGCACGCCCCTCTCACCCCTTTAGTGCTGGAAGCTGGGAGCGGCACCAAGTTCTAACTACTTCTGCTCTTTAACATAGTTGGACCTTTTTTGGGTTTAACAAGGAACTTGGGGGCGCGTCAAATAATTTGATTGATGTCGTCTGACATGTTGTCTGAATAGCACACGAGCGCCTGCTAACTCAAAAACGGAGGTCGAGATGATGCTGAAATGTAATTTCAGCCCCAAAATTTCGTCCGAAAAACATTATACAATCTTTATAGCTTTGTCTTGGTGAAGACAGCTCCTCGATCCGATGTCGTTTGCCAGTGCCTCCCAAAGAGCTCCGACACGGATGTAATAGTGAACACGAAGGGGGAAGAGATGATGACCTCTTGCCACCATACCGCCTCCTTTGCTTCTTGTGCTTGTTGCTCAGCCCGTAGCCTGTACCAGGTTCTAATACCATGAAAAGATTGGGGGGGAGAGAGCTTGAGCTCTTGCAAACACACACACCCTTGGAAGACAACAAGTCCTCCAAAAAAAACAATGGCGAAGATCCATCATGTCGGCCACTAAGCGCGCCAGTCGATGTGAATGTAGAACGGTCACCCAAGCACATCATGAGTGTCAGCTCTAGTTGAGCTTGACATCTCAACAATCTCATCACCACTGCTGCTGATAATGTGAAGTATCAAATGTGCAGTTCGAAATTATGAAATTCCAGAAGTAGTTCAGAACACATTTTCAGTTGCATCTGACATGGAAATCAGTCAGATGTCTACAATCCAGGGACCTCTCTCAAATTGAACAGACAGTATCAGAGTTAAGGATCCTGCACAATAGGGCTGGGTCATGAGCAGGGACTCAGGGCTAAAACCATTAAAATTTCACCCCAATGCTAACCAGACCTCCAGACTATGAAACATGATGGAATCCAGATTAACATAGGCAAGCATTGTGGTAGAGCAAACCAAACATCCACATCACCTGGGGCATCCCTGCACTGAATGTGTCCTCAAAGACTAGTGGGTGGGAGAGAAGAGGGAATGAATCAACAAATGGGTTTACTAAGAAAAGTAAAAGTAATGTCCAATGCAGGTTTCCAAGCATGAATTCACCTTCAATTTCAACCACTGGCCATGACCATATGCATCTGGATGCTTTTTCTCATCCAATGTTCACTTGGGATCTTCTCCCTTAACTTTACAATGTCTTCTCAAACCATGAATTGCTCCCAAAAACCAGTACATTCTGTGCTGGTAGGATTAATGAGATTTCCAAACATTAAGAGCAAACCACACCAAGAAGAAAAGAGAAACAACATTGATTTTGAAGAGAGAACAATACAACAAAAATGTTGAGAGAACAATTGCAACAAACTCTTTTAATGTCTAGATGGACTGTCAACAGCAATAAGTACAGAAGTAACTACCATAAGTTTTGCACTGACTTCAGGGCAGTTATAGGTTAACATCAAACAGCATCCTAAATGTGCAGAATTTTTGATACAATCTGGAAGTAATGAGAAGACTCAGCCATGTTGCTGGCTAGCACCAAAAAACAGTGCAACCAAGTCCAAAAAAGAGAAGTGAAAAAGAGGAGGGAGCACAACAAAGAAAAGTTAAACCCAAAAACCAGAGAGAAAGGAAGAGGAGGGAAAAAGAGGATAGAAACTGGAAGTTACCTAGCGTCAGACAACATTGAGAATGAACAGGGCTCTGGTTAGCATGTAACTTAGAATCACAGATCCCTTGATAGCATCATTTTGAAGATGGCAGAGGCTGAAATCCCAAGCAGAGGTTAATTGATCCTCTGGTTCATATTGGTATGAGTCTCAAAAAGCTAACCTTTGTACTTAAAAAGTGCGATTAAGCTCATTATTCCAGAGGCACAAGACAAACTGGAACTGCAAAGCTAACTGAACCTGAGTCCAGCAATTCTGGATATGCTAGAGTCAACATGAAGCATGTGAACCGTTTTGGAAAGAAGCTTTTTTGAAGATGTTAACACATCCTACAAAGACCAGTAACACAACAACCAGATCAACATTGTTAGAGGTTCTCTGTGAGCTGTTCGTATATGGCAAACACAATTGCACCTGCTTCTGGGGTCTTGTGAACCTACTTGGAAGACAGAAACACTCATTCCCTACATGTCTTAAGTTCTGTAACTATGCTCCTTGTCAGGCCCCTTAGATCCCATCTTCCTAATAGAAATAGACACAGAAATTTGTGCAAAGGATGTAACCAAATACCACTTGCATCACCAAGATGCAGGACACATGATTGCCCAGCTCTTGCAGTTGAATGAATAGCATTTGTCGATTCTGACATGGAATATGTACAAGCTACAATGCACTTCTAGCTCCAAAAGCACTGAGTGATCAGACAGCCCATTGTTGGGCATGGGGCAAAAGAGAAGTATTAAACAGCTAGTGCCTCAGCATTTGCTTGAAACCCAGGACCTGCAGCTGGAAGCGATCAGAAAATCCATAGGCTAATCCTGCCCATGAAAACTAGTAGTACAGTCAGAATGTTGAATCTTGACTCCAGCCGAATTAGGTTACAAAGATTTCAAAAGGTCAAATGAACATTCCAGTGAAAGATGAAATGAGGTGGTCGAGGTGGACAATTCTGCACCAAAGCATAGCCTCTTGCACCCCGGAAATGACCTGTTCCACCCAAGACAATGAGCTCATAAGGGCTCTCCACACCTCCTAAATTACCACAGAAAGTGAGTGTTGCGGAACTGTGCTCAGAGTCAGAATTGAAGGTAATCTTGCTCAAGAGCTGCACCCCTTCCTTCCCCTGCAAATCACTGACAGGCCCGTACCCTCTCTCTCTACCCACGAGCTTACTGTCCCTGCTCCCACCTTCCCGCACCTCATTGTCAAACACTAGGACTGACCCAAACCCCATATTTCGCACATCGCCGTTTCCAGTTCCAGCTGCTAATATCAGTGTGGCCTCAGCGCCGCTACGAATCTCATGAACATAAAAATCCAGCACCGTCTCCTCCCTCACATTCACATTCTCCTGCTCGTTTTGAGCTCCCCAAACCCTTGCTCCTCCTCCTCCTCCTCCTCCGGGTCTATTACTCGAACTCAATGTAGCTTCTCTCCCGGGCTTTGATCCCGGCCACTTCCTGGGCATGGAATCTAAAATAGGCGAACAGGGACGAAATTCACCAGCTACTACGAATGTAGCTTCCGACTTGGGAGGAGATATAGCCTGGAGTGCAATCGGTTGATTCCGCTTGCTTATATGCTCGTCCGCCTCCTCCAAGCTACCGGCTTCCCGCTTCGGACAGAAGATAGGCTGGTCGACAACACTTGGATACGGCTGACGAAACCCCAACAACGTGAACACATCCTCCCCAGCTTGGATACCCGCCAGAATCCGCTTCTCCTTGTGCGACTCACCAACGGCAAAAGAGATGTAAGGCAGCATAGGCGAGAAGGGAGGCGACGCCTTGGGACAACCAGCCATCCGATGAATATTAATCCTTCGCCGATCCGTTTTGATAACGCCACACAACACACATCGCAACCGTTCTCTTGAATGCGCCGGTGGATCCTTAGGCACCTTGACAGCATCGGAGTTGGGCTCCGTGATATGATGAATGAACTCTGCAGGCGTGTAGTAGAACACTAGCGGCTGCCCTTTCCCAACTGGAAAAGCCCAAGGAATGACACCAGGACCAGGTCCTGGTGCCATCAAAACCGGAGGAGCTCGAGACTCGTGACCGCCACCTACTTCACTCACTAAAACACATGCGCACACTGCGCGAACTGCGACCGAACTGCAGTAAGAGGATGGAAAGGAAAGCGGTGGATGTTATCTAGTGCGCGCAGACATCATGCTTCCTTCCTCACCTTGGCATGTGCAGTCAGCTGTTTTAGGGTTGAGAGAATGGGTGGGTGGAGTGAAGGAAGGAGTGGGAGAAGGGGGATGATGTATAGAACTTTGGGAAGTCTCTTGTTTGGAATGTCAGTCTTTTCTTTGTCCTTTGTAAGGAACTTCATTTATGTGAGTTGTGTCAGGAGGCTGAATTAGGTTGTGCATGGTGGATGGCTTTTTTTCTTTTTTTCTTTTTTTTTCTCTCTCTCTCTCTCTTCTTTTGTTTCTGGGGAGAGCCAATTATTAGGTTGTCATTCTTTTGTCTTAGTTTATCCAAATTCTTAGATTGTGCATGGTTGTTTTGGGTGATTCAGTTTCTTATTAGGTTGTCATCATCATATCATTGTTGTTGTTTTTTGTGAGGCAAGTTATTAGACTGGACTGCTGGGCAACGTTGTTTCTAGGCCAGCCAATATTATTGCTAGGTTGTGCAAGGTTGTTTTGGTTAGAGTCTGTTACTGGAGTTGTCATGGTTCTTTTGGCTTATCCAAATTCTAAGGTTGTGCTGCACAGTGTTTCTCAAACAAATAACATGTCATTTTTCTCCACAAAGAAATTGGGAAATTCTTGGGAAATTCTGTTTTTCTAATGTAAATTTTACTATTTTGTTTCGTAAAATTCGCCAAATTTTCAATATCAATTGAGATAAAACCCAATTGTGCATGGTTATTTTCAGTGAACAAATTTCCTAGGTGGTCATAGTTGTTTTGCATGAGCCCATTTATTAGGTTGGGCATTTTTGTTTTTAGCAAACTAAATTATAAACCAATTATGAGGTGGTCATAGTCAATTGCTGGATGAGGCAATTTTTTTAGGTTGGGCAGGCTGTTTTGCACAAACAATTCTGAGGTTGCCATAGTTGTTTTCAATAGGGCAATTTATTGGGTTATGCATGGTTGTTTGTTGGTGAGACGATTAAGTTGTAGCTTGTTATGGCTTGTTTTGAGAGGTTAGGGCTGTGAGTAAGCTATAAGTAGGCCTAACTTGGCCAGCAATGGGATGGAGTATGTGAAGAAGCATCACATATTAATGTTTCAATGAATAAAATGTTGACCCATTAGAGCAAAGGGTTTGATTTAGCAAATTTATGGATTCTTTTGTCCAAACTCAGAAAACAAAGCTAAAGAAGTGGGGCCCAAGGTCATTCTAGTCTCTGGGAAAATCTGGGTAATATGAATTGTGCTTTGACATGCCAGGCATAAGGTGAACAAGGGGTGTGTCACACTGTGGCCTTGCCATTTACATTAAAAAGTTATCTGAAGGCAAATGAAGAATTACAGAAACTCAAATATTTCACCATGCAAAAATATAATCTTCCAAAAATCATCTAAAAGAAACAAAAATCATTTCAAGATATTTTAACTCGATAACTAATCTCAAGTTTCAACACAAGCCAAAATATCATCTTTCAAAAATCCTCATATAACCTATTATTACCTAGGGGCTAAAATCCCTTAAGCTACTATACTCTACAATGAATCTAAACAAAACATCCTTGCCTTGGTTGGCAAAGCCAACAAATGACGCACCATCAGTAAGTAGTACTCCATGCGGTTTGATGGAACCATTTGGCACAAAACCATTTTCACTCTTATCTCATTGCACAATGCAATCTTGATCACTTTTCTGTCAGTTCGATGCTAGCAACCAGAGACTGGCCAGGACTAGCCTAATCATTCTTTTTGATGAGAGCGCTCTAAATGAGTGCTAAGAAAATTCAGACATTTGACAGAACTGCCATACTTTTTCTTTATTCTCAGAACTCTCTCTTTTCTCATTTTACAGTGTTTTTTTTCCTGCTCCATGCTTGATTGGCTGTCTTCCCCAGAGACATGGGGACAAAGAGATGCTCGTGAAAAAACCTTCAACTTTATCCTAAGATATTATGCTTTTTTATTGTAGGATCTTTTCACCTGATGCATTCAGTTTCATCATCCCAGTGATTAGAAATTGGGCTGGCCAATGTTTCTTGGTAAAAAAGTTAGCTTGTGCGAGGTCTTGTAGGATTCTTTAGCAAAAATAAAAGTACTTCATGAAATTCAGTGTTCCATAGAAAGTATGAAATACTAGTAAATAAACGTTTTTTTCTCAATTTTATGTTGTAATGTCAGTGGTGAGAGATAGAGCATTAAATGGTGAAATGTTTGTGAAGAATGCTTGCTTTGTTAGGCTTCCTGCTATTTTATGGTGCTCTACTTAAAACTTAGATCTAAAACTGACAAATCTTTTCTCTTTTTTTGTGCAATTTTTTTTTGAAAAATGGCAAATTTTCATGAGAACTTGCTCTAATCAGTGCGTGAAAGTTTTTTTTCTTTTTTTCAAATTTCTGATGTCTGATCATGTGCAAGCATTCAAATACGGGTTTAGCATTAAAATGGCCACATGTTTCTAGAACTTGTCCAAAACGTAAAAAGCTAGCAAGAAAAATGCCCCTAGCCCTCCAAAAATCCAAGTGGAAAGTAGGCGAAATTTTCTCAATGTTTATTAATTTGGCAAATTTTTTCTCCTAAAAGGGAATATGAAAAATCATATTCCCGTTCAAAATTTTATATCTTTCGTTTTTTTGGGTTACTGTGGTGCACTCACTCCCCTGCCTCAATTGGTGGGTCCAATCTCAAAATTTCTAGAGTGCCCACGTACCTCAGACGTGCGTGAAAGGGCAAGTTAGGTCACTGGTCCAGTGCTTTACCTGTCAGTGCTTAACGTGTGAGGCATCCCCACCAACGCTCACTATGTGAAGTTGCAAAAATATTTCTCATGTTCAAGTTTTAGTTAGGGTAGACTGGCCGCTGATCGAACATTTAAGCTCTCAGGGCAGGTCGGATCCAAGGGGAGTGCTCCACTGTTTCTCATGCCCAAACAAAACTTGAACTCTTGATGCATCTGACACACTAACAATTGTCAAAAACAGATTGGAAATGAAAAAGTTACAGCCCTCGAAAGTAAAGGGGGTCAAGAACTAAAAAAACAAATCACCGAACACTACAAATGCCAGTCCCCGAACACAAAAAATTCCTTGTCTGTTGCTCTGTTGTTATTAGAGTTGAAAGATGATTTGTAGAACTTCAGTGACACTCCTAGAGCAATTTTAAATTTAACAAAGTTATGAGGTTTGAAAGTAAAGAGGGATCCAAAAAGAAAAAAATGCATATTGTGAGTTTAAAATCTTTTTTCTTTTTCCTGTTATTTTTTCATTATTCAATTTCCTTTGCACTTCAAAGATGATTTTTACAGCTTAAGGTAGCACTCCCATAACATTTTAAATCACTCAAAATGAAGCACATATGATGAAAATATAAATAAGTGTTTGATTGTAGGCAGGCGATCGATGATGGGCCGGTTTAACGTACTAACTTTTTTCCAACCCCACCCATAAAAGTGAAACTGGCACTGAAGTAGGTGGGAGGCTACTAATAGCAACCCACTTGGACCAATTAAGCAATCTAGCCAATGAGAGACAGGGAGCAATCAATAAATACGATTTCACTGTGTTTATTAGACTGTTCCAGGGCTCCTCCAAGGCTCTGAAAGTTGTGGTTGTTTTCAGGGTCCCAGCAGTCTTCCAGTGGATTCACTGATGAACGGGGTAACATACTGAGCGTTGGTGGAGATGCTCTGAGACGGGCTTTCCTTCCCGGGGACGCAAGAACCGACAACGGCTCACAAGTGTATGACATGCCACTCACCCTCTCTCTCATCCACGTTGCAAGACTCTTTCAGTGAACAAGGCAGGTAACACCATTTCTCCAATTTGCCGACCGCAAACACC
>Ga0116228_10006000_pt1 | contig 10852 bp, 10 predicted proteins | sample S1TSphfallax_2_FD_89694 | JGI IMG/M metagenome (GOLD analysis project Ga0116228, IMG submission 89694) | Host-associated microbial communities from peat moss isolated from Minnesota, USA - S1T2_Fc - Sphagnum fallax MG | ecosystem: Host-associated > Plants > Peat moss > Unclassified | place... | reverse complement strand
TGAATAGTTGATGCTTATCATTCTTCCTAGTCCCATCTTGGAGTTCTAGCACGCCCCTCTACCCCTCCAAAGTGTTGCGACCCAAGGAGCGTGCCCCAACTCCTTGCTCTTTTGTTGTTTTCAGTTTAGATTCACATTTGAATCCATTAAGGAGTTTGGGAGCGCGTCAAAAGGGATCCAATTACGAAATTAGGGTCATTGGGCCACAATTCATTTGAGTATTGAGCAAATGCATCATCACAATGCCCATGAGTGATCATTCCAATCAACATTATTAGCAACTAATTGAGCTTAACAACCATTTTGTTTTTCACTTGCAACCTTGGTAATGTAGTTTTTGAATGATCCATCTTATCATGAATGATGCACAAAAAACTCTTCTTTTGATTGACTAGTCTCTGCTTTCCAATTGTGGTAAAATTTTTTGCATGATTCTTGATGCTTATTATGTTTTTTCAATTTTAATTCATGCTCCTTTCCACTAGCATTTTTTTTTCCAACTTTGGATATCAAATCTTTCAAAGACTCACATACAATGCATTTTGCAAAGGTTTAACCTCTTTGTCACACATCAACATTGAGATGGTATTTTCTTTTCAACCGGTTCATAGCAAATTGAGATACCTCATCAATATTTAACTCCTTGTTAATCTACAATATCACATAAGAAAAAACTAAAAAAATTAGACCAAAAAAATCTACAATTTTTTTTTTTTGCATTAACAAAAAAACAAGCAAAAAAATACAACACAAATAATTTTACAAACATAACAAGTATGCAAAATTTCCCCCCACCTCATTACTCCTTTTTCAAATACTTTTCCAAATATTAGGAATTAGAAGGTGAACATCTTGTATACCATTCCTAAATCCCTTCATTTGGTGTGACATTGCATCAGTGCACTGATTAATCAATGATTGAACATTGCTTTCAGCTTGCCTAGTCGTAATTCATGGCTTTTTCATTCTAGCATTTCCATGCAACCTTTTCCTTGTCCCACATTCGTTATATTTTTTATAAATTAGGTACGTAAATTGTGAAATCCCAACAATCTTGTACCATGCTACTTCACAAATTTCAACATCTTGTATTGTAACAAACCTTCACCTTTTTACTCCAACTTTTTAGTGCAATCTTTTAGGAATATCCAAAATATATGTTCTTTGATTTGCGAATGATAAGTTCTAGAACTCTTGTTGCACAATTGATGTCTTTTCATGAAGGAAATACTAACAACAATTGAAAGAAGAACAACTATTTGAGTTCACATTGGAAATAGTAACATTAGAATTTGGAACCGTTGGAAAATAAATTCCACAACCACCACAAGTAATTTTGAGGTCCAATAAAACCATGCACAATAGTCAAATAAGTTGTTTGCATCTCCCACGACCAACACAAATCCTTCCCCTATCACTTATCGAATACCAAATATCAATTAGATTTCTAACCTTCAAAAGTATAGTTCCCATACTGACAACATTCACATCTCATGTTAACGTGAAATAAAACAACTCATCTAGTTCAAAAACTTTAACAACCTTTATTGTCTTCCAGCTGATAAATCTTGGACATTAAAAAAATCAAAGCTTTTCAAAAATTCTCTCTAAAATGTAATTCTTAAAAAGGATAGACAATCGAATGGCCACTTGATTTTCACCTCCTGTCACCACAATGGAAGTAGAACTAGGTGACCACCTAATTCTCCCTCCTGCCCCTAAGAGGGAGTGAGAATTGGTTGACCAATTAATTTTCCTATCTTGACACAAAGAAGAATCAAGAATTGTTTGGTCACCTATTTTCCTGTCCTGGAACAAATAAGGATGGATGGGGACCAAGAATTGGGCCGCCACTATATTCTCTTGTCTTGGCATGGACAAGGACCAAAAATCAGGCAACCACCTGACTCTCTTGTCCCAACACAAATAGGGCTAGGAATTGGGCGGCCATTCGATCTTTGCATCCTACAACAAACATGGACCAAGAATTAGGTAGTCATCCGATTTTCCCATCCTGACATGGACAAGGACCAAAAATAAAATGGTTGCCTACTTTTCATTTAAGAATACATATATTATAAAGGAGTGGAAAGACATGGAGATTGCTCATGATTACAATGACCAGTTGTTTACAATTTTTGGGCAGTAGTTGCTAAAGAAAATTTCACAGATAAGCTAAAGTTGAACCCATCGAACGATCCTCCATCAAAATCATTCGATGATACCTTGATGAGGTGGAAGTTGAATTGAGATCCTGGAGGAGTGCAAGTTGATGCACTGGTCCTAAAGAACTCATATGGGTGCTTGGAAATAGTTGACATGTTTACATTGAAGGAAATTTTTGACTTGGAAAGGAATGTTGATTTCCTTCAACATAGAGCAGTTGGAACAATTATTGTTGTTTACACTTCTAACAACTTTGAGGAGTTGACCGTTTGGAAGGGGCATAAATGGGAAAGCATGCTTGTTGCACTTAAGGATTACATAATGCATAAGTGTATATGTATGCATATGTGAAAATGAGTCTTTTGGTTATTTGATGTTGATAATCCACAAGACTATGATTGGTCCATATATAACATATGAGGTCAAGACATATTTTGCACATCCTGATGAGCTTTTAAGTGGAAGTGTAACTACTTTCGAAAGTTCGCTTTTGTTATTTGTCTATTTGTTTTGAACATAGGTGGGAAAAGGGTGTTGTAAAGAAGGCATTGGGAAGCAACCGGCCACCCAATACAATTTGAGGGAAGGACTCCATGCATAAGGACATTTGCCAAGTATATAGGTAGGAAGTTTACCTAAAAGCATTTTGAGATATTCTTCAACCATTGATCATAGACATGGTTTCCATTGTTAGTATTTTTGGTGGTGGTGCACTCTCACATCTTACATTGGTAAGCTGATTATTTGAGATAATGTATTATTCATGTTTGTGTAATTTCTAAGTTTACATAATAATGACTTTTATTCCCTCTTGTTAGTACATTGCAAGACTTAGAATGTAATTTTTTTGAACTTTTGCCTTTTGGATTTGGTCACAAAAGTGAAAAGGCAATGTCAATTTGTCTTTGCATGGTATTTGGGGTAAGTCTTCAATCAGACGATGAAGCAGAGGTATTGGAGCCAAATGTGGATGAAGATAAGGAAGAGGATGAGGACAAGGATGATGGAGAAGAGGACACCAAAAGTAGCAATGAATTAGGAAGAAGTGGAAGATCATTTAGAAAATCATAGTCAGTGGGGGAAGCAAGCACATCAAAGGATTTAAATCATTGCATTAAAAAAATATTTATGAGAGAAGATTTTGAGCAAATGAGGCGAGAAAAAGGAAAGGAGCCAGTTGTAAAGAAGAAACCTCGAATGAAGCAGTGTGTCCGATGAAAAAACCTCGAAGTTGAATGGGAATCTAATGATTCCATTTTGAACCATGTAGAGCAAGAGACAAGACTGCCCCGCTTGAGTTGTGATGTTAATAAAGACTTTTCAATCAAAGAGCAAATTCTTGCAATCCAAGCTAATGAATAGATGCTTTGCTTAATGCACTCAGAGGAAATGAGCCCTACTAAAAATAAGTAAGGAAATATGATGTACAAATTATAGTCATTTGACATAATTTTATTCCTTTGAGTTCTTCTCAGGGAAGAATTCCTTTGTAATAAGGATCATAATATCCTTCTCTGGTTTTGGTAACTATTTCAATGTAATGTTGAGGGAATGTTTTGTTAATGAAATTCTTTGTCATCCTATAAATTACCAAACATGTTTTCCTCCTCATTTTCTAGAATTAGGTAACATGTATGTTGTTGCCTCATTGATGATACATAGGAATTAGACAACCATTCAATTGTGGATTTATGAAAACCAAATTTTTGATTATACATAATTTCATGAAAATGGGATTAGGTGGTCACCTTATGTTGTTTTGGAAACTTTTATTTTTGGTGTATCAACAATTTTTGGAGTTCATGGAATTGGGCAACCACCCAATTCTATGTGTGGAATATATATATATGTTGTAATTTAATTTTGGATGGGTTGAAATGGGTTGTCACCTGATTGTACATTAGTATTTCAAATGTTATTCATGATTTATTTTATTGCGATAAAATTTGAATGATTACTTAATTTTAAACTCTTCTGTTTTCATTTTTTTTTGTCTACTACTTCATGTATATTGTCAAAAAATGGTTTTGAAATTTTAAGGAAGATGCAATTTTTTCTTTTTGTGTCTGAAGTAATGATTGAGGGTTATTGAAATTGTTTTCATTGTTGGTGAATGTTCAAGGACAAGGTATTGCTTTCAACTTCTTTGAATATTTTAATTTGACTCCAGGATCTTTTTTTTAAAATGCAAACTTTCAAATTTTTTTAGTGTAAAAAGATATAGTGTCAAATTGGAAGTGAGGGTCTTTTTTAGGATCATATTGCTAGGTTAGGTGAAGGAGTTTCATCTTTCATGACTAGGGTTGACGTTGAAGTGGAGGCTCTTGACATGGGTCGATTTTGTTCATCCAGATTGCTAAATGTATTAAATCCACAATTGAGGTGGAGGTGAATTTTGTGGTTTGGATGATATTTTGTGGGTTATTGATTCTCTTTTAGGATAATGTACTAAATCGACAATTTTCATTCATGATTTTACATGTCATTAACAAATTTTTGATTTTGCTTAACAAACGATCGAAGAGGACTTCATATCTTGATGGAGTTATAGCCAAAGTCACTGCTTCAACAATGTTGGAATACATGGATGACAATGTTGAGGTTTCTTCATCTTCAGGTGTTGTCATTGGATCATGATCTTGCAAGGTGAAAGTCTTCATTTATACTTGATTTAAATGGAAATCTTTTGGCTACAAGCTTCAAGAAAATTTGGAAGATGAAGCTTGTAACTAGACATGGAAAACCATTAATTTTCTTTTGAACTTTTGTTTTGAAGCTTGGGTTGAAAGAATTTCTTGAAAGATTTATTGTGTAGTCCATTGTGTACAAATGGTTTGCAGCCCAACATCATAATATCAAAAATTATTTGGATAAAATCCAATAGGAAATTAAAATCGTTGTTGACCTCGCTAGGATACTTGGCATTTTTTGAATTTTATTCCTAACAAGCCTATTTTTCACAAGAATTTAACCTTTTCATTTTCTAAGTATTCATATGTTCATGCTGGGAACATTGTTTGTTGATGATACCCCATACAAGAGTCTATTTAATGGGTCATTTAATGCAATTTATGTTGAAACATTTGAAAAATCTGGAAGAAATGATAATTATTTGCTAGGAATTGTTCTCCCATACATGGAAACTCTTCATTTTTTGGAATTTAATGTTCCCACTTTTGTTCAAGACAACCCTTTTGGTAGAAATATTAAACATATTAGGTGGAATGATCCAATATACAAAACATTATTTGAAGGTTGTACTAGTAGTTGTGATTCGTCATATTGTACAAATGTGAGAAAAAAATGAAGAAGAAGTTGTAATGTGTTTGTATGATCCTAGAGAAACAATTGCTAATCGTTTTATTGCATGGTTCCCTCTCGGGTGGTTGCTCAATTTTTAGAAAAGGAATAATATAATGTATTGAATTTATTGATGTCAATCAAACTTGAAGGTTTAAAAACATAGAATTGGAGGAGACATGTTTCGAATGTAGAGATAAATAGTGAAGTGTCGGATATGATTCCTTATAATTTGTAGAGTAGTCCTCTAATTTGTGGGCTCCTTCAATGTTTTATTAGCTTGGTTTGATGCTAATTTTAATGGATATGATTTAATTCTATTTATGAATGAGATGATTGGCCCTACTTGAAAATAAAATTATGTATTACAAAAAAATTATATGTTATGAAAAATTAGAAGATTTGATATTTTTCTTTGTGTTTGGTTGTATTGACTTGTGTTAGTTGGTAGGTCCTACCTTTGTGTCCATATGCATCAAGTTCCCGTGTATGTTGACATTTTTGTTCACATCCTTCTTCATTAAGAAAATTGTTCATGTTCAATGTAAATGGTGTTTTGTGTTATTTTCCATAGAATGTTGTTTTACAAGGAAAGCAATAGTTAGGGGGAGAAATGTTGAAAACGACATAATGGAAGCAAAAGTTGGAGTTCAACATTTTCTTGTTCATGCTTTCAAAAAACATTATTGCAATTTGGTCATGCATGGTGGTGGAGGACATCATGGAAGTTCTTACTTTGTTATTGCCACAAAAGTTGATCAACCAATTTGTTTTCATTTGGGGGTGTGAATAGTGTTATTTGACATCAGGTCAAATCATGGCCAAATCTTAGTATTGTCTTAAGGATTTAAGACATGTGTATTTTGCTTGTTGAGGATTGCCTTATGGGAAAGAAAACCAAACATTACTCATTGACGATGAACCAAACAAGGCTCTTAGAAATTCCAAGTTCAATGGTTTTTAATTTATTCTTTTAGAAGACATAAGTTATCCAAAAATAAGGTGAAATGGTTGGACCTTGCATTTTGGTTGTGGCTAACATTAATTAAATTACCTTTTGCAAGTTCAGTTCAAATGCATTTTGAGACCATTGTCAAGTATTTGAAGCCACATTTGAGTTTGTCTTTGCCACATTAATGTTGGTTCATGCAATACATGAAAAAAAAAAAAGGGGATTGTGAAATTACTCAACTTTTGTTAGGTATGATCCATTTTGGACCTAGTCAATTGTCTTGAAAACTACTCATATTATGCTTTCATCTTGTGTCTACATGAAGGATTCAACTTTTGAGTTTTGTTTATAGTGGGTTCAAGGTGTTGTTTACAAATCATGTGATGATGCTTGCAGCTTTGAAAGGTAGAGCACGATGTTGTCCAATTATATTCTTGTTTCAAGATATATGCTAATGTTTTAGTTTATCTTACTATTCGATAATGACCACCATTTTAGGGTTTGAAGTTTTGAGTTTTTGATGGTTTGTAATTTGAATATTTTTGCCTATCATTTTATTAAAATGATAGATTGAACACATGACGCATTGAACTATATTTGGTTCAGTTATATGTAATAAGATTTGTGGAACTTTGATCTTCCTTATTTGATGTTGGAAATACAATGTTGTGCTAAGTGTTATTAATTATTGGAAATCGATTTGCAAAAGGATTACATGATCACATGGTTTTCATCCAATTTTTTGTGTGTGGTAAGAACTAAGTGTTTGCCTTGTGTTAGTCCAATTATTTTTCTTCATTCATTAACTTCAAAAAAACCATGTTGCCATTTGGTGCTACATTTTCCTTTTTTTGTTTAACTTGGAAAAATCCATGTGGCTAGCCAATGTTAGTCCATTATTTGATATCATTTATTAATTAACTTGGAGAAAACTATGTGGCAACTCGATTCTAGATCATCTAAGTAATTGTTCTTTATTAATTGCATTGAAAAGGACCAAGTGGCTACTCGGTTCAAATTTTGGATAGTTGTTTTACATATTCAAAATTGTGTATGGTTATTATTGGATAGTTCTAAAGTTTGAAATTAATTAAATACATGTTATTTGGTCAAATAGGTGAAACAATTGTCAATTTAGGTCAATTAAATCATATATGTTTAATTAAATGGGACATTTATGCATACTTGAATAACAACTTCAGTTGACTTACTTAATGTGTGTTGAAATGCAACTTGATTATTGAAATTATGTTCATTGAAAAATGATGTACTATGTACTCCATGTAAATTAAAATTTTGAAGGGTAATTGAAGCATAATCAAACTTTTAAAAATAATTTATTTTTTTAAAACATTAATTAATGGTTACTATTTATTACAATTTAATGTTGGATCAATCCAACATAGTTTTCTTTTGTGTTTTATAACAACTATCCATTGTGATAAAGCTTTAGGTTTTTAAGAAATTATTTAGTGTCAAATACATGTTTTGTTCTACTACTTGACCATTGCCATCCACAAAATTGTTGTAATTTTGTCTTGCAATTCAAAATACACAAGATTAAATAATGGTTACAACTACTAATGGCACATGTTAATGTGGCTGCACACTATGAGTTAAATTGTGATTTGTAAGATGTTGATAATGTTTTATAGGAACATCTTTTTTGGAAATTTTTGATGTTTTCAACATTAATAACAAATACATTTGCAACACATTTTCACTTTTCAATGGAAAATGAATATTATTTCAATCATTCTTCCTTTGATGAAGATTTCACCATTTTCCATTACCTTGTTTTCATTGTATTTTTCTCATGAAAATTTGTGGTGACATGAAATTTATAATGAAAAAACATTTTTATAGGTAGGTCTAAGTTCATTCCTTAAGATTGGGAGAGAATATATGTCTACCTTCTAGATGTAAAATCTTTGAAAAGTATGAATAAGAACCCTCCCCCTTGTATGTGTTTAAAATATTATTCAATGTGAATGGTAAATTTTTGATGCAATCAATAATTCACAACCAAATGTTAAACATTAACAAATGAAATAGAGGCTTGGAAATTATAAAGAAATTAACGGTTTCGGGGGGGGGGGTGTTTTACTTGGAGTGGTTTAATATAAGGTCACCAACTAGTGAATACAAATTTTACAATAGCTTTTAATATTGATGTTGAAATATTTTTCAACCTTTTGTATTAACAAACCTTTTGTAGATATATTTTTAAGGATTCACACCCATGCTTGTCAATTATCAACAAGATATGTTATTTCTTGAAACATCCAATGTCCTATTTCATTGAAATTCTTAATGGGTTGTGGTTAGTAAACACAATCATACTTTTATATAGGGTCATATCTTCCCCTTCATTTGACCCTATTAATAATTCTTTGGGAAATTTTTGATGTAACCAATGTCATGGACACCATCATTGGTCAACATCACCAACATCATCATGGATGAAATTCATTCACCACCAACTTGTAATTAACTTGTAATTTATTTATAGTTTATTTATAGTTGACTTGTAATCGATTTATAATTGATGTGTAGTTCATTTGTAATTTATTTGTAATTCATTTATAGTTAACTTGTAATTTATTTGAAGTTCACTTGTGGTTCATTAGTTCACTTATACTTTAAGAAGGTTTTTTAGATATTGGGCATATAAAAGTCTTGATGGAAGTTTTTTTATAACTAAATCTTGAAAGGGGTATAAATAAAGGTAGGAGCCCCCATACCTTTAATCTATTCAACACTAATCTAATGTATGCTCTTGCACCATAGCTTTGTTCAATTCATCATGTTTGTCCAATTTCATATGTTGCATAAAATAAAATTTTGTTTGCACTTTTGTTTTGCATACTTTGTGTTCTTGTTTTTATTTTCATGTTTTGTGTTTAGAATTAAATTTAGGTTTGTTTTTCTCATAGTTTGTTTTCCTTTCTAAAAACCTTAGAAATTCCTTTACCTTTGTAATTTTCATGCTCGTAATAGCCAAAGTTCACTTCATCCATAGAAAGATGTAAAAAAAATGACCATGATTTCTAAGAAGATTTATCCAAATTCTATATTTTTGACTACATGTAAAAAAAAAAATTGAAAATCCTATGGATTTTTTACTTTTCCTTCACTTTTGGTGAATGGAAACCTCAAATTTTACTTTATTTTTAAAAAATAAATTAACTTGCTCTTTGGCAAATCACTAGGAAAAAAGGTTGGACCCCACTAAACATTAATAGAGCTATTAAAGTGGTAGGTGTGGATGTTTTATACAATATACATGAAAGGTAGTTGCACACCAAGGTGAACCAAAAATGACACATGTGAAGTCCATAAAACACAAAGAAAATGACTTTTGGCAAGGTTTTTTAATTTTATTTTAATGGATCTTTAAATTATTGTATTCTAAATTTTCTATTTGGCACAAATGATGTATTATACTAATTTCCTTTCTTGTAAAAAATATGCTCACAATTCTTTGGTTTCAATAAATTATGGATTTTTATGTAGATTGGTAGTTTAATGAGGATTCATCAAATTAAATATAAAAAATTCATGTCGAACCTTTATTTTAAAATTGTAATAACACCATGATCATATTAGAAAAAACACAAAGATTTGCATTTATATATTATCTAATATGAATCCTTAAATGTTTTTTTATGGACTACAACTAAGGAGGTTGCATCATTTCAAAAGTACATCCCATAATGAAATGATGACATTTTATCACCAAATGTTTTTCTATGTATTTACAAGTATGTTCCATTGATTAGATGAATCCTTTCCAAACATTTAAGGTTGATCCAATTTGTATTCTCACACCCTATTTTGGCATTTGAAAAAACTAATTTTATGATAATCCATTTATAGACTATCTAGTGTGTAATCACCTTGAAATTCCATATGATTGGAATAAAATGGAATATTTGTTCAAATCTAGATTTTTATATTTTAAACCTAAATTATTGTTTGAAAATGGTGTAAATCACAATGAGATTTCGTTCGGTTCAATACATGGGTGCATTCACGGTTGGGGTACCACAACATGAACCATGACACCTTTTTGTTCGTGTCTTGGTCAAGACTCAACAAAATGAATGTTTTGAGATGTTAAACAATGAAAGGGGGATATGTATGTTTATGCTTTCAATTAATAAGTGTTATAATGAATGAATCAAATCAATTGAACAAATTTTGAATGCCATGTTCAAGTATAAACTAAAAAGGAATGTAGGACTACAAGACATTTCTACAAATGACATACTTTCACTTGGAGTGCCAAACCCTATTAAAAACATAATGTCCTATTTTTACACCCATGTCTCCTATACTTTTTTACAAACCCTTGGAATGAAAATTTGTAATTAACATAATTAATTTGATTGTCTTTATTAACACAACCTTTTCCATGAAAAACATCCAAGA
>Ga0116228_10005998_pt1 | contig 10852 bp, 9 predicted proteins | sample S1TSphfallax_2_FD_89694 | JGI IMG/M metagenome (GOLD analysis project Ga0116228, IMG submission 89694) | Host-associated microbial communities from peat moss isolated from Minnesota, USA - S1T2_Fc - Sphagnum fallax MG | ecosystem: Host-associated > Plants > Peat moss > Unclassified | place: USA... | reverse complement strand
TTAATCACTAAATGCTTTAGTTGAATTGGAGGGTCATGTTTCTACAAGTTTTATATGATAACTTCAAGGAATTTTTGTAATTTTTTTTTTATAGCCCAATTGGTAACTTCAATGGATTTGAATGGCTCTTTATCCTTGAAAGCCACATTCTTGAGTACTTTGATTCTAATAATAATTGTTAAAACCATATTTACCCAAACTTTTTCCTTCTTTTCACTTTTTGATGTCAAATAAGAAGGTTATACCTTTGCTTATCACCATAAAAATGTTAGTTTTACGGAAGGCAATGATAAGCCATGAGCTTGTTAATACCCTTGCCAAACCTCTTATGATTCTTCAAGAGGTCATTGTTTTGATTTCTAACTAAAATATTACTTCAAAAACATTTCAATTTGGTATCTAATCAATATTGAACTTGGAAAAGTTCAAATTTTCAAATTTCTACCTTTAACTTTAGTGTTGGAAAATTCTCACTTCAAAAAAAAATGGTCCAATTCCTTTCTTAAAATCAGAATTGATATACTATTTCCAAAAAATAATTTTAAGTTTCAAATACTCAACCAAAGTATCCAAATTTTCATTTTTTGGTAATCAATTCTTAATCTTTTGAAGTGGTGGAATATCTAAAACCAATTCTCAAAGTTAACTTTTTAAAATATTTTTTTAAAAACTAATGCATTTTTTAATACAAATACATAAAAATTATAATGGACTTGAAAATAAAATTTCATTGGCCAAAAGAAATAGCAATATAATTACATTGCTCAAATACGAACAAAATTTTTGTGACCAACACAATGTTGCAAAGTTAAGAAATACCAAGATTTAATTAAATCTAGCTTTCACAATTAGATCAAAATCAAAAAGGACAAAACTTGATTGAGAACTTATTGGAGAAATTGGTTTCTAAATGTTATGTGAACCAATCCACAACACAAGGATGAATAGCTACAACATTATATTTATGAAATATAACTTATTGAAACATAATTGCAATATATGTGAACAATGAGTTAATGTTTTTGGGTGAAAGCACATTACATGGCCCACCCCCCCGCCCCCCCTACAGTCGCCCCCCTCTCAAATTGTAGTCACATGTATAATCTTTTTGTAATTATATTTTTTGCAATGTAAAAACATCACATCTTGGATTATTTTCATTATTTAAAAGTATATTTGATCAACCAAATAGATTTAAACTAGTTAATTCCTTCAAGAAATCCAATAAACATTGAAAAAATTGAATGTATGAATATATTTGTCACAAAATAATACATGTCAAAGAATTTGGATATATATATATCCTTCAAAACTAAAGTTGAATAATGTTGATTTTATCCAATCCTCTTGATTTAATTGTTGGATCACAATTAAATTTGATTCATAGTGAACTTTGAGTCTCATAATGTTGTCATGCACATTTTTAAAGTTTTTTGCTTATGATTAAGATTGTTAAAGAATGCCATCAAATTTTTTAATTTATTATGTAGCATGATACTTGTTATGCATCACATTTTTGGGACAAAAGTGATTTACTTGTAGTGTGCTTTCACCCTATGTTTGCTTAAATTTCTATTTACCATTGTTGTGGTATACAATTTAATAGAGTTAATGTTTATACTTCAAGAATTTTGCAAAGGTAAAATATATAAATACATCAACTAACAACTACGTCAAACACCAATTGGTCTCACCAAATGATCATGGTTTTTTCACATGATGGATGTCAAAAAGATGAAGATTCTTTGAATGCTATAACACTTTGGGTTGTATGGAAAATACTTGGAAAAAATGTGGAGACAAAAACACAAAGGATATTTGTAATATTTAATTGCACCTAATTTGCAAATCCTACACCCCAATCTAGAAGCATGGAAGTTAGGATTAACATCAATAAATTCTAAGCTAAAGCATTAAAGATGACATTTAGTGCAAAGACATGCTTGCAATCAACATGGTGAGTCTCTTTCCATATCCCATAGTCATGAATGAAGAAAACAAGGTTGACACCAACTTAATCATTATTATGTAAAATGACAATCAATGTTGGGCAATTCTCACATTTTAAAAAGAACTTTTGGGGCCAATTCTTACAAGGGTTTTGACAAACCAACTCCATTCTTGAATGTTTTTCAAAAACTTAATATTTTTGTCATTTTTTTAAATTACCAAAAAATGGAACAAATAGTTTTCAAATAAAAAAATTATCAATGCTAATGATATTTGACCCAATATCCTTTTTAGAAAGACATGAACCCAAACCATTGGGCCATAAAATTTTACAACAAAAATTATTTTGGAACTTTTTTATTGAAAGTTTACATGTGCCAATAGCTTTAAACCTAAAGCCATTGGCTTGTGTAAATTTTAAACATAAATAAGTTTCAGCATTCTTTGCATTCAAGTGAAAATGAAACCTAGCGGTTAACGCTTATTTCAACATTCAAAAGGTTTTAGGTTCAAATTTGAATTGAATAACCTACCTATTAATGACTTTATTATAGTCTCTACTAGGTTTGAAAATTAGGCTCGAATTACCCTTTTACTTGCCTTGGTATTAAGGTTGGGTCCAATTGATACCCTAACCAATTTTCAAGTGAATTGGTTCTCCCTTGTTAGAAAACTGTTGGTTTTCAATAAGAGAAAAAATTTGAAAATTGGCTAGATAAACAACTCGCTTTATGATACCCACTTAGCAATTGAAATTGGTGAAGATGTGAATGTTTGTAATTTTTGGTTGTTATATTTACAATAGGTGTTTTTTCATGTGCTCACCTACTTGTTAAAATTGTGGGAAAAAACTATGAATGCCAAGCAAGGAGTGAAAGAACATCAAACAAAGAGAAAAAAACATTGAATAACATGAGAAAATGCAACAAACAAGGAACAAGAGAACACAAACAATGTGTGAGAAAATAGTACCGGATGAATGAAAAAGTTAAGCAAACAAAACAAAAATAAATTCACAAGGAGAGTATTAACAAAATGATTAAAATATATATGATGTAAAGTCTAAGCCAATGTTGGGCGATGTTTTAGTTTTTCTGAAAATCGTTAGGTCCAGGTATTAGAATGGATTCAAAAACCTCACTTGGTTTTTTTATTATAATTATCATCTTTAAAAAACCCAGGCAAGGTTTCAAAAATTTGTAAAAAATAATTTCATTCAATTTTCCAATGCCAATTTTCACACCTCTTATACTAGTCGATTTAAAAAAGTGGTTTTCACATATCAATTATTATAAAATCTATCATTTCAAATATTAACTTTTCATTTTTTTTAAATAAAAAAATTGCACAATTTTTTTCTTACATTTTTTTCAACATTTATATGTCCATTATTTCATCATGTTCAAACGAATCTTCAAATTCTTCTAAATCCTTTTTAAAATCTAAATATTTTTGAATTAACTCCATTAAACTGGAAAATGGTTTACAACCAACTCGAAAATCACTTGGCAAATTTTTGTTCACAAAAGTCAAAAAATTTAAATTGTCTAATTGTAAATGGCATTTCCTTCGGTTTGTAAATATGCCTACTAAGGAAAAAAATCTTTTAGTTTCAATTTGTGACCTACAATGTTTAAGATTTGATAGGCCAAAAAACCAATTGTAGGAAACATGGTTTCATATTTTCCCCACCATTGAAGAAGGCACTTAATGTCTTTGGGATCCATTAGGTAATGTCTACAAATCAATAATTCCTTGGTGACAAGTTCCTTTGTTGGTTCACTTGTGGATGCAATTTGTTGAAAAATATCCAAATTATAATCTTCATCAATCATTTGATCTATACATCCAACAAATTATGTCATTAGATGCAAATGATGATAACATTTCAAAATCATAGGATATAAGGTTCTTCTATGTCTTCATTCACAACATATATTTCCACTTTCCTTTTGGCCAACAAAAAAAGATACCATACGAAGGCTTTAGGGTGTAGCATAAAAAACATGTTTGTGAGCTTTTCTTTCTTCATATTTTCATTGAAAAGAAACAAAATAATCCAAAACACCACAAACTTCCCTTTTTATCTTGGAAATCAATTTAAAAAACTCAAAAGTAATCCTAAAATCATCACCAATCAAATTGACTAGGGAAAATGGGTTTCTAATTTCTTTCGCAAGTTTTAAGCACATAGTAATGTCACACTGTAATGCATTAGAAAGCAACCAATGGCTATTAGATTAGTTCAAAACATAAACAATCACAACATGAGGCTTCAATTATTTTAAAAATATGTTAAGTAAGAATAAAAAGGCATTCTTCCACTTATTATGACAATATTCTACCTACTATAATAAGGGATTATAACAACTTTGAATTGCAAGGCTTCTTGAAACATAATGATTTTGTTGGCAAGTCTACAATTAGATTTTAAAATGCAATGTTAAAATGTTTAACTAAAATAAATAAATAAATAAATAATTATGGAAAAAATTATAAAGAAAAAAATTGCAATAGATTAAATAATCAACTTGTCTTCACTAAAGTATATAATTTTCTTGGGGGAAAATTAGAATTTCAACAAGCCTTTTTCCATTCTTGTTACCCTTCCTAGATTTTTTATGCTAAGTTATACATTCCTCCAAATTTGACTACGTAGACTTGATTGAAACAAACTTGCAAACTTTACACTAGTATTAACACATTGAAATGATTTAGAAAGGGATGGCCAAAACAAATACCTTCAAAACTTGCATTCAAATTAAAGACTTCACATTTTGTAACAAATCTCAAAGCAATCATCATATTATTTAAATTTGAACTTTCATCATAGGTAATAATTTGGTTTATTAACCCATGAAACAATTTTGTTAGATTGTTGGCCAATGTTTGTCCAATAGTTTTTGTTGCTTCAAACAAACCAATAATTACTTGTTTTGGTTGTTAATCAAATCCCCAAAAGTTAATAACAAGAGCAAATATATCATGCGCCCCTTTGAACATCCATAAGTCAAAGCTTACTATCACAAAAGTACAATGTGTCAATATTGACAAAACATAAACTTATTTTGTTTTTTCCACCAAGTTAAACAATATTTCCTGAGAAAATTACTTTCTAGAAATGAAGACATAAAACATTTCTATCACAACCTCTATAAATTTTTCTTTGACAATATAAACCCTACAAAAAAAAAATCATTATTAATTCCATATTTTTTTCAACTTTGCTATTTTTCGTTTGCACATTTCCACTTTTTATTTTTTCCGCATATTCTTCAATTTTCATTTCATTTCAATTAGTTTTATTTTCATCTTCAATCAAAATGAGATTTTCATTTTGATTTGACCCCCCCATTTTCCACCATAATATTATTTACCTTGAGAGAGAAATTAAAAATAAGTATACTTTTTGCCAAAACAAAAAATCTACTTATCTATGTTCTAAAAATCAAAATAAACATTTACAAGAATTTTTTTAAAAATTAAATGCAATATTCTGAAAAAATACACAATACAAATGTGCAAGTGAAATGCAATGTGGAAAATTAAGTGTATAATGTCTAAATAATTTTTCCACACAACAAACAAAAATTGTTAATCGACATTATCCAAAAAAACATAAACAATCAAAACAAGGAACAAAGTCATCAAGAAACAAACATTTGAAATAAAGAAAACAAATTCATTGTCCAATTTAACTTGAAAAAGGCAAGTCAAATTTGAAAAGCTTACTCCTCCCACACTTGCAAAAAGATGAAGGGCGAAAGTACCAATCTAAAACAAGAGGAATGGTAACAACGTTGAAAGGAAAAACAATAACATTGAAAGGAAGTAAAGAGGTACTTGCAATAGGAGGAACAAGAATGGTGTCGAAGAGGAGTAGGAGTGGCGTCCAAGAGGAGGAGTAGTGTTGAAGAGGAGTAGGAAGAGGAGTGGCGTTGAAAAACAAGAGTAGGAACGATGTTGCGTAGGAACAAAAGTCGTGTTGAAAAAGAACAAGAGGAGGAACATTGTTGAAGAGCAAGAATGGTGTCAAGGAGGAGTAGGAGGAGCGATGTTAAGGAAGAACATGAATAACATCGAAGAGGAGCAAGAACAAAAAAAATGTCGAGGAGGAGTAGGAACAATGTCAACGAAAAGTAAGAGGAGTGCCATCTAAAAGCAATGATGATGTTGAAAAGGAGAAGGAATAATGTCGAGGAGGAAAGAGGAGCAATAATGATGTCGAAGAGGAAAGAAGAGCAGTAATGATGTCAAGGAGGAGGAACAACCACGCCAAAAAGGAGTTGCATTGAAAAAAACAAAATCGAGAGGAAAGAGGAGTTACATCGAAAAAACAACAATGCTGCCGAAAGGAAGGAGAAAAAACATTAAGAGAAGTGACAATAGCAACACCAAAAAGAAAAAGGAAGAGCATCATTGAAAGGAATGGGAGCTCCATTGAGCATTAGCACAACAACATTGAAAGGAGAAATGGGAGCTTTATAAAAAACAACAACAACAACTTCAAGAAGAGGAAAAGCAAAACCACATCAAACTCAGTAACAAAACAATTTTTAAACCATCTCTTCTTTCTCATTAGAAAACTACTCATTATGTGGCTAAAAATTAGCTTTAAAACTTGAAATGTTCTCAAATTCTCATGATGAAAAATAATGTTATATTCCTAATTTTTTGGTTAGTTCAACATGGGGTGACAAAAAAATAAGTTTAGTACTAGAAAATGGACAATTTAGGGTTAGGGTTTTCTATCTCTTGCAATTTGGGATGTAACTTGTTGATTTTTTTGGTTTTTGCGCATGTTGAGCAATGACATAAAGAACCAATGGGTTAGGAATGATGTGTGTCTATAACTATAAGGTTTTCTTGATTAGTTATTTATTTTGGTGGTTTGTGATGCTTTTTAGGACTATTCTAGGATACAATAAATTGGACGCGATTTCCAGAAAATTTTGGTTAATGAGGAAGGATTACATAAAAGACCAATGGTGTGTGTGGAGTGTGTTTCGACAACCATACCTAAAGGAGGCAAAATTCACCAGGCTTTCAATTCTAGTTTTTTTTTCTTGACTAAAAAAGGAAGCCTTGTGAATTTCATTGTTAGGAATGTTTTTATGGAGGTTGACAAATACGAGGAGGTGGAATGCAAATTTTTTTTTATAAAAAATAATATATATAATGATGATGATGATGAAGGCATGGTGAAGCAAGATGATTAAATAACTAAATATTTTTGTGCATGTGTTTTTGATTTCTACCTTGATAGTGTGATGTGTGTTGTTTTTTTGTTGAACAATGATAAAAAAAAGCTTTTGTTATGCAATGAATTGCAGTTTAGTAGAAAGTGGAAATAAGTTTTTATGTTTTCATATGTCCTTTTTTGAATAAAAGGAAGATTGGACATGATGACATAATCTAGGTTCCAAGGTTTGCTAGGTCATGCATTATGCTAGTGGAAACTTAGAAAAAATGTTGAATGTTGAAGTTGAAAAAATGTAAGGTGTTACTATAATTTAAGGATTTGAATGTTTTGGGTTTGGGATCTATTTAGTGCAATTGTTTTAAAAAGTAAGATAATATACAAGAGGAAATGAAGTTTAGAATATTTGGGTGAAAATTCTTATGAAAAAAAAGGTGTTTTGTAATTGGCCTTACAACTCAGTGTATTTATAGGCCATGAATGATAATGGACAAGTTGCATGAGTTGTATAGTTGCAATTGTATTTTATATAGAATGTAACTCAATGCAATTCAATTGCAACTTTGTCAAAACAATTCATTTTCAACTATTATGCAACTCCATTATAGTTGCATCCATGATGTCATGTTGACCTCATTAATTGTCATCCATCTATTAAAATTTAACATGTGGCACTATGAAAATTCATGGACATAAAAATTATTTTCTCTTCCAAATATTGACTTCCACCATCCATTGTGATTGTTAATGATGGTCCAACATTATGACACATGACATAATCAAAAAGTGCCACATGGCATATTAATTATATTTTGGAATAAATAAATAACTATAAATATTTATGTTAATAACTAGATAGGTTGTATATAACCATAGGTAGGTAGATAGGTCTTACGACACACATACCTACACATTACTTAGGACCTACCTACTTACTTACTTATTTAGGTAGGTAGGTAAGTAGATAGGAAGCACAAGACTAAATGAAGTAAAAAATAGTTATGAAATCTTTTTATTTTATTTTATGTTTTGCTTTTAAATTAAGTTTTTTTGCGTTCATCCTAAAATGGCAAATGTATTTTAATGTGAGAACATAAGAGAACAAGTTTTTTTTATATAATATGTAACATGGGATTTGAAGACAAAACATATGGGTTAAGTATTTTAGTTGTTCCCTAATTACAACTTAAGGTAAACTAACTAGTGATCGAACATTTAAACACTTAGGGTAAGCCAGATCCAAGGGGAAGGCTCCATTATTTTTGGTGTCCAAAAAAATCATCAAAAACATAATATAATTGAAAAAGTTATGGCCCCCCAAAGTAGAGGGGGTCAAAAACTCAAAAAAACGAACCACCACATGCTATAAAGGCCAATTCCCAAACACCAAAAAATTTCCTTGTATGTTGTTCTATTGCTATCAGAATTCCAAGATGATTTGTAAAACTTCAAGTGGTGCTCTTCTAACATTGTAAATCTTTTAAAATGGATAAGAAATAAGAAAATTATGAGGCTTAAAAGTAGGAGGGGTCCAAACAAAAAAAACACATTTTGTAAGTTAAAAAGCTTATTTTTTCTTCTTGTTATTTTTTCAATACTCCTTTTCCTTTGCATTTCAAAAATGATTTTTGGAGCTTGAGTACAATTCCCATAACATTTTAAATCACTCAAAATGAAGCACATATGATGAATATATAAATAACTGATGAATATATGTCATTTTTTAAGTTATAGATGATTTTATTATAGTCATAACATAGTTGAACAATAATATTTTAGTAATGGTGCTCTAGTGGCCATACTAATTGTATTAATGAAAATCACAATAAAAAATTAATTGCAAATGTATCCCATAATGGGTGGTGGGAATGTGGATACATGGCATAATTGCATGTATGTACATTGTACACTAGTTGCAACATATTTGTTGTTTTAGTGGCTCATTTACAACAATTCTAAGATAATTGTTACATGAAATTACAATGTAACTTTTGAAAAAATCAAACATGGTTGACTACATATGTATGTACAATGGGTTTCAATTATTTTATAAAAGACCCATTTTCAACTCACTTACAACTATAATACAATTAACTAATTTTCTAACGTGACAATTTATTTATTAATACATCATATTTTTAGGGGGATGGTTACACAATAGTTGTACATGAGTTGTTTTCTTAGTTTTAGTTGTAAGGTAGTGTGGTTTTGATGGATGCGATTTCTCATAGTGTTGATTTTCATCAAAAAGTGTAAAGCAATATCCAATTGAACCATAAAAGTATATTGAAACAAAGAAATGGATAAGGTGTTGCACATGCTTACTTTTATGTCGTGTTTAAAGAAATTAAAATTCAAAGAGAAAAAAATGTTAGATGGGATGGTAATTTTTTAATGTTAAAAGGAGGTATTACAAGGTGATATCCTAAATGAAAAAACCGGAGAAAAAAACATTGAAAATCTAATCCAATTTATTCTTTTTGAATGTATTTATTGATTTATGTTCCTTTTTTTTATATCATCATCTTTACTATAAATAAATAAAAAGGAAAATATATGAAACTTTCTAAGTTTAATTTTAAAAGTGGTTATGAAAGTGTTAGAAATAAATGTTAGAATTGTTATGAACTTGATCCAATTCCTAATCTTCGTATTTCATTGGTTTGAATATTATTTATAATGTACAAAGATTTAACAAGTATTGATCAGGTTGTTTATGCATCAAATTGTGAAAATACCAGTTTCAGATTCATTGGTTCCTATGGACAAATGGTTAGTCTACCACCCACCCTTGTTAACATGTTTTTGTTTTGATATTTTTGTTATTAATGGATCATCATGCATGACCGCCTAATTGGTAAATTGTTCCATTAGGTTGTTTGTTGCCATATGTTGCAAATCATCCTATATGAATGGACAAGTCTATAAAAATTGTCCTTCCTTCTTGCAAAAGATACATCATTTTGAATTAAGTGTTCTAATCGATTTTGGAATAGACCCTAATTGGAACATTTTCGAAAGGATGGTTGTAAACATCACTTTAAAATGCAATATAAAAGTACAAGATCATTGAAACCAACATGATAAATAACTTGCATTCTTACCATTGGGCTTAGCTCTCATTGCGGTAATTGTCTTGGTCCAACAATCATTTGCACTAACCCAACTTTGGGGCTTTTACATAATTTGCATCAGTGAATCCACAAGATATGTTTTAGTGTTAAGAACATGCACCTTTGGCATTCCTACTACCATCTTTGCATCATCTAGTTCATCTTCATTCATTCAATACCATTAAACATGTGGTTCACCTTGAAAATATTCCAAACTACCAACTAGTCAAAAACGAACTTTCATTCTCTTTACTTCTTCCTTTGGTAGGGTTTCCAAACCAGCATGTACCTTTTTCATTGATTGTGGTGTCTATTTTGGTTGAATATATAACCACCTAATTACATATTATTGTCATAAAAATTCAAATTACTAGGACACAACTTCAACAAGTTCTTCACCTTCTTGTCACATTCCTACCATACTATTTTTTACCCTTGTAGAATTCTTATGTGGGTAGTGTTGCAATAATTTGATGCCCATTGATTGCATCTCACACTATTGATTACTTGATTTGGAAAATCCCTGCTCTTTGACAAATCTTGTTTCATATTTTAGTATAATAGGAGTACTTCAATGCACATTTCTAAC
>Ga0116228_10005997_pt1 | contig 10854 bp, 9 predicted proteins | sample S1TSphfallax_2_FD_89694 | JGI IMG/M metagenome (GOLD analysis project Ga0116228, IMG submission 89694) | Host-associated microbial communities from peat moss isolated from Minnesota, USA - S1T2_Fc - Sphagnum fallax MG | ecosystem: Host-associated > Plants > Peat moss > Unclassified | place: USA... | reverse complement strand
TACATGACTTAAATACAAAGGGCAAATACATGCGGTGGTAGTACGAATGGAAAGCTTGCACAATTTTACCCAGTGGAGAAACACTAAGCAATCACAAGAGAGATCTGGTTTGGAGTATAGCCTAGATGAGGGATCTTGTTTAGATATTTCCTACTTTCCACAGACACTGAGGTACATACCCACACACACAAATGCAAAGCATATACTCCAAAGTTGTAATCAAAATGAACCAGCAGATTCAGAAGTCCAATTCTGGGTGACTTACTTCTTTTGTTGGAGAAGAATTTGTGGAACATTCAAGCTTGGCATTGGCATGACAGTGGGGGCAGGGGGGAAGAGTTTGGTTCACGGAGCTCGACAAAAGATGTTGTTGAGATCTTTGTTTGTAGCAAAAGTAACAAAAAATTTATTTTACAGTCCAAGGGCTCCAAGTGGGGTCAAGCCCTGACCTGCCTCAAAGTAGAATATAAGCATGGCCACCATGGCAAGTCTGGCGTGCTTGATCTCAGCAAGCTGCAGCCTCTCCAGCTTGGTTGGGTCTGGGGTATAGACTCCTCCTTTGATATCACCGGCCAAGGCCAGAGGGTCGAAGAATTTGCCACCAGGATAGCCTTGCTGCCCGGTAGTATTGCTGAAGTTCTCGGCTGTTCTGGACCAAGGAGTTGCCCATTCCAAAGCCTGTGTCCCCGGGTTGACAAAGTCTGCCCATCTCTTACCCTCCACCCACCCCATAAGGAGTAGCTGCGTTCCCAAAAGAGAGCCAAATGAGAAAGGAGCCACAGCGGCGGGGTCAGCACCGGCTTCGAACCAGGGCACACCACTCCAGGCCTGACCGACAAAGATCCCGACCACGGCAGTCAAGGCCCATCGTCCATGGATAAGCTCAGCCTCCCTGTACCATTTGAGCGCTGCGGGATCCTTGCCTAGACCAAGGGGATCAAATCCGTAGTCCCCTGGAAGACTGCGACCAGGAACAGGTCTTGTGAGCAAAAATGCAGGCAGGAGAATGTAGACAAAGTTCAAAGCTAAAAGCAGACAGACAAACAAAGCGATTTCAAGCTAGTGGCCTCCTCCCCACGTTACAGAGTATCTGGGGACACAGACAGCAAGAGAAGCCCGCGCTTGTCCCTTCAACAAGAGCGATCCAATACCACTCGTTGCAGCGACTAAAAACTCAGTAAAATAATTCCGATAGGCGCAATGTTTTTCTCATGGACAACTCTGTCGCAAGAAGAAACACTGCGTCGCTACAAAGTCTGTGGTGCGAAGAAAACCGAGACAGAGTTTTTCTTCAGAAAAAATCACCAGAAGCAGAAATCCAACAAGCCTGGACTCGGGAGACAGAAGTATATGTAGTAACGTACGAGCCATCGAGCCATTCGGGGTCGACCAAATTGCCACCACCCTTGACGCCCGGGAGCCACGACTTCTTGCCGCCGCTGAACTTGGGCCTGGCAGATACTTTCTTGGTAGCCATGGCCGTGATGCGGGAGCCACCGCCATTGCTGATCCCGAATGCTGCTACGGACGGCGACAATCGCAGGCTGCTGCTGCTGCTGCTGCTGACTGCCGTTCCCTTGACGAAAAAAGAGCTACTGCAGACGACGACCAAAGATGCGCTGCTTGCCATCGCCATTAGCGGGATCGACAACGCCGTTCCTTGCGTCTTCCTCTTTGTTGCAACGCTTTACGAGCTTCGAGTGCGCTGCAATTGGGACGGAGCGGGTGTGGGGAGAGGGTCTGCGCTTCGACGGTACCTACCTACACAGGACAGACTCACACGGTAGGTAGTAAGTCTTTTTTTTATAAAAATTATGGCGAAACTTCGCCAAAATAGGAAATTGAAAATTGAAAAAACTCCAAAAAGAAGTGATTTTTCAGTCGTCAGAATATGCGGGGAAAATGGAAAATGAAAATTCACCAGTTTCACATATTCACCAGGTTTTCATTCTGTAGCCAAAGATATAGAAAGATGAATAAGGATTTCTAATTTTATTTCTGGTTTGTAGCCACATTTGGCTAAATCTTCCTAGGATGATCATCGTTTCTTCTGCCTATTCAAATTACATGATCGCCACTTTGGCTACAAACCCAAAAAAAATAAAAATTCCTTAAAAATAAACACGGGGTATAAGGAGGTAGTTGTTGTTTTTCGACCCAGTAGTAGTAGTGTGTCGCTACTTGCTAGGTAGGTGGGCTTATCGTAGCCATGGCCGGTGAGTGGCTGGGAGCGAAATTCATATCGTTTCGGCCAATCAGTCGCTTCCCCTCGACGGGGCCCACAAATAGGATGATTACTACCACCCATTGGTCCACCCAGAATGTGGCCCGGGTTTTGGATAAATCAACAGACGTTCCCATTGGCTGCCTCACATCACCAGAATTCGTTTTGGGGCATGTTCCCATTAATTTTCCCCCCATTCTGCCCTTTGCCCAATCCCCCCCCCTCTCCCCCCCAGCCCCCCTTTTGTGCCAGTTTTTTTCACCTTGGCATTTCTAGACATGTTTTTGAGTACATGTCATACATGGTTTGGGAATGTTCCAAATTTTTTTCCCCCCCCTCCTTCTGACCTTTGTCCCATTTTTTTCACCTTGGCATTTTGTAGACTTGTCTTGAGTAAAGGTCTTGAATATGTTTGGGGCATGTTAGGGATGCTAGGGGGTAATGTAACATGCTACAAAGGTTATGGGTGTTTTGAGAAAAATGGATAGAACACATAAAATATTTATCTTTGTGCAGTTTACACCTTATGAACAAACATTTCAAATCTTTCCTCCCATAAACAAGAGTTATAATTAGGTTGAAACTATTTTTTATTATCATTCAAAATTTTTAAAATTGTAATGAATTCAAATATTTGGATCACCAACAACACAATCGTGGGTCCGTCTATGTAGGTTTTTGAAATAGAACATTTCCAATTAGTAACCTACTACCCTAAAAATTGATGATCCCCCATATGTCACATGGGGCAATTTTTTCATTTGTCTCTATGTACATAAAATGTATAGGCACATCACAAAAAGTAACCAAGTTATAATTAAATTTGTGATTAAATGAACATAAAGGCCTATTCTTGAATGAAAAATAGAAGAAGTTAATCAATATGAAAGGATGTACAATTTAATAATCACACCATAGTCACATGTAGTCGCAAATTGGATGGTTACATAATACAATATTTCTTATAGTGAAAGCATGTTGCTATTATCGTTGATCCACAAGAACAAGAGTCGATGCTCCCCATTGCCATTACCATTGTTAAAAAAAAAATTAGACTCGACATTCCTAGTCACCATCATTATCTTTTAAAAAGAAAATGAACTGTTGTTCCCTATCACCATCAACGTTACTTAGGAAGAACAAGAGTTGATGCTCATCGTCACCATCATTCTTTCACAAATGAAAGGAACTACTATTCCTAGTTGTCATCATTGTCATTCATGAAGAAGAGTTGTTGCTCCTTGTTGCCATCACTACCATTCAAGAATGAAGGAGTTGTTGTTCCCTATCGCCATCGCCGTCATTCAAAAAAACATGAGTTTATATCCTTGGCCATCATCATCACTTAGCAAGAAACTCATAACTTTTGCTCCTTGTTGTCATCTCCATCATTAAAGAGGATCATGAGTTGCTATTCATTCTCCCTCTTTAAACCCCCCTTTCTATTTGCACTCATGCTTGTTGGAAGAGCAAAAGGGATTTGACATTATTTTAAAAGCCAGCTTTTCTGTTAACTAAATTTATTGAAAGTTTTCTTTGGGTCAAGTTGAGTCTACCAAGTAGTTCCAATTGTTTTATTCCTTTCATTGAGCATGAAAACTTTTTTCATTGATAAGATGACATGTAATGTAAACGGGCATCAATGACAAGTTGGAATTGTCTCTCTTCAATTTACATGCAAGATGTACATCCCCCTTTTCTTCTATGGCTTCCTTGCTTTAAAATGTATGGTGGTGGTTAAAACCAAGGTCTTGCAAGGTTATGGGAAGATGTGTATTTGGGACTATAAGTGGAAGATGGTGCATTAGAAGATTGACGTTCACTTTTTGATCCAACTTCCATTAGGAACCCACTTCAAGGTTCATTCAAAACATCCCTTAATAAATTCAATGACCAAAAATTGGATTCAGTACCAAAAACATTAATGTAGATGTTCTATGTAATTGATATTTTCAAGAAAAAACCCAAAAATTTTAGTGCAAAATATTTATGTATTGACCTTTTCTTTTTGTCTCAATCTTTTACTTTTACTTTTTCTTGTCCCTCATTCCCCTCTTTTTTCTCATTCAGTGTCCCTCCATTTTTTTTAGCTTTTACATTTTATCAAATATTATGTCCCCTTTGAAGCACTAAAGAAAATCCATCATAAAACCCTCATACTTCTCCATACTCTTGAACTTGTCCATGTCTCTCCTCTCAACCTAGTAATCGCCAGTGCTATTAGAACCCATTGTAGACCCTTACTTCTCTCATTTACTACTATTGAGCAAAAGGTTGTAATTTAGTCTAGAAATGCTTAAAAAGCTACATTTTTGGCCTTCTTTGTTGTTTAACATTTTTTTGTTGTGTAGATGTGATTCCTACGCCAAACCCTATGTACCCTAGAGAATGGGCTAGAAACCCTACTTTGAAATTGTTGTAAAATCTTTCATTAACAACTTAACAACAACAATAGATCATGTATCACTGAACTTAGGTCTATTATCCTTTGATTCGCTTGTTCAACTTGGGTAAGTGTACCTTTAACCTTTCTTAATATTCTTTCCTCTTTTTCCTTTGTTTTCAACTCCTTAATTTTATTCGTAACTTCTTTCTTTAATGCCTTCTATTTCAACACTATTAAGTATTGATCTGATGTGGCCACGTGTGAATTGGAATAATCTACTAGTGCTTATTTGCCTTGTCTTTGCCTTGTTGATAATCATGACAAAATAATAGGTTAGCCAATCCTATAACTTCTTCAATCTAACTTGGACCAATTAGGTCATTTTCAAAAATTGAACCTTATAAATTCACCACCAACTAATCCTCTTCTTGGTTGTTTGTTAGGGTGGTAGGATTACATGGGACTTTTACATGATATTGAATTGTGGGTGGAAAAAGGCATTCAGATGTGGTGGGAATAATGGTAAGCAATGGTTGAAAAACCCCAACAATGTTCAACAACTTTGTGGCAACTTCAGCTTCATGCCCATTGTTGTTAGAATCATTTGTTGTGTTTGACTAATATGAATTTTCATGATATTCCTTTTGTGTTGCAATGAACATTTCACTTGGACCAAATTTTCCAACTATGGCTGCAAGATTTAATGGCCAAATTCCACAAACCTAAAACTTTAATTATATATATATATATATATTCAAAGATTGTTATAAGGCCTTGTCCATCCATTCTACTAATGTGACTTTGTTTGGTTCAAAATACTTGTTTTTTGCCTTTTAAAACATATTTTTGAATGGTTTGAAGTAGGTGATATCTAGATGACATCGAATGGTTTGAACACATGTAAGTATGTGCAAGTAAGGTGACCATGTCCAACCCTAATTTTGTTGCTTGTCCATGGGCCTTTATTATAACATGTGAACCATGTCGATTAAAAATTAAAAGATGTTGATTCTCTTGAGAAACCCCCTTGGAACATATCTATAAAACAAATCAATGTTGGTTGAAAAAGTAAGTTGCCATCCATATTTTTTCTACATTGACATGCATGTTCATAGTCTTCATAGCTTTATGTACTTTTCTTGCATCCTTGAACCACTAAACACATAAAAAGTAGGCCCAAGGTTATCCTTGTTGCATTAATAACATAATTCATAGTCAACCACTCCCAAGACCTAGGAATGGTATTGTAAACACCATGTGAACTTCACTTAGACAAAACCTTATGTTAACAATAAAACATTTTCCTATATTTGGGCAAACACCATTGATGTTTGGAGATTGTAGTATCATCATTGAATGATAGTTACCATTAGATGACAAAGTAATATCATGAAAATTCTAGAGTGAAAAATGTTTTTTGATAGTAATACTGTCAGTATAGTGAACTACCTTCATGGGATAGAATAATTAGAAGTCAATTTTGGGAGGAATTATAACAAAAACAATATTAGTTATCCAAAATAATATCCTAATCTAGTTCACTAAGAAGGGCATCCTAGTAATTATTTAGTTGTTAGTGGTAAATATTGTATTTACCATTTTCTATTTATGAGGGGGTGAAGCCATCTAGGTGAAATAGTCCAAGTGGATAAGGGATGAATGGATGTCCCTTAACTATGACATGTGGAAGGGATTAGGATAAGGAGATTTAAGAGGATAAAAAAATTTAGGACAATAAGGATTTAACCTTTCTGTGGGGGGCATCCTTCTTAGATTCCCTATTTATTTCTTGGGAGGAATGAAGGGTTTTATTAAATCATTAGAAGATGAAAAGATTATATCATTAGATCATTAACATTAGGAGAATGCTTGTGTGTGACACTCTTGTGTGATAAAGAAGGAAAAGAACATCGGAAAAAATTGTATTTGTCTTTATGTAATGGATAATGGTTGAAAGTTGTATGGGTTTTAGTGTTTCTTCTTGGTTTGTGTTTTACTTAGAATGAGATAAAATAAGGGATAGTAGCTTATATCAAATTTATATAGAGTTTTGTTACTCTTATGTATTAGTTTTTTTCTTCTATAAAATTAGAATATTATCTATTCTTTGTTCTAATTCAAAAGTAGAAAATGCACTTTGTTACAAGATGATAGTTGCCACTGGGAAACATTAACAAGGAAGTAGTCATTGGATTTAAGGTTTGCAAATGGTAAGGGGTTGTTATAAATAATAAGTAGTAGCTATAAAAGGTCCATAGGTGTTGTAGACGATAGACAATAGCTACAAAGGGTTTGCATGTGATGTAGATAGTAGGCAATTGTAACAACTATTAGAGGTCTACAGGCAATTGTGGGTCTTCTTTCAAGTTTGTAGATGATTGTATGTGCAAGACGGTAGTTAGTGCAAGATGGTAATTACATAATAAACAAATCTTAATTTCATAATGTTTTCATTTTTTTCTTATTCCTTTTTTTAATCAGCAACCTTTTTTTTTATGGTAATTAGGTTGTTGAATTCCATGGTTTAACAATCTAGCATCAAATTGTCACCATGCTTGAATTATTGTCTCATTTGAATTCTAGATGGGATCTATAATTGGTATATGTGTTGTGTATATAGGTTTTCAAAATTGTTATAAAAGGTATGGCATGTTTATTTGGTTAATTTTCTTGCCTTAAAAATTTATAATCCTTATGCAAGGTGTATGTCAATTTTTTGGATGATGTTTTTTGAACCAAAACCATCAACTACTTCTTGGAACACCATTTTGAATTAAATGGGGTAGGTTTAGTTTGTGTGACTTTGCAACCTTTAATTTCAATTATTGAAGGATGAATGATAAGTCACCTTTCGCATGTTTTGAACCCAAGTGGCTATTGTTTCATCCTTTTGTTTTGTTAACACACCTTATGGGCCCACTTTCTTGCTTCTAGTTCTACCATTAAGGTGTTATGAAAGTGAGGTTAATAGGATGTTCTAATACCTATTAGCCTTCCTTAAGGACATGTGTCCCCTCTCCACTACATCCATGGCATCTTTTATTTGTTGATTTGTCCACTTGCTTCGCTTAGATGCATTAGGTTGTTTATTAGTTGTGGTTGAACTTTGTATTGTAATTGTGACAAGATGGATTGTTGTTTTGTTGTTGTGATTGGTTGTAGGTGTTGATTCATTAATGTTATTGGGGGTGGTAGGTTGAGGATGTTGGTTCTCTTGGTCTTCATAATTGGTACTTGAAACCCCATTCCATTGGTTTTTGGGCATAAATTTAGATGAGTTAAAAGGAAATTTACTAATGGAGCACTCTTGGTATGTGGTTGCAAGGCCTCTTCTCACATAAGTCGATTCATTTTGATCCTATTCCTTTTGGGTTCAATTTCTAAGCACTTGGGGGTGTTTGTTTAGGTCCTACAATAGGTGCAAATCTATGTATCATGTATGAAGACCAAGATATCAAAAAATTTGTTAGATTTGGATAGTGTTCAAGTACATAGGTTTCCACCTCCTCAGAAAAGACAACTAAATCATCAAAGTCTTTTCAATCTAATTTGTGACATGATTGTTATGGATGTGCAAGTAGTGGGAATGTATTTAAAAGTGTGTCGTGATGGAAGAAAAGGAAATCTATGACTGATGCTATTACTAAAACATGATGACATTTGTATGAGTGATGATTGTTGAACCCAATGATACTAAAAGTAGTTTGAACTCAATTATGTATTCTTGAACTAGCTTTGGTGTGCCTTGACTAGATTTGGTTTTTATTACACTATTTCCACTTCTTCAAGCTTTTCTACCTCCTCTTTGATCTCGAATGTAGTAGGAATTGTTTTTACCTCCTCCTTAATATCAAATGTAGTAGGGACTTCTATCTTAACCTCCCTTGCAACATAGTAGTGACATACGCTCAATTCGATTCAAACATACGCGTATTATACGTTTTTTTGGGCTTTAAAAAAAATATGGCCCAAAATACGCAGAGTGGTAAAGGTTATGCAAAAAACCATTACCGGGCCGCAAAAACTATAGTCTGCTAAACTCTACAGTAGTTAACAACCTAGTTACATTTTCGTCGTCAAAATCGACGATTTCTGCAGCAACAAGATCACCTATCGACGCGTGATATTCACAGTGCTCATTTCGGAACCCCGCCAAATATGGACAGTCTAGGATCAAAAGGTTTCGCGGATAAATCTTTTGATTGGCCATGACTCGGATGGCTCAACCATGACACTAACAACATTCGAAATCAGACTGTTGCAACTTGCAAGTCTGGATCTGATACTAAGTAATAACTTCAACTTTCTTTCATGCTACAATCGAGCAGGGCGACCTTTGGAATGGGGAAGGAGAAAGGACCCGAATGGACCGAGGTCACCATCTTCCAGGAACCTGAGAAAGCGGGGGGGAACTTTCAAATCAAGTGTGGGCACTGTGAACTCGTGTTTTGGGGGGGTGCCACAAGAATCCGGGGCCACTTCTTGGGTTAGGTGGCTTGTGGAGTCAAGAAGTGCACTAAATGCCCCCAAGCCCTCAAAAAACAACTTTAGGATATTGATCAGGCGAAAAGAGAACAGGAAACGCAAAAACGGAAGGTGCAAGATCTGGATGAGGCTGCAGCTGCTCTCCCGCAAGGCCCCACCAAAAAGCAAAGCACTTTCAAAGCTCCCTTTGGAAAGCAAGATAAGTCTAAAGTAGATGCTCTGTGGGGTCGTGCCTTTTATGGCAATGGTTTTTCTTTCTGCCTGATCAATGACCCTCATTTCAAGGCAACCGTTGAAGCTACCGCTGATTTTGGCGAGAACTACAAGTTGCCAAGTCTTGTATCTCTTCGCACCACCCTGCTAGACAAGGAAAAGGTATCGGTGGCAGCAGAACTCAAGTCATTTATGGCATCAGCGTAGAACAGCAAGGCAACCATAACCAACGATGGGTGGTCAAACACTCAGAATAGGCCTCTTCTCAATCTTCTGATGGTCACACCCAAGGGCGAGAAGTTTCTTGAGAGTGTAGACACAAGTGGGGATACCAAGGATGCAGACTTCATTGCACAGGTTGTTGGCAAGGCAATCGAGGATGTGGGGGCAGAGATTGTGGTCCAGGTGTGCATGGACAGTGCAGCAATTTGCAAAGCTGCAGGTTGCAAGCTGGAAGCCCGCTTTCCCCATATCACATTTACTCCTTGCACCCCACACTGCCTAAATATGTTGCTCGAGGACATGGGCAAGCTGGATTGGGTCTCCTTCGTCATAGCCGAGGCAAGAACAGCACTAAAGTTCATCACAAACCATCATAAGAGTCTAGCTCTCTTTAGGAGCCTGTCCAAGCTAAAGCTCTTGAAACCGGGGGAAACCAGATTTGCCACCAACTTCATCATGCTACAACGCATGCATGAGGTGAAGGCATCACTGCAGCAGCTTGTGGTCAGCGACACTTGGGGGGAGTGGAACCAGAAGTTGTCGCATGAGATGGAGGAAGAGGAGGTGCACGACATCTTAACTTCCGCTGCGTTCTGGAAGGGTGTGAAGGAGTTGTTGGATGTTTCAGAATCAATAGTCTGCCTTTTGCGCTAGTGTGACAAGGGTGTTCCAGTTGTGGGAAAGGTTTATTATGCCATGTTCTTGATTGGCGAGGAACTGGGGGCGCTCAAGGAGGGAACGAGCGAGCAGCATCCGGGGGTGAAGCTTTCTGCTGTCAAGTATGAGCAGATCAGCTGGCTTTGGCGCAAGCGTTGGGAATACTTGCATTCAGATATGCACTCGGCTGGGTTTGTTCTGGAGCCGGAGTTCCAGTCAACAAAATATGGACATGACCATAATGCGGAAGTGATGCAAGGGTTTTTGAACATCCTAGAGAAGCTCGTCCCAGATGCAGACGGTCAAGCAAAAGCCATGCGGTAATTGGCGTAGTTTAGAAACCAAGAAGGTTTGTTTGGCAGACCCGGCATTCAAGCGGCCATGAGAGCGATGCCCGGGTGGAAATTTTGGCAGTAGTGGGGTCAGCAAGTTCCAGAGCTTTAGACAGTAGGTGTGACGGTCCTCAGCCAATGTTCTGCAGCCTCAGCGTGCGAACGCAACTGGAGCACTTATGATTTCATCCATTCGAAAAAGCGAAACAGGTTGACCCCGCAAAGAGCTCAAGATCTAGTGCATGTCTTCTCAGACCTGCGCCTAACACATAAAGTGAACAACATTGAGTTTGAGGAAGAGATGGTTAGTTGGATGGAAGAAGAAGAGCCAAACG
>Ga0116228_10005994_pt1 | contig 10858 bp, 10 predicted proteins | sample S1TSphfallax_2_FD_89694 | JGI IMG/M metagenome (GOLD analysis project Ga0116228, IMG submission 89694) | Host-associated microbial communities from peat moss isolated from Minnesota, USA - S1T2_Fc - Sphagnum fallax MG | ecosystem: Host-associated > Plants > Peat moss > Unclassified | place... | reverse complement strand
TTACCTTGAGGACAAATGAGTTTTCGAGCTGCTATGGTAATAACAAGTTTATTAGCTGTTATTCCAGAAATTGGCCCTGATTTAATTTTTTTATTATGAGGAGGATATTCTATTCATGATGCTACTCTTCATAGATTTTATAGTTTACATTTTGCTTTTCCTTTTTTAATTTTAATTATTTCGATAATTCATTTATTTTTATTACATGAATTTGGTTCAAATAATCCTTTAGGGTTAAATTCTCATGGAGATTGAATTCCTTTTTCGCCTTATTATCTTTTAAAAGATTGTTTAAGTTTAATTTTAGTGTTGATAATTTTTAGTTATATTTTATTTGTATTTCCAGATTTGTTAGGTCATTCTATTAATTATGAAAAAGCTAATTTTTTAGTTACTCCATCACATATTGTTCCAGAATGATATTTTTGATTTTTTTATGCAATTTCACGTTCGTACCAAGTAAATTAGGAGGTTTATTTTTATTGATTGCATCTTTAGGTATTTTATTTTTTTACCATTTATGTCTAAAAATTTTAAAATTCGTAGTTCTAAATTTAAACCTTGATTTAGAATTTGGTTTTGGTTTTTTATTAGTTTATGTATTTCATTAGGATGAATTGGTGATATTCCAGTTATGGATCCTTATTTAGATTGATCATTTTATTTAACAATTAGTTATTTTATATGGCTTATAGTTGTATTTCCACTTTTAGGTAAATTTGAAACTTTAATTTATGTTACAAATGCATATGTTAAATTTTTAAAAAATTTGTATTAAATTTAATTTATATTTTTTATTATGAATTTTTTTTTATTTTTATCTCTAAGTATATTTATTATAGGTTTAACAGGTCTTTTTGTATTAAGAAGACATATTATTATTATTTTATTTTCATTTGAACTTATAATTTTATCAATTATAATACTTTTTGCTAGTTCATCTGTTTTAATAGATGATTTAATGGGACAAATATATTCTTTATTGATTTTAACTATAGCAGCATCAGAAAGTGCTTTAGGTTTAGCATTAATTATTGCATTTTATCGATTACGTGAAAGTATTTCAATTGATTTAATTAATTTATCAAAATCTTAAAAAAAAATATATGACATATAATCAATTAGGTAGTAGTAAAGTTTTTAGAAGGAGAATAAATTATAAACGTAAACCTAAAGCCCCTGCATTTCATGGAGCCCCTCATAAAAAAGGTATTATATTTAAAATTACGACAATGTCACCAAGAAAACCTAATTCTGCTCGCAGAACATTTGCAAAAGTTCGTATAGTTTCTACGAATAAACGTTTATTTGCTAAAATACCTGGAATAGGTGACCATTTTTTACAAGCGCATTCCTTAATCCTTTTACGTGGTCATGGTCCTAAAGATTCTCCAGGTATAAATTATCATTTAGTACGTGGAGTTTATGATTTTATAAGGGAAGAAACATTTGGAAGAAAAAATCGTCGTTCTAAATTTGGGTTAAAGAAAAAATTAGAACAAATTTAATAGAAAATTTATATGCAAAAATCGAAATGAAATTGGACTTATAAATCTGTAGAAGATATGTATAGTTTATTATTATATAGTTATTCTAATTTATTTTACAAAGTTATTTTAAAGCGAGGTCGAAAAATTTGAGCTTATAAATTTTTGCTTAAAATTTTTTTCTATTTAAAAAGATTAGAAAATTTTAATCCTACTTATATTTTTCTAGTTGCTATGTTGAAAATTTCACCTAAAGTTATGTTAAAATCATTAAAATTAGGAGTTAATACTAAAATGATTCCTGCTCCTATTTCAATTAAAAACCAAATGTCTTTTTCAGTTAAATGAATTATTAAATTAATACGTGACCAAAAACGACGTGTAACAGTAGATGAAATTGGTGATTTATTATTATGGGCATTAGAAAATAAAGGTGCTAGTTGGCGTAAAAAGGTATTAACATATAAAATTGCAATTGAAAATCGTTATTTATTAAAGAAGTATTTTAAATAAAGTTAAATATTTTTTTATTACTTAATAATTAATCTATGTTTTTTTTATTAAGTCTTCTATTGTACATTCTTAATTTATCAGCGTTAAATGAATGATATTCTATTCATTCGTTATTATCTGGTACCTTATATATTATTGTGAATAATATCGCTTTTGATAGAATTATTATTATCAAAGTAATCAGTAATAATGTATAATAAATAGTGATTTATTATTATGGGCATTAAAAAATAAAGGCGCTAGTTAGCGTATATTAATATATAAAAAATTATGGCAAAAAAAAGTTTAAAATTTTTACGTACAAAACCACATTGTAATATTGGGACAATAGGCCATGTTGATCATGGTAAAACTACATTAACAGCTGCTATAACGAGATATTTAGCTAGTATAGGTCCTACAGTTTTTAAAGCATATCATGATATAGATAATCATGTTGAAGAACGAAATAGAGGTATTACTATTAATGCAGCACATATTGAATATGAAACAGATAATCGTCATTATTCGCATATTGATTGTCCAGGACATCAACAGTATATTAAAAACATGTTAACAGGTGCAGTACAGATGGAAGGTGCTATTTTAGTTGTTGCGGTTAATGATGGCCCTCAAGTACAAACGCGTGAACACATAATTTTATCTAAAGAAGTAGGTATACCATATATAATTGTTTATATTAATAAATTAGACGCTATGTTAGAAGGTGATATGAAAGATTTAGTTGAATTAGAAGTTCGTGAATTATTAGAAAGTTATAGTTATCCAGAAGATCTACCTGTAGTAAAAGGATCTGCGCGTATGGCTTTATTAGAAACAGAGCCATCAGATTATGGAATTAATTCTGTTAAGTTATTAATGGAAACTGTTGATACATATATTAAACAACCAATGCGTTTAATAGATGCACCATTTTTAATGGCGGTTGAAGGTATTTTTGTTGTTACAGGTCGTGGTACAGTTTTGACTGGAAAGTTGAAACTGGAATAATAAAAATAAATGATCCTTTAGAATTAGTAGGTGGACGTTCAATTTTATCGACTATTTGTATGGGTTTAGAAATGTTTCGTAAATCATTAGATTCGGCGGAAGTAGGGGATAATATTGGAGTTTTAATTCGTGGAATAAAACGAGATGAAGCTAAACGAGGTTATATTTTAGCTACTCCATTAACAGTTAAAGCTTTTTCATTTTTTGAAGCTAAAGTTTATATTTTAACTAAGAAAGAAGGAGGTCGTCATAAATCTTTTGTTTCAAATTATAAACCTCAATTTTTTTTTAGAACTGCTAATGTTACAGGTACAATTACATTACCTAAAGATATTTCTGTTGTAATGCCAGGTGATTCTTTAGTATTAGATATTGAATTAGTTGATAAAGTTCCATTAACTTTAGGATTACGTTTTGTAATGCGTGAAGGGAATTTAACAATAGGTGCTGGTGTTGTTACATCAATGAAAAAATAAATTTTATGTCATCTAATATTGTTTTTAATTTAAAAAAACAATCTAATGTTTATATTAATATTAGATATTTTTTGAAAATATATGAATTTTTCAATTGTTCAACTTTTGTTTTATTTATACCTGATAATAATTTATTTTTAAAAAGAATAAATTATTTGCGTATGAAAGTTTTATTTAAGTTTGGTATTAATTCGCATAAAGTTATTTTTTCGACTGGATTATATACATGTTTTTTTTTTAATGATAAAAATATTATATTTGATGATAAAGATTTGATATTTCCAGAAGGTTTAATTTTATATAATAATTATTTTTTAAATTTTTCATTCGATCAGCTTGTAGAATTAATAAAAAATAGTAATAATATAAATTTGAATATTATTGGATTTCAGTATATGATTATTTATATTATTAATAATATTTGTAATCATATTTATTTTTTAATATTTAATATGCAATTAGTATTTAAAAAATAATTATTATTTTCTAAAGGTAATATAATAATTATTTTCTAAATAAATTTTTTTATTATTTTATTTATTATTTGTATTTTATTAATAAGTTCTAGTTTTTTCGTAATTTATTCGAAAAATCCTATTTTTTCAATTTTATCTTTAATGTTGGTTTTTATTGCGTCATTTATTTTATTCATTTATTTAGGTATTGAATTTATTGCGGTGTTAATTTTAATGTTTATATAGGCGCAATTTCTATTTTATTTTTATTTACAGTAATGTTATTGAATTTACGTATAGTTGAAACTTATTTAAATTTTCGTAAATATATACCAATAGGTGTATTTTTAAGTTTTATTTTTTTAATGGAATTGTTTTGTGGGATGAATTTTACATTTGAAAGTTATTCTTATTTAATTTTCGAATTGTTTAATTGGAATTGTTTAATTAATAATATTTCTAATATAGAAGTAATAGGAATTGTATTATTTAATTATTATTGATATTTATTTCTAATTGTAGGTTTGATTTTGTTTACTGCTATGATTGGAGCTATTATAATTGCATGAAATTTAGATTTAAATTTTCATGTGCATGCATCTGATTTTAATTTAAAGAAAAATATTATTTTATGAAATCGTTAATATAAAAATATATGAATTTTTTAATAAACTGTTTATATTTATTGTATTTTATTATATTTTTTGGTTTAATCGTTTGCCAAATTATTTTAATATATTTGCCTAGATTAAAATGATTATCTCATTTTATTTTTAAAATTTTTTGTTTTAATCTCTCTATTATTATTTTTTTTCTTAAAGAACATCGTTTATGGTTTATATTATTTATACGTGCATTTGATTTGGAATTTATTAATTTACATACGAAAGAATGATTTTTAAATTGATTAAATTGAAATTTAATTCATATTGAATATGTTTTTTTATATATGCGCATTATTAGATTTTTTTATACATTTTTAGTTACTATTTTTTATTCATTTATATATTTGCCATTCATTTTAAAATATAATAGAATATTACGAATAAGTTATTTTTTTTCAATTAAGCAAAGAAATTTTTTTTTGTATAATAAATTATTTATATTAATATTTAAGTTATCATATATATTTAAACCTTTTTTAGTGTGTAAAATTTGATTACTATTTTTATGATGACGTGGATATTCATTTATTATATCTAGACTTGATTTTAATTTATTATTTTGAAATATTTTTCAACCTTTAGAAGTTCGTGAAAAATTACGTGGATTTAGTTTAGAGCCTAATAAAATGGAACGTATTTTATATTTAAAATTTCTTAGACCATTATTTATATCGAATTCTGATTTCAATTTATATAAGAGTCATAAAAATTCAATTTTATTAAAAATATTTATTTTTATTTGAATTCAATTTCTATCATTTTTTAAATTGAATTTTCTTTTTTGTTCTCATAAATTGAAATGTTATATATATTTAATTTCAATTCCTAAATGTTGAAATTTTTTTCCATGATTTAGTTTTATTTTCATGTATGTATTTAATAATTTATTATTAAATACATATTTATTACGTCAATTTATATTTAAATGTTTGTATTTATTTTCTGTATCTATTTTACATTTATATTATTTTTTTTATATTATATGTTGAGCTTTTTTTTTCACTATTATAAAAATTATTAAAATTTCATTAATTATATGTATTGTTCTTATATTTGGTTTATCATTTATTTATAATTTATTTGAATGATGAATACCTTATTTATTTGAAGTTTTTCGATTTCAAGGTGGTTATTTAGAAGCTGGAGTTTCAGATTCATCATTTATAATACCTGATTGAGTTACTTTTGTTCCATCTTTACCAAGTTATCTTAATGTAGATTATTTATCTGAAAATTTATCTGAACTTCCTTATCATAGATTGATATATGATTTGAAACATCTATGACATCGTCGTGGTGAATATGATTATTTAGTAAATAGTTATAGACAGACTGGTAAAATTAAGGATGATGATGGGGAATTACTTGAAGATTGACAAAGATTGGATGTGTGACGTGAATCTTTTAAATGAATACCTGCAGCGCGTCTGAGTGAAACTGATTTTAATTTATGAGCTGAGGATATTCATTTAGTTGATTTACCTGATTTTGTAGAAATTTTATATGATAATTATATTGATCTTATTAGTTTACAACGTTGTTTAGAAACAAAACTTTATGATTATAATTATTATAAAGTTTTATATAAGTCTTATAGAGTAATACCTTTATGATCAGAATTTATTTTTAGTAAACAATTTTATAAACGTAAATGAGAGAAGCGTTCGATTTTAGGTTATATTTTACGTCATAAATTTGTTTTAGCGTTAAATTTACTTGTTATTCCATATTTAAATTTTTTTGTTGTATGACGTAGTCGTATTAAATTTTATATTATTTTAGTTGTAATTGATAAATATATTGTTTTTTTTTTCAGTTCATGAATTTTTTATTTCGGTTCAAATAGATATGTATTTGTATTAAGTGTTAAATTATATAAGTTATTTATTTCTTACGTGCCTTTCTTTTGTAAATTATACAATTTATTTACTAAATTTTATTTAAATATATCGTTATTATATTATAATTATTATAAATTATATAATTTTAAATTTAAATTATTATTACCAGATTATTGAAGTCTTTTTTATATTAATAGTGAGAGTTTATTTATTAAATTATATAATTTATCATTAAAAATATATATTTATTTTTTTTTCGAAACTATATATATATATAGTTTTTTTTTATTACATGAATTTACTAATAAAATTGTTTTACGTCCTATATCAGGTAAATTAATAAAAAGTATAGTTTTATTTAGAGAATATTTAAAAAGTTGTTTAGATGTTTTTTATTTAGAATATGATTCACTTATTCATAGAAGATTTAAATATGTGCCTCAATATGTTAGATTACGTAAAAGACGTTATAAAAATAAAAAAGATTGGTTATTAAAAACTGGGTTTTTAATACGTATAGGGATACATAAGCTTTTAAAATATCCAAATAGTATAACTCCTTTTTTTTTTACAAGATTTTTAAATCTTGATTATAATTCGCGTAATTATTGACAAATAAATCGTTATCAATGATTTAAGTATTGGTATTTAACTGTTCATAGATTTTTTAGATCTGTTGATTTTTCAATTTTAAGTGTTTGGTTTTGATGCCTTTTATGTTGAGCATTTTTTATCGGATTTAGACATTTATTTAAATATAAGTCATTAGAAGAGTATAATAGTTGGTTTTATTGATATAAGATTCGTCAATATCCAATGAGTAATTTTTCTGATATATTTAATAAAGTGGATTTACAGTCAATTCGTAGTGAATTAAATGGTATGTTAGTTAATTTAGAATTTAATAGTAGAACTTGAGTAGGTGATTTTAAAGCTGGAATTGAATTAACTTCAGAGGAAAGTGCAGATCTTAAAGCATATTATAAACAATCTTTACATTCTGTTTTGAAAAATACAAAATCTTTTAAATGGCGTATTCGACGATTAAGAACAGATTTAATACGGAATTGAGATAAAGTTGAGTATTTTTTTTTTAATAAGAGTACAGAAAATTATTTTAAAACTTTTGCTGAACATAGTATTTGATTAGGTTTGCTCATTTATGAATTAATCTTATCAACTAAGAATAAAGATTTTTATGGTTTATATTTAAGTTCTATTGATGAAGACGATATTGAAGAGAGTTTTGAATTTTCATTAGATTCTGTAAAAAGATTACAATTTTTAACTAATAAAATTTTTTATTTTTATGCTTCTATAGATAAATTAGTATTTAATTTTAAATTGCCTAAATGAATATGACATAAAAATAATTTTTTACGTTATACTTGATTACATGTAAATAATGAAAATTTTAATAGTGTTTCTTTTGAAGATTTAGTAATTCCAGTAATAGGACCTTTTTTTATATTAAGTTTATATATTCCTTTATTTTTTTGTTATGGTTTACGTGGAAAGTTAGGTGTAAATGATGGTTGAAAATATATGAAATGAAGTCTTATTTTATTTAAAATAACTTTATGATATCATTGAGATTTATATGCAGATATGTCTAATTTAACAATGCGAGCATTTTTTAATGCTGAGTCTTTTTTTATGATTCGCGGTCGTTTTACGATGAAATCTGGTCATATGATGAGACGTAAAAAGCTTAAATGACATAAACGTTTTATTTGACATTATCTAAATACTTGTTATACAGAATTTATGTTAATTCGTTCATATATGAATAGATTTTATTGATCAGGGTCTCAATTTTCGGATCGTTTATATTCAAAACGTGGTAATTTAATTCAATCTTTTATAGAATTTAAATACTTATTAATATTAATATATATATTAATATTAATAAGTGTTATATATTCGTATAAAATTTTATTTAAATTCTGTAAAAATAAATTTTTACAATATCGTAGCGTATTATATGTTGGAGGTAAGTTTGAATTAATATTACATTGGATGCAATTAAGAATATTTTTGTATCAAAAATTTAAAATGAAACAATTTTTAAAAAAAAGATTGTGAAATCGTGTTTAATTAATAGAAAATTAATAAAAAAATGAGTTGTTTTTTTATTTTGTCAGTTATATTATGGAAAATGTGTATAAAAATTTGATGTTAAAGTTTTATAAAAAAAAATGCATAGTATGCAAAATTCTTAAGAAAATTTAATGATAAATTTTACTTATCTTCAATTAATTAATGTAGGAGCTTATTTGGGATATGGTAAAAAAAATTTATTTTTTTTATCAACATGAATGGTTTTTTCAATATATAAAAATATTTGTTTACTTGATTTAAATTATAGTTTTTTATTCATTAAATTAAGTTTAAGTGTATTACGCTCTATTGTTTCGCTTAAACAGCCTATTTGATTTGTTAATTTAGATCAAACGAAAGCAGATTATGTAAAAAGTGGCGCTTTATTATGTGGTGAATTTTTTTGTAATCAATTTTGAATTCGTGGTATGGTGTCAAATTATTTAGCTGTTTTTACTATATTTAGAAAATTTTTCACTACTCCTTTTTTTATGCGTTCAAAACGTTCTATAAAAAAAATTGAAAATTTAGCTTTAAATTGGTTTTTAACACGTTTTACGTGACCGCGTATTGCATTTGTTTCAGGTTTATCTTCTAATTTGCCTGCTATATTAGAATTTTGTACAACAGGTATACCATGTATTACTATTGCTGATACAAGATTTTTAACAACTAATGTATTATTTCCAATACCGGGTAATGAGCAATCTGTATTAACTTCACAATTTTATAATCAATTTATTGGTTATTCAATTTTGAGATTAAAATTTGTAAATGTTATGAATTGATTTTTAAATATACGTTCTTCGAAAAGATTAATTTCTTTTTCTGAATGATTACAAATGAAATTTCAACAAAAAAAACATGATTATAAAAAAAATCTTTTTTATAATCATGTTTTTTCTTATCGTTATTTATTATATAAAGGTTTAGGTTTTAGTTTTTATGGTGTTGATAATTTATCTAAATTGTTTACTAAATTTAATTTTTCCACTTCTAAATACAAAAGTAGTATTGATTTAGTATTTATTTCTAAAAAATTTTTTAATAGTAATATTTTATATCAAGGTTTTGGTTTAGCATGTCAAACTAAAGTTTGGTTCAGATTTTCAAATTTTGGTTTTAATATAAAAAATTTTAAAAGAAATCGTTTTATTTGTAATTTAGTATCTAAAATGCGTATTGGAGGTATTCAATTTTTAATAAATAAATTAAAAATTGAAAATCTTAGAAATTCAGGTTGTTTTATTTTTATAGTTCAAGCTGTTTTTATTAATTATTTTTTAAAATTTTTTCCTTCAAGTATTTTTCATAATTATAAAGTAAATTTTAAAAATAAAGTAGGTTTATTTCGTTCTATCATATTGCATGGTTTATTACCATGTATATTTGTCAATTTAAATACATTTATCATTAAATTTAATACGAAATTTTTTGTTTCATTACCTAAAATAAATGTTGTTAAAAATAAATATATTAAACGTAAGTTAAGCTTATTGTGTAGAAAATCGAAGAATATTAAATTAAGTTTATTAAATTTTAATTTATGAAATATGCATATTTTACAAATTAATAAATTTTGATTTGTATGACCTGTACCTAATATATTATTTTGATATTTTGTTTCATATTTTGATTATTTTAAATTTGTTAAGGTTAACATTTTAAATATAAATAATAATATGATTTTTTTTAATTGAAATTTTATTTATCTTAATTCATGATTTGGTAAAATTAAAAAATCAATTAAAAAATTTAGAAGAAAATTTAAAATTAGATTAGCTAGAAGAAAGAATAAATTGAAAATTTAAAAATGAAAACATTATTTTTTATTACTTTAACAAGCTCAGCAAAATTAATAGGTGCAGGGTTAGCAACAATTGGAGTTGTCGGTGCAGGTGCCGGTATAGGTATTGTTTTTGCTTCTTAATAATAGGTGTTAGTCGTAATCCTAGTAAAGAACAACGTTTATTTCAATTTGCATTTTTAGGTTTTGCTTTATGTGAAGCTATGGGTTTATTAGCGATTATGATGGCATTTTTAATTCTATATAGCTAATAAAAAATGAGTTGTTTTTTTATTTTGCCAGTTATATTATGGAAAATGTGTATAAAAATTCGATGTTAAAGTTTTATAAAAAAAAATGCATAGTATGCAAAATTCTTAAGAAAATTTAATAAATAAAAATAACAGGGCGTAGCATAATTGGTTAGTGCATTTATTTTGGGTGTAAAAGATTGCAGGTTCAAATCCTGTCGCCCTGATAGGTGGAGAGCTTGGAGCTAGCAGTGCTCATAATTCTGTGTTGTAGGTTCGATTCCTACCTTCGCC
>Ga0116228_10005993_pt1 | contig 10858 bp, 11 predicted proteins | sample S1TSphfallax_2_FD_89694 | JGI IMG/M metagenome (GOLD analysis project Ga0116228, IMG submission 89694) | Host-associated microbial communities from peat moss isolated from Minnesota, USA - S1T2_Fc - Sphagnum fallax MG | ecosystem: Host-associated > Plants > Peat moss > Unclassified | place... | reverse complement strand
GGGAAACTTCAAGGCGTTGTTCGAGGCCATTGAACGCGAACAGGCCGAGCGGGGGAACCTGTAGCCGCGCTGAGCCAGCATGATGCGCCTGCTCGACTACCTGGCTGAAGTATTCATTGGGACGTTCGGCATTACACAGCCAGCACCCGAGAAGCGACGGCAGGTGTCGATCCTGCTGGGTGGTTTCATCCTGATCTCGCTCCTGGGCGGCTTTACGATCGTCGGTTTTCTGCTGTACTCCATGCATACGGGCAACTGAGCGGCAGTACCGACCGACATGCATACGCGGCGCTCTTCGCTTTACGAGGCTGAAATCTGCGCGTTGTTAACGCTGGAGCTGACCATTGCAGCCCTTAAACTGAAGGGTGGTCACTACGCCCATTGCTCCTGCCGCTTCGACGACAACTGAGAAGGCTGAAGCGGACCCCATTGCCGGTATTGCCGGGGCCATGCTGGATGGATGGCATCTGACGTCGCTGGATGCGCCTACGGTTGCCGTGGTGTGGTCGTGGGCTTTTGCCGATGCGGCCCATGCGCGGGTCCCGGTTTTGTCGACGGCCATGCTGGCGGTGGCGACGTGGCTGCTCTATGTAGCAGACCGACTGCTCGATGCAATGCAACCATCGCACGCGGGCGCACTGCAACAGCGGCACTGTTTCCATCTTCGCCATGCGAAGTACTTTCTAGCGGCGGCGCTGCCGGCGATGGCGCTGCTGACATGGTTCGTTGCAGCGCGGATGGACCCTGCACCGCGGCGCGAGGATTTTGTTCTCGGCGCTTGCGCGCTGCTGTATCTGCTGTGCGTGCATCTGCCGCTTCCGGCGAGCGGGCGCGGCCTGCTGCGTTTGCCGAAAGAGCTGGCGGTAGGGGTTATTTTTGCGGCAGCGTGCGTCATTCCGTCATGGTCGCGGATGCCGGCCCTGCGGGGTCTATTGCTGCTGCCGGCAGTGTTCTTCGGCCTGCTTTGCTGGATCAATTGCTCGGCCATCGAGTACTGGGAAGCGCGCGCCGGTCTTGAAGCACGCGCCGGTCTTGGAGATGAGCGCGTGCCATGGCTGGGCGGCCATCTCAAACGAGCATGCGTGTTGCTGTGCGGGGCAAGCGTCTTTGGTGCGGCAGTATTTCTGAGAGAGCCGGGTTGCGGAGTACTGCTGCTCTCCGTCGCGATGAGTGCGCTGCTGGTCTTGTGGTTGGATCGGAACCGACAGAGGATGACGCCGCTGCGCCTGCGCGCCGCCGTGGATGCTGTGCTGCTGACGCCTGTGCTGCTGGTTGCCGGCTTGCGCCTGCTGCATCGCCTATGAACGCAGAAGAGCGGCCCCCGAACTTCGACCGCATCGCGAGACTCTATCGGTGGCTGGAATACGCGAGCTTCGGCAGGGCGCTGGAGCGGTGCCGGTTTATGCAATTGCCGCGGCTGGCAGCGGCGCGGCATCTTCTGGTACTCGGCGATGGGGATGGGCGCTTTGTGGCGCGGATGCTCGCGGACAATCCTGCGACGACAGCCGACGTGGTGGATGGCAGCGCTGCCATGCTGGCGTTGACACGTACTCGATTGCAGGCGCTCGGGGCTAACGGGCGCGTCCAACTTCACTGCGCGGACAGTCGCGCATTCCGACCGGAACCAACGACCTGCTATGACGTGGTGGTGACGCATTTTTTCCTGGACTGCCTGTCGGAGGACGAAATCGCTGCGCTCTCAGAGCGGCTGCTGCCGCAGCTTGCGCCGGATGCGGCGTGGGTGGTGTCGGAGTTCGATGTTCCGCAGCGGGGCGTGATGCGCTGGTGTGGGCGCGTACTTATCCGAGGACTCTACCTTGCGTTTGCCTGGATGACCGGTCTGCGCGTGCGGAAACTGCCTGAGTACCGGCCGATTCTGGCAGCAGCAGGATTTGGTTGTGTGCAGCATTCCGTGCTGCTCGGCGGCATTCTGAGGAGTGAGCTATGGCGTCGACAGGACGAACGCAGGCAACAGTGAGAGCGTCTTCTGGTTCCCATCAGGAATGTTCAACATAAACATGGCAGTGATGGGCGGAACTCCCGATGTGTTCCCCGGCCCCGGTCCGGAACCGGATTTTGATCCAATGCCGCGGCCTGATCCGGATCCGACGCAGTTGCCGGAACCGGCGTCAGACCCCGGCCTCGATCCGGGGACCGATCCGATCGGCCCGTTTCCGACGCCGCTCCCGGTAACGCGGTCTGCTCAGGCGCTGGCAGAAGCGAAGACGACTGTAGGCGCGACTGTTTCGAGCGCGATCGTCAGGACGATGGGGACAGCAATCCGGGAAAAACAATTCGCGCTACATACACATTGAAGGCAAGACACGGTGCGAAAATGAGCGCGAACGGGAGATAGCTGGCGAGACGGGAGGGCAGGCATGGGCTGATGTCCAATTGCTTTGCAAGTTAATCTGGAAGACGCGTGCACTGGCCCCCTGTTCCCCTATACGGATTGTTAATTTTCGAAGAAAATAGAAGAGATGAATCTGTACGTATTACGCCATGCCTCTGCTGGCGAGAAGCGTCCCAATCCTTTACTCGACAAGAAGCGGCCTCTGGATAAAGAAGGCAAGCAGCAATGCATTCTGGTCGGGAGCTATTTGAATGCCCTGCGTGTTCCCATCGATCTGATCGTGTCGAGCCCCCTGAAGCGGGCGCTGCAGACGGCTTCGCTGGTGGGCACGGAGTTGGGCTACGAGTCCACGATTCAACTGTCCGATGAGCTTGCGCCTGGCGGCACGGTGGAAGCCTTTCAGCGCCTGGTGGCGAGCCTGAGCGTGTATGACAATGTGTTGGTGGTCGGGCACAATCCAAGCCTTTCGCAGTTCCTGGGCGCCATGATCAATACCAGCGGCAAGGCCAATATCCGGCTGCGCAAGGGTACGATCGCGCGCGTGGATTGCACGCGCAAGCCGGGCCAGCTCATTTCTGTGATCGACCCGCGGTACATTCGCCAGCTCTATATGAGCGTGGCGAAGAAATCGCGCCGGAAGACTTCGCGGAAATAATCTGCCTCCTTGCGGAGGGACCACAACTCGAGTTCTGCGCCTGTTCTGCCGGGCTGCAGTTCGAAGAGGACCCGCTTCGGATAGACGCGCACGACGACCTTCAACAGGTCGCTGGCGCGGTCCTGGTTGAGGGCGACGGCGAGGCGCAGCAGCACAACGGCGCGCTGTACGTTCGCGTGCTCCTCCGGCGGGATGACGCGCATCGCCCGGTCATCAGGCTGCAGCCGCGATTTGCCCAGGTAGCGTGCGATGGCTGAGACCAGGGCGCGCTGGCCGGGCGTGAAGCCATACAGTTCAGAGCTGGCGATGATGTACTGGGTGTGCCGGTGGTGGCCCTGGTAGTTCAGGAACTTGCCGACATCGCGCATCATGGCAGCAGCAGCGAGCCACTGGGAATAATCCGCAGGCAGTTCATGGACGGCGGAGAGGTCGCGAAACAATTGCAGGGCATGCTGTCTGACCGGTTCGGCCTGCTTCAAATCGACATTGTAACGGCGGCAGGTGCCGATGACACTCTCCCAGCGTTCCCGCTCGAACTCCTGGTGCGTGGCGGCGCGGACATCGCGCTCGGCGAGCATCTGCGAGAGCACGCCGTCGCGCAGGCCCATCTCGGAGTAGCGGAAGCCGGGCAGTGCGAAGTAATCGAGGATCGCTGAATAGACATGCGCGCCGGCGATGATGATCTCGGAGCGCCGCGGCCCGACGCCGGGTACAGAATTGCGCGCGACGATGGGCATCCTGGTGAGCTTCTTCGCCAGCTTGCGCACATCGACCGCGGCAGCGACCTGCGGTTTTGACCCGGAAGCCTTCGGCGGGGCAGCAGCTTTGGCAGTTGGCTTGATGGCATCGACAGCATCACTGGCAGCGGCGAGGGCTGCGGCTGTGCCGGATGTGCCGATGACCGTTGTGACTCGTACAGGGCCCAGCTTCTTCTCAGCGCGGTGCAGTTCGCGGGCGATAAAGCGCTGCATGCCGGCAACTTCTTCTGCGGTGGGTGGATCGGTGTGGAGAAACTCCTGCGTGAGACGGACGGCGCCGAGCGGCAGGCTGATGGTTTCCTTGATGCGTTTGCGATCGGAGAGGGTAATTTCGCAGCTGCCGCCGCCGACGTCGATGAGCAGGCAGCGGCCCTGCGCCGCGGGGTCCTGCATCACGCCGCGATGGATGAGCCGTGCTTCTTCCAGGCCAGAGATGACTTCCAGGTCCCAGCCAGTCTCTGCCTTGACCCACGCGATAAATGCCTGGGCATTGCGGGCGTCGCGCAAGGCAGCCGTGGCCACGGCGCGCACCTGGTCGACACTGTATTGCTGCGTGGCTTTGCGAAAGCGTTTGAGCGCGGCCAGCGTATTGGCCATCGCCTCCGGGGAAACCAGCCCGCTTTCGAAGACGCTCTGGCCGAGGCGCGTGACTTCGCGGTCCTCATGCAGGACCTTCAACGAATGCTGCTGCACCCGGGCTATTTTCAACCTGCAGGAATTGGAACCAAGATCAATGGCGGCGAAGGTCTGCACAATGGAAGCTTACTGCATGCTTCACACGCCAGGGCTTTTGGTCGAACCTTATCAGGCGGTGTTGCCCTTCTCCAGCAGTTCGATCGCTTTCTCGTGGCGGCCGAGGTCGCGGGCAAAGGTCCAGATCTTCTCGCGGATTTGGACCAGCTCGGGTTCGACGGCCCCTGCCTCACTGCTATCCTGATGTTTCTGCTTTATTGCCATGCCGAACGATCCAGCTGCATCCACTCGCTTCTATTCGAATCCCCGGCGTGCCTGGCTATTTCTGCTCCTGGTTTTTCTGGCGGTCCACTTCGCGGCGCTCTTCACGCCGCCGTTAGAGGACGACGTCGACGCGACGCATGCGCAGGCGGCGCAGCACATGGCGCTGACCGGCGACTTCGTCACCATGTACGTGAATGGCGTCCGCTATCTCGAAAAGCCGCCGCTTCCCTACTGGCTGATCGCCGTCGATTACCGCATTTTCGGCTTCAATGTCTTCTCGACGCATCTGCCCCTGACCCTCGGAGTGCTTGCGCTCGCGATTCTGGTCTGGGTCTGGGCGCGACGGGCGTTCGATGATCGCGCTGCTTTCTACAGTGCGCTCGCGATCATCACCACGCTAGGCATCTTTATCTACACGCGCTTTCTCATCCCGGAGGTCCTGCTCAGCTTCTGGCTGGCGCTGGCGCTTTATGGATTGCTCACGGGACTGGAAGACAGTCGACCCCGCCGCATCTATCTTGCCTGGGCGGCCGTGGCGCTGGCGACGCTGACCAAGGGTCTGATTGCCCCGGTATTTTTTGCTGCAGCGGTCGTTCCCTACCTTGTGCTCACAGGAGATTGGCGGCTCTTGCGGCGTCTGCGTCCGGTGAGCGGCCTTGCGCTCTTTCTGCTGATCGCTGCGCCGTGGCATATTCTCGCCGGTCTTGCCAATCCGGACCACGGGCATCCAGTCGGCAACGTACCATCGGCTGCCGGGGTCCATGGTTTTTTTTACTTCTACTTCATCAACGAGCATGTTCTGCGCTTCCTGGGCAGGCGCTTTCCGCATGACTACAACAAGCAGGCGTCGTGGATCTACTGGCTCGGCCACCTGGTCTGGTTGTTTCCCTGGAGCCTGTATGTACCCCTTGCCTTCAGCCATCTTTGGCGATCGCGGCATACCTGGTTCGCGGGACTTCGCAGTCACTCCCGCATCCCGGAGATCGCGCGTGAAGAGTTTCGCAGGAAGACGATCTGGCTGCTGGGTCTCTACGCCAGCTTCATCCTGATCTTCTTTTCCGTCTCGACCAACCAGGAGTACTACACGTTCCCGAGCTGGTTTGCGCTGCTGCTGCTCATCGCCTCCGCGGTCGCAGGATATGAAGAGAATGCGGAGCAGCCGAATCCTGACCTGAAGAAAAAGACGCGCGATTCTCTGATCGGCGTGCACACTCTCCTGACTGTGGTCGGTATTGCGGCAGCGACTGCGCTGGGCGTCGCGCTGTGGGAGTCGAGGAAGCTGCCGTATGTCGCTGACGTCGGCAGCGTGCTGGCGCATCGCAATGTTGCCGGCTATTCGCTCTCAATGTCGCACCTGTTCGACCTTACCAGTGCGGCATTTGCCGGCTTGCGGCTGCCTTCGGTGCTGGCGGCGCTGGGACTGCTGCTCGGTCCGGCGATCGCGCTCACCTTTCGACGGCGCAATCTGCATGTTGCGGCGACGATCAGCGTGGCGCTGACGTCGGCTGTGTTTCTGATCGCAGCACACATTGCACTGGCGCGCTTTGGCGGCATGCTCGGGTCGCGTCCGCTGGCGGACACCATCAATCGCATCTCCGGGGATGCGGGCCGCTTTGGCAGCCTGCAGTCGGACGCACAACTCATCCTCTATGGCGACCAGGGCAATGCGTCTTCCGTGATCTTCTATACGCAACGACAGGCGCTGCTGATCAACGGCCGCAGTTCGTCGATGATCTGGGGGTCATGGTATCCGGATGCACCACACATTTTCTTAGACGACGCTGACCTCCTGCGGATATGGGGGACCGTGCCGCGCCATTACCTGATTGTGACCAGCGATGATCGCGACCATGTCGATACGCTCCTGGCACAGGCAAAGAAACGGGGTTGCCTGGTCATCCAGGTGCAGGAACTTGCCGATAAGGTGTTGTACAGCGACGAGCCTTTACCGCAGTAGCATTCTGCGCTTATCGTCACTGGAGCGCATTGACGGGGATACGTCAATCGAGGATTGAGAGAGAGCATTATGCCCACACTGGCAATCGATGTCGGCGGTACGCATATCAAAGTCCTGGCTGAAGGCCACAAGAAGCCTGTCAAGATCGTCTCGGGCCCGGACATGACACCGGGTAAGATGGCCGCCGAAGTGCTCGAGGCGACGAAGGACTGGAACTACGATCGCATTTCCATCGGCTACCCAGGTCCGGTGGTCAATCACAAGCCCGCCCTCGATCCGCACAACTTAGGGCCCGGCTGGGTCGATTTTCCATATGAGACCACCTTCGGCAAGCCGATCCGCATGGTGAACGATGCTGCTATGCAGGCCCTCGGCAGCTACAAGAGCGGACGGATGCTTTTCCTCGGCCTGGGCACTGGCATGGGGTCGGCGCTGGTGATTGAGGGCATTGTGCAGGCAATGGAGCTGGCGCACCTGCCTTACCGGAAAGGTCGCACATATGAAGATTACGTCGGCCTGCGCGGGCTGGAGCGGCTGGGAAAGAAGCGGTGGCGGCGGCACGCCCTTGAAGTGATCGACCTGCTGTGCGCAGCCCTGCGCGCGGATGCGGTGGTACTCGGCGGAGGCAATGCAAAGCTGCTCAAGGAGCTGCCGGATCACGTGACCCTCGGCGACAATGGCAACGCCTTTCGCGGGGGCTTCAAACTGTGGAAGAAGCATTGAGGCCTACGCAGCCAGCGTTTCAGTTGTGTCAAGGCATCTCGTCAATTCAACCATTTGTGCAGAGAGATACATCCAAAGTGTGAGTCGACCCGTTCCCAATAGGCAAGGGCAGCCACAAACCTGGCGCCCTCTGCTGACAAAATTCCAGATTCTCCTCCACTGGTTTTGAAACGCTCTATCTCTGTCCACCGCCCGATCCTGGCGTTCTTCGACCGGGATGGTCGATCCCTGTTCACCTCTCCTCGAGGGGCTTGCCCCCGCGCGGACCAGCTACGCCAAAAGGACTTGCCATGAAGCCATTTGATCTGTCCAGTGCTGTAAAGTCTGCTTCCAATCGTCGTTCATTCCTCCGCAACGCAGGCAGCGCTACCGCCGCGGTTGCCGCACTCGGCTTTGCACCGCCGGCAATCTTTGCCGCTGCCAGTAAACCAGTCACCTCTGCCGTTGACACCCCCGCAGAGATCTTTACTGCGGCCCTGATTGCAGAAGACCTGGCGACTACCTTCTATTACAACGTCCTGGTTGGCGAAGTGGTCCAGGATCCGAACCTCGCTGGACCCGGAGGCACCGCCGGTCACATCAGCGCCAGCGGTTCGCTGTCCAATACTGCCTACATCCGTGCGGCGCTCAGCGAAGAGATCGCTCATGCGGACCTTTTCCGCCAACTGCTTGGGATTTCGTCAGCCGCCGCCGATCCGGTGCAGACGTTCTACTTCAACCCGGATTCCTTTGCCAACCTGGCGGGCTTCCTGAACACGCTGCAGATCCTGGAAGGCAACTTCATCGGCGCATACCTGGCTGCGATCCAGCAGTTCTCCCTGCTGGCCGCCGAAGGCAAAGCCCTGACCTTCAACGGTACGACCTACCAGCCGTCCGACTTTGCGTACTACGCCAAGATTTCTGCTTCGATCCTCGGCGTGGAATCGGAACATCGTGCACTGGGTCGCGCCGTCAGCCCGAACATCATCCCGGCAAACCAGCTCAACTACGAAGACACCTACGCCATCAAGACGGTCTACACGGGCGACATGTCGGCTGTGGTTGCTCTGCGTCCGTTCCTTGAACCGGGCAGCGGCCTGGAGGCTTACAGCTTTGCGACGGCGCTGGCCAATCAGAAGTCGGTCAGCCTCCCCACCGGTGGTAGTCTCCCGGCGGAATAAAGGTCGTTGTCCCTCGGACGACAGAACAAACGTTGCTTCGAGATTTCTAACGGAGACCTGGTAGCGGGTCTCCGTTCTTTTTTTTGCGGAAGCGAATCAGAGGGTCAGAGCAGGTTCATGCTCGTTGTTGCGCGGCTGGCCGGCGGTGCTTCGGCTTCCGGAGAGGCTGCGCATCCGGCCATCCTGCAATAGCTCATACTCCTGGCCACGCCAGACGATCCGGTTGCTGGAGTAGCTGGCCAGCCAGTAGCCAAAACCCATCAGGTCGCGCAATGGCTGCAGCAGCATGGCTTGTACCAGGTTGGGTTCGCCGACGACGAAACTGCCGACGAACGCTGCCAACAGCACGCGGCTGGCCAATCCCCAGGTGAGCATCGCCAGGGCAAGCTCCCGATGGCCAAGCAGAAAAGCCATTGCCGCGGCGAGCAGGGCGAAGGGCATGGCAAAGGTGAGCAGCGTGCCGAGGTGCCCTTTCGGTCGGGAGCAGCGCGTCGATTTCATCCAGCGCACCTGGTGCTTTACCGAGGCGAGGAAGCCGGTGTTGAGGATGACGTGATCGACCACATGCTGCGAGAGCACCACGACATGGCCACGCGCGGCAATCCAGTTGCCGAGTAAAAAGTCGTCGGAACAATAATGGCCGAGCGATTGAAAACCGCCAATCTCCTGTACACACTGCCGCCGCACGGCCATGGTGGGCCCGAGAAGGAACTGCATCCCCTCCAGCATGCGCGCCACCAGGACACCGGCCGGCATTTCAATCGACATGCCGACGCCTTCGAGATGGGCCCAGAGGGAATTTCCCTGGCCGGCGATCACGCCGCGATATAGACATGTCACTGCCCCGACTTTCGCGGAGCGAAAGGGCGACACCACTTCACGCAGATAATTCGGGGCGACATGCACATCGCTGTCGCTCACGATCAGGATGTCATGCCGGGCGGAGCGATACATGGTTTCAAGCGATGCGACTTTGGCATTTGCGTATGGCGGTTCCCCGCTGGTGTAGAAGCGTGACGGGACCTCCGGATGCCTCGCAGCGACAGTCCGGGCAATCTGCAAGCCGGGGTCGTCTGCGGAACGCGCGCAGAAGAGCATTTCGTATGCGGGATATTCCTGGTTGTAGAAGCTTTCGAGGTGGGAATCGAGATTTGGCTCGGCGCCGTGCAGGGGCTTGAGAACGCTGACGGGCGGTTGTACCGGCTGTTCGGCTGCACAGGACCGGAAGTCGCTGCACGAAGGGCATTCCTGCCGGCGAAACTGCATGGCCGCACGCACCACCAATCCGCCGTAGACGGTGGAGGTGGTCAGCCCGAAAAGCCCCAGGCCGAACAGGCCTTCCTCGAGTGCATGCATCAGCAATGCGATACGGTATCCTTGCGGTCTAGCTTACTACTCTGCGGCCTCTGAATCCATCGGTTCGACGCCTGAATCTGTGGCAGATTTGCCTCAGTGTTTGCGTTCTGTCCGGCCCAGCCGCTGCGCCACCACCCTGGGGACGACTACGGCCTTTCGCATCGGCACCATGGCTGCTTCGCTGCCGGCAACGCCTCCCGGGAAGCCCTGCTGCATGCGGGCAAGCATTTCTGTACGCACATAATCGACAAAACTCTGCATTTGCAGGTTCATTTCTTCCATGCGTTCGCGCATCTGGAGGATGATGGCGATGCCGGCAATATTCACGCCCAGATCGCGCGCCAGGTTCAGGATAAACTCCAGCCGCTCCAGGTCTTCGTCGGTATAGAGACGCGTGTTGCCTTCCGTACGCGACGGCTTCAACAAGCCTTCGCGCTCGTAGAGGCGCAGTGTCTGCGGGTGAATTTCGTACATCTCGGCGACAGACGAGATCATGTACGCACCCTTCGATTTACGTTTCGTCGGCATTCGTGTATCCCTCGCGCCTGCCTTCCTTAGCAACGCCGGCCCATACAACCCGCTCAGCATCCTGCGCGATCATCTTGCGAAAGATCACCTGCGGTTTCCGCCGTATCCTGCTGAACATCCCCTTGCGTACTTTGTACGGAATCAACAGGTCAACGCAATAGCCATCCTGATGCTCCACGTGAACGGAGACGGCATTGGACGCTTCCTCGCCATCGGCGCTGCGCCAGATGCGGACATCAGCCGCCATCGCGACCGAACGCGCAGTGCCTCCCTTCACTTCCTGCTGGAGCCGGTCGAGCAGTTTGGCTGTGGCCTGGCTGACCGGGCCCTCGCGGTTGCCGTCGTAAACGACGCGATGAATGACGCCATCCAACTGGACCAGGGCCCCGATCGGCAGAAAGCCGACTTCAT
>Ga0116228_10005991_pt1 | contig 10859 bp, 8 predicted proteins | sample S1TSphfallax_2_FD_89694 | JGI IMG/M metagenome (GOLD analysis project Ga0116228, IMG submission 89694) | Host-associated microbial communities from peat moss isolated from Minnesota, USA - S1T2_Fc - Sphagnum fallax MG | ecosystem: Host-associated > Plants > Peat moss > Unclassified | place: USA... | reverse complement strand
CACCTCAATTCCACCAGTTCCCTCTATTTGTAATAGTGCTGTTAACTGCTCAGTTGTCTTGCGCACATGGGAACCGACAACGATCGCACCAGGTTTACCTTGGCGAACATATTCCGCCATATTCTCAGCTGCTATCGGTTGGGGTGGTAAAGTGGCTAAAGCAGTTAATATACTCGCAGCTGAACGAAACAAAAATCTTTTTCCCTGACTTACAGCTGTCAATACATCTCTAGCAAACAGGTTCAGGTCTGTTTGTGTTTCTCCATCCACAACAGCACATTGATTGTTTTGCAGTTTGAGTAAGCGTTCTAAACTACCATTCCGCATATCATCCAGCAAAAATCTGGTAACTTCATTTTCATTAATCCGCCCCTGAGTTTTTTCTTCTACATATTTTGGTAAATAGCTATGATGATAGCTGAAAACTGAGTCTTGAGCGAATTCAGTTTCATGAACTGGGGTGAGAATACTATTAATTGTCAAGTAATGTATACTATCACGGGTAATGCGTCCGCCCTCAAAAAATGCAGGTACGAGAAAATGCGCATCAAATGGACCAAGCTCTTCAGCAATAACATCAGTTTCGATGGGGTAATGTCCCCGTAAAGTAGAATCGGAACGACTAACAACTAGAAAATCGTCGATTCCTGTAAATGTTAAGGCTAATTTTAAATTATGACAAACTTCTTGGGTGACAGTTCTGGCTAAGTCTGGCGTTAAGGATCTGGTGTTGGTCAGGATAAACAAAATCGGAGAATCGTCTTTTAATCCCCGTATGAGCGTTTCTACGTCCCAACGTAATAAAAGCAAGCAGCTGTGGACTGTTTGAGAACCTGTTGGGTCATCGTCAAGAACAATTATCTTGGGCATTTAAAAAGGGTGTAGGGTGTAGGGGTTCCTGAAAATATATTGCTTTTCCTAGCCTACAGCTTTTTTTTGGTCATTTAACGCTCAACGGAATTAGAGATAAAAAAGTGTGAATCTATGTCTTAGGGATGATGAATATTGAATTTTTCGCCGATATCCTTGATAATAGAAGTGCGCCTATACATAATTATTTTTAGTCACACTTCCATTATTAAGAATATGATAACCAGGATTGTTGGGAATTTTCCATACCTCCGAAGAATGAGATTTTTTTGATTGAAAAAGTGTGAATTTATATCTTAGGGATGATGAATGTTGAATTACTCACAAATAGTATTTTGAATGGTTAGATGGTGAAGGTAAATGATTGCGCAGGTTGATGAAATTCAATATTATACCTCTGAAGAATATTTGGAACTAGAAGTTAATTCCGTAGAACGTCATGAATATATTAATGGTACAATTGTAACTATGGCTGGTGGTACACCAAATCATAATACAATTGCTCTCAATTTGAGTGCTATTCTCAATTTTTCACTCAAACGTCAACCCTATCAAGTATTTATCACAGACCAAAGGTTATGGATACCAAAGAAGAATATTTACACTTATCCTGATATTATGGTTGTAGATGGTGAACTGCAATTACAAGCAGGACGAAAAGATACTATCACTAATCCAAGGCTAATTGCTGAGGTGTTATCAAATTCAACTAAAAGTTATGATAAAGATGATAAATTTGCAGCTTATCGGACTATTCCCACTTTTCAAGAATATATTTTAATCGACCAATATAAAATACATATAGAGCAATATTTTAAAATAGATAAGAAGCGTTGGACTTTTATTGAATATGATGATTTAAACGAAATGATTTCTCTGAACTCTCTTAATTTGGAAATTGCGATCGCTGATATTTACGATAAAGTTAGTTTTGACCGAGAACCTTAAGGTTTACTTAACACCTATTTTTATTTGAGATACTCCCCATAAAGAAAGTTGATTGTCTGATTTGTTGACGACATAAGCCACAGGTTTTTGAATTTTCTTCACCCGATCCTCTTTTATCGCTCTTTTTAGCCAATCTTCCATCTGAGACTGTCTGACATCTAGATATTGTGCGAGATATTTTATACTTTGAGGTTGTTGTAAAAGCTTTAAGATGAGAGGTAAAACGGCTTGATAGATAATGTCTTGCGGATTGGATAATACCTCTTCTCCCAAAGTGGGAGAATTATCTGGGGATACTATCGTCTCGTCTTTCCCCGACTCTTTTATATTAGCAGCAATATCCATAGATAATAATTTTCGCCAATTATTACTAACTTCAGAGGGAAAAGCCTTGGCTCCCAATTTATACAACTCCTGATTTCCAGGGGATATCGGCGGTTCCATTCGGACAAAAACCGGAATTTCCTTGAATTTGGCGATCGCTTCTTCAGCACCCGCCCAAGTACCACCTTTTCTCAAGGATGAACTTACAACCAGAGCATAATCAGCTAAAGCATAAATATACTTATTTCGTCCCATCGCATTACCAACATGAAATCCAGCATCAGGATCGTAGCTAGAAATCAAAGTCAGTCTACCCTCTTGAATACCAGAACGATATTTGCTGTTTACCACTGCTTTAGTTAAACTATCTGCTAGAACACCTACAGAAGTTCCTCCAGCGTACAGAACGCCTAACATTGATGCTTGATCTACTCCCCTCGCCCCGCCAGAGATAACCTGTATCCCTTGTTTAGCACAGTTTTGAGCAACTCTTTTGGTATAGTCAAGTACTTCTTCATCAACGTCACGAGAACCGGCGATCGCTAGTCCTCCCATAGAAAGTAATTGCATATTACCAATTCCATAGAGAATTGCTGGGGCTGAATGCTTTAGCCTTTTCTTCAGTAAATGGGGATAATTAGTATCGCTCCGTCCTAATATCCAAATCCCACAATTTGTCCACTTCTCCACAGCTAAACTCAACATTACCCCCCTAGCTAATAAAGCTAAAAGCCTCTCAGGGTGAAGATTATTTATAGAAAGCTGTTGTAAATGTTCTTTAGCAGATGGCGTGAGTAAGTCTGCTGGACGCATTTGTTGATCTCGTAACCAAAGCACAAAGGAATTATATTCGCTCAAGCTGAGAGGTTGGGGTTCCACCTGGCGATTTTGACCAAAACTGGCACATAAGAGGAGAATTGCTTGAGTATCTTCTGGTAATTCAACGTCTAACATGCTTCTAATCCTCTCAGCTTAATGAATTGAGCGCTAAGGCTACAGGGAATACTAATCCACTACCAGCGCCACGTAAAAGTGCTGCGATTACGGTAAAAGTCCAGCGGGAATCAACTAGATCATCAACTACGAAAACAGCACCATTAATTCCTGTCCATTGATCAATAGCAAAAGACCCATCTAAATTATGAGCTTGTTGGTAACTGTTATTCATGGATTTTTGGGACTCAGTTTCCCGAATTTTACGTACAACAGGTTCAAATGGTAATTTTAATCTTTCAGCCAAGCGTTGGGTAAAATTGGGTACTAGTTCTGGACGATTCAATGAGGGAACACAAGTTACCCAAGTCGGGAAAGGATCTAATCCCCAGCTTTGAATCATGTCAAAAGTACCTTGTACAAGTTCATCATTAAAATGGTTATCTCTATATTTACCATCTTTAACTAAATTCCCCCAACCAGTATCACCCCATAAACATAACGCCCTTCCTGATTCTGCTCTTAAAGTATTTTTAATGGTTCCTGAAAAGCCATAAGTAGATAGTGAGTCCGCAATCCACATCTTTCGTGGTTCAATAATTTGGTGGTTACGGTGTAGATAGATATTTGCTTGATTTATGGTGTTTTCTGAGAATATTTCTGGCAACAATGGTCTTCCTAAGCACACAGCACATTTACCACAAACATCTGGATGAGGATCATCCAATTCTGTAGCTAAGAAAACCATCAAACATTGTTTATTTTGAATGTATTCCGCCATCTGAGCTTGTTCTTGACGACGGATTTGTTTTAGTTCCTCAATTTTATTGATATTAGGTTGATAAGGTGTAGGTGTAAGATACCATTTTGTATCTTGCTTAATCACGGGCGCAGGAGATTCTAATGATAGCAATTTTAAAACCTTATCAATTTGTCCTCGGGAAAGATTTATTGTCTGTTCCAATTGTGGCACAGAAAGACCATTTGTAGCTGCGCTCAATGCGCCTAATAATTCCTGTGTATGGGATTCTGGAGGAAAGGCTGTATTTATAAAGTAGTTAGTAATTTCCTCATCTTCTTCACCACTCAATAAAATTCCGTAGGCTGTTTCCACTGCTCTACCTGCGCGTCCTACTTGCTGATAATAGTGAACAACAGAACCGGGACGTTGATAATGAATTACAAATCCTAAATCTGGTTTGTCAAAACCCATTCCTAAAGCTGTAGTAGCTACTAATACCTTGACTTCATTTTTGAGTAGGTTGTCTTCTAATTCTTGACGAGTATGATCTTCTAAATCACTATGATAGGCTTGAGCATGAATAGCTTGACTTTTTAGCCAATCAGCAAGTCTTTCAGCATCTCTAACAGTCAATGTATAAATAATTCCCGATCCAGGTAAGTTAGGTATTTGTTCAGCTAACCATGACATTCTCGCTGCTTGACTCGGAAGGTATATATTTTGTAAGCTTAAACTATGTCTAGTTAAATTACCTCTAGAAATACGTAAATTAGAGCCTAGTTGGTTTTGAATATCCCTAACTACTCGATTATTAGCCGTAGCTGTTGTCGCCAAAACGGGTATGTTTTGAGGCATTGCTTGTAAAATTCTGACAATCCGCCGATAATCAGGGCGGAAATCATGTCCCCAATCAGAAATACAATGCGCTTCATCAACAACAAATAAACCTATACGTTGAGATATTGGTAAAAGAACTGTTTCCCTAAACTCTTCATTAGCCAATCTTTCAGGAGAAATTAACAAAATATCTATTTCCCCTGATAATAAAGTTCCTTTTACGTGCTCCCATTCCTCTTTATTGCTAGAGTTAATTGTCGTGGCTTTTATATTAATATGCTCTGTCGCTGCAATTTGATTTCGCATCAAAGCTAATAATGGAGAAATCAAAAGTGTACAACCTTGACCTCGATCTCGTAGCAAGCGGGTCGCTAAAAAATAAACAAGGCTTTTTCCCCAGCCAGTACGTTGAACGACGAGCAACCGAGATTGCTTGAGAACTAAATCTTCAATAGCTTCCCATTGTCCAGGGCGAAAATCGGCTGTTGAATTATTAAGCGCTTGACGTAAGATAAGTAATGCTTTTTCTTTCAATTCATTTTCCATAAATATATACCATTGCTTTAATTGGTATTCTTATATAACATGAAATTTCTACCCACGATCGCCCCTATAATCGAACCAAGCTAGAATAGGCCAGTAAATACCTGACTTGATAATCGCAGGTATAAAGAAAATACTTCATGACCAATCCCCGTCAACTAGCTTTTAACGCACTCCGAGAAGTTCATAAAGGAGCTTATGCTGATGTTGCTCTAGACCGCATCCTGCAAAAAATTAAATTACCCGACCACGATCGCCGCTTGATGACAGAATTAGTCTATGGTAGCGTCAGAAGACAGCGCACCCTCGATACTCTGATTGACCAAATCGCTAAAAAACCATCTCAAGAACAACCAAAAGACCTACGCACTATTCTACATCTAGGCTTTTATCAACTGCGCTACCAAGAACGCATTCCCGTTTCTGCGGCTGTAAACACGACCGTTGAACTAGCTAAAGAAAATGGTTTTCCGGGATTAACTGGTTTTGTGAATGGTCTATTGCGACAGTATATCCGTCTATGTGAAAATAACGTCGATCCTTTAGTCCTACCAGAAAATCCTGTAGAACGTTTAGGAATTTTACATAGCTTCCCTGATTGGATTATTCAAGTCTGGTTAGAACAACTCGATTTCACCGCTACGGAAAAATTATGTGTGTGGATGAATCAAACACCCACAATTGACTTACGGGTGAATATTCTCCGGTCCGATCTCACACAAGTAGAAACAGCATTGGAATCTGCGGGAATTTTAGTCAGGCGGATTTCTCACTTACCCCAAGCCTTAAGATTAATTAGTAACCCAGGCGCAATTCAAAATTTACCTGGATTCCATGAAGGTTGGTGGACTGTTCAAGACGCTAGCGCTCAATTAGTCAGCCATGTCCTCGACCCGCAACCAGGTGATGTGGTAATTGATGCTTGTGCTGCTCCAGGAGGGAAAACAACTCATATGAGCGAATTAATGGGAGACAGGGGAAAAATTTGGGCTGGCGATCGCCAATCTTCCCGTCTGCGCAAACTACAAGAAAACGCCCAAAGACTGAATTTAAAATCTATTCAAACCTATACCGGCGATAGTCGGACACTACCCCAATTCAAAGACAGTGCTGACCGAGTTTTACTAGACGCACCATGTTCAGGACTAGGAACATTGCATAGACATGCTGATGCACGTTGGCGACAGACACCAAAATCTGTTCAGGAACTTGCAATCCTCCAAAAAGAATTATTGTCCAGCACCGCCAATTGTGTCAAAACCGGAGGTGTACTAGTCTACTCCACATGTACATTACATCCAGCAGAGAATGAACAGGTAATTTCCGAATTTTTAACAGCCAACCCCCATTGGTTAGTGGAGCCTTTAAGCATTAATTCACCCTTTTCAGTTTATAAACAACCTGCTGGTTGGTTGAAGGTCTGGCCTGATCAACAAGATATGGATGGGTTTTTCATAGTGTACTTAAGAAAAACTAATGATTCCGCATGAATACTAGCACTGACTGTACCATTTGATGGAAGCCCCAACATACCAGAGGAGGCATTAATGGTTACTGATAGCAATGTAAAAAATTTAATTAAAATTCTCATTGGAGCAGCTTGGTTAGATGGCAAAATTCAGCCAGAAGAGCGCCAATACTTGCGCGAAATAGCCAAAGCTAAAGGTTTATCTTCCGACCCAGAAATTCAGCCTTGGCTATATGAATTGATTCCAGTACAAACACAAGAATGCTACGAATGGTTAAAAGAGTATTTAGGGGATAACCCGACTCATGAAGATTGTGAGAATTTAATCGAAACTATTAGTGGTTTAATCTATAGCGATGGAGAAGTAGCCCTAGAAGAAGCGAAATTGCTAATGAAATTGCAGGAGATTAGCAATGTGAGCGATTCACCACAATCTGCTCATAATATCTTACTCAAAAAGATTCAAAAACTTTACCATCGTTGGGTCGAAGTTCAGAATTAAGTAGGGTGTAGGGTGTAGGGGGGACTAAAACTTATTCTCTGTTCCCTGTTCCCTGTTCCCTAAACCCTATACACTACTTGTTTTCTGGATCAACTTTAGGTATAAAATCAGGACGTTCTTGATTTTCCCAACCTGCGGGGCGTTTTGAGTTGTACCAAGCAATGGAACCAATCGTAACAGCAGCGACAAAACCAATTACATAGACTAAAGTAAAAGCTAAAGGAAAATGATTCCCATCTGGAGTTGCTGTCATTTGCAGAAATAATAGCATGAATGTTTTCTCCTACTGTAAGGTAACAGTTGTTTCATATAGTATAGAGTCAGCCTAACACTTCCATGACCCTCAAGAGGGATGGAAGCGATCGCCAGAGAGAGAGTAATTAAGCTATTATTCCGGGGGAGATGAATTTGGTTTTAGTCTCTCCCGCCATGAAGGTTGCGCAGTAGCAGGACCAGAAGAGTTATTGCTTTTAGCAGATGAAGGTGTAGAAGCGTCTTCTCCTGTACGATAATGTCGCCTATGTGCTGATACTTCAGAGTGACGATGTAGCCTTCTCGGTGTTTCTTCTTCTTTCTGTTGTGACTGACTAATTGGTGCTGTGTCGTCTGTTTGTTCTCGATGATGGCGCTTAGGGGTTGTTGTATCTTCTATTTGCTCACGGTGATGTCGCCGATGTTTATGTCTTGGACGATCATCTGATTGTGACTCATCTACTTGCATAGACATACTTTCTTCTCGTCTTCTGTGTCTATATTTAGACCTTGCAGAAACGTCAGTATCACTAGATTTATCCTGCTCTGATGTCTGTTCATCAACAGATTCATGGGCAATTTGTTTGGCAGGATTTCGGTGAATAGTACTTTTCCGTCCCTCTAATTTGGGTCTGGGAGGAAATTTTTCTATAGGCATTCCCTTGACCACTTTGGTCATAAATTCATGCCATGCATAAGCAGCACTGACACTTGTACCATCAGTAGGGTGGTTATCATCATTACCTAGCCAAATTCCAGCTACTAGTTGAGGAATGTAGCCAATAAACCATAAATCACGAGCTTCATCAGTAGTTCCAGTTTTGCCAGCAACAGGTCTATCTTCTAATTGAGCAGAAGTCCCCGTTCCGGATTCTACAACACCACGTAGCATCCAAGTCATAATAGATGTACTATCAGCATCTAATACTCGCTTAGCTGAATACGAAGCCGCCCAAATTACTTGTCCTTGACGGTTAATAATCCGGCGAATACCATGTGCTTCGGTATGTAATCCTTCTGTAGCAAAGGTTCCATAGGCACTTGTTAATTCTAGTAAATTGACTTCACTCGACCCAAGAGCTAAAGAATAAGTGGGCTTCAATTCTGATTTAATCCCCATATCATGGGCGAGTTGAATTGTGGGTTTAAAGCCTACGTCTAGCAATACCTTAACTGCAACAATATTAATTGAGCGAGTCAAAGCCTCTTTCATGGTTACAGTTCCCGAAAACTTGCGACCAGAATTTTTAGGACTATAGCCATCAATAACTAAAGGTTCATCTACATAGGTATCATAGGGACTCTTCCCACTAGCTATAGCAGTAGCATAGACAAATCCTTTAAATGTTGAGCCTGGTTGTCGTTTTGCTTGAGTAACACGATTGAATTGATTTTTCCCAAAATCTTTACCCCCAACCATCGCCTGAATTTCTCCATTGTGGGGGTCAATCGCCACTAAAGCTGCTTCTTGAAAATTTTCCCAGCGCCCTTGCTCTTTCAGGATTTTGGTAACTGACTCTTGAGCATATTTTTGCCAAGTGGGATTTAACGTAGTCTCTACTACTAGACCTCCACCGGCTAATACATCACCAGCAACGTATTTTGGTAACTCTTTCTGCACATAACTGGTAAAGTAGGGAAATTCTATTTGTAGTCGTTTAGGTAAACTACTTTTCACGACTAGTTGTTCTTTTGTCGCTGTTGCTGCTTCATCGGCTGTAATTACGCCATCTTCTTCCATCCGGTGTAAGACTAAGTTCCGCCGAGCTAACGCCGCTTTCGGATTTTTATCTGGAGCGTAAATATTGGGAGCAGGAGCTAGTCCAGCAATGGTCGCCATTTCTGACAATGTGAGTTTATCTACTGGCTTACTGAAATATACCCATGCAGCATCTGCTACACCATAAGCTCCAGACCCTAAATAAACCAGATTCAGATAACGTTCTAAAATTTGTTGCTTTGTTAATTCTTGCTCAATCTTTTGGGCTAGGCGAATTTCTTTCAGTTTGCGCCAAATAGTCCGTTCTTGTGTGAGGAAAAGTATTCTGGCTACTTGCTGCGTAATCGTGCTACCACCCTCTACAACGTCTTGCGATCGCAAATTACTCACAACTGCTCTAAAAATTCCCTGATAATCTACACCATTATGTTGTTCAAATCTCCGGTCTTCGGAGGCGATGAACGCTTTTTTTAATCTATCAGGTATTTGATTCAGCTTAAGCCTTTCTCTAGTTGCTTCTCCCTGCTGTTGTAAAATAGTTCCATCAGCAGCTTTAATTGTTAAAGTTTGCTCTCGGGCGATCGCTTTTAATTCATCTCTACCTGGCAAACTCTCGTCTATAGTGCCAATACCATAATTCAGCGCTACGATCCCACTACCTACGCCTAAACCTGCCCAAAGCCAAAAACGTCGATAAAAAGGTTTATCGCCAAGTAAGAATTTTATAACCATACCAGATGATACTTTTGTCACCTGAATCAGTAACTGCTTTGCCTTCACCAGCATTTTCTGTGGTCAGTTTTTGTTTGTGGACTCATTTGTGGACTACTCTTTTTGATCATGATCCCCAATGGCAATCACAGGGTTTACAAAGTCAGGGTTATTAAAATATTAATTGATTATTAGTTGATCGTCTCCTAAAATTATTCTTAACTCAGTACCAAAAAATCTTCCCTGTTCCCTGTTCCCTTGCTATATGAACTTGACTGAAGTACAACTTAACTCCACCCCACGGACTGATTATGTACGCAGTGCGATCGCTCTAGGAAGCAACATGGGCGAATCGGAGTCAATTTTAGCGAATGCTCTAGATGTTTTAGCTCAAATTCCTGGTATTATTACAGAAGCGACATCTAGTTGTTATAAAACTAAAGCAATCGGTCCTGAACAACCAGATTACTTCAATGGATGTGCAACTTTGCAAGTGGCAATGTCACCCCAAAAATTACTGGAAACATTGTTAGCGATTGAACAGCAATTTGGGCGGTTACGTCAAGAACACTGGGGTCCTAGAACCCTGGATTTAGATTTATTGTTATATGATGACCTAATTATTGATCGCCCCAATCTGCAGATTCCTCATCCGCGAATGCACCAGCGAGCTTTTGTACTTGTCCCACTAGCAGAAATCGCTCCTGATTGGATAGAGCCAGTATCTCAGCGGTTAATTCAGGATTTGCTCAAACAAGTAGATATTTCTGATGTATGTTTAATCAAACATAGTCTGTAGTCAAATGTCCCTGAGCCAAGGAAAAAGTCGAGTATATTTTTATTATATTTTATAAATATGTCTGAGAAAACAATCCCCATCAACTATGACATTAGGTAAAGAATTACCCCAGCTACTAAAACAGCGTTTATTTTATAAAGGACGCAAGTTCAATTTTGAAGTCAATCGTTTACGGTTACCAAATAATTCAGAGGGCGAATGGGAGTGTGT
>Ga0116228_10005990_pt1 | contig 10861 bp, 10 predicted proteins | sample S1TSphfallax_2_FD_89694 | JGI IMG/M metagenome (GOLD analysis project Ga0116228, IMG submission 89694) | Host-associated microbial communities from peat moss isolated from Minnesota, USA - S1T2_Fc - Sphagnum fallax MG | ecosystem: Host-associated > Plants > Peat moss > Unclassified | place... | reverse complement strand
TTTTTTTTTTTTTTTTTTTTTTCTTTTTTTTTTTTTTTTTTTTTTTTTTTTAATTCCCTCATTGTTAGGTCTTCTACTCTCTAGTTGTATTGCTTCTGATTTTTTTTTGGTCTTTTCTCAAAGACAATTTGTTTTTTTAGGTCAAATTTCAGTGCAATCTTTGTGTTTTCTCTTCACTATAAGTTTAGGTTTTGTGCTCTTTTGAGCATAGATATGTAAAAATTAAAAATTAAAAATTAAATCGATTTTTTTTTTCTTTTTCTTTTGGGTGTTGCATTTGGTTTTTTTATTTTTAATTTCAATGCAATCTTTGTGGAGAAAGGAGAGGCAAGAAGACAAGTGGATGAACCAAAAGAATGAGAGAGAAAGAAAAGGGTGAGAAAAGGGGGGGGGGGGAGAGGGAAAAACAAAAAAATAAAAAAAGAAAAAGAAAGGAGGATAAACACTTTTGAATGCATGTTAATATTAAATTATTTTGCCATTTTTTTAATACTTTAGTTAACATTGGCATTTGATTCTAAAAACAATAGTTTAAATTTTTTAAATATTAGTTAACAATTGAAGGTTTAGGGTTTTTTTTTTTTTTTTTTTAAAATTTAAATCAATGTCACATCGTTTGTTGGCTTGGATTAAGTCTTAGTTAACATTGTAAATGAGGATTGGTGTTTACTTCTAAATTCCTTAACAATTAAATTTTACATTCAAATTAACACTAAATGTGGTCACTTCTTAACATTTTCATCTTATACACAAAAAAAAGTTATTTGTAAAGTGACCATGGGTTTTACCCTCCTATTCATTTTCTCATGCCTTGTTTTTTGGTATTTGGAAAGTATTGGGAACTCAAGGGAAAAAAGTGAAAAAATAAGGCTAAAAAAGAAACCCTATTTTTGAAGTGAGAGAATTCATAGCCCATTTAGAGGATGCAAAATTATGCTTTGTAAGGCTACCTCTAAATACACTACAAATTTTCTTATAGATCTTTACAACTCAATGGATGGATGGATGGGTGGATGGATGAATGAATGAATGAATGAATGAAAGGCCATGATCTTTCACCACCATCTCCTCTTGAAGATGAAGATGTGTACATACTCACTATTTGGAGTGTGGAAAATTGGGGTTTAGGGTTTAGGTTATTTGGAGTGCGAAAAATGGGGTTTAGGGTTTAGGGCTTGCAGGCTCATTTGGGTAGAGCAGGAGGTGATCAGAGTGATGACCCCCCACATGGTCCAATCCTCAGTTACTGAGGTATGACCATTCAAAGGGCATGTGAATATCCCAACTACAAGAAGTTGGTCAAGCCAAAGAAATTTTTTGGTCTTTTCCTGCAACATATAAACTTGGGGCTCTGTGTTGCTTTGCATTACCACCGATGATCAAATATGAGTAAGTTGGTTAGGTTTTTGTATGATCCTTAACATTCCAATTAGCTGGAATTGTCAATTCTTTAGAAGAAAGGGGCAAAAAGACAATTATATTGCTATCGATTCAGTCCAGGAATAAAACATACTTGCAAAAAAAATTGCAAATTGACATGACCAATCTCCTCACCTTCCCATGATCCATCCATTTGTTGACTCTGCATGTAAAGGGCAAGAGAATTGCATTTTGTGAGTACCTTGCGTCATGCATCTCCAATATTACAGCTGCTATGAATGATGGTGATGATGATGATGATGATCATCATCATCCTTGGGGTGATTCAGAGTCTCAAAAACACAACAGTGATAAGCCCACTTTGTCCACAGATGGTGGAACAAGAATATAAGCACCTAGATAAGTTCCCATTCCAGGTCCAGTTCCAGTTTCTTCCTCCTCAATTCATCATGTTCAACAAGACCATGTACAGATGCAAAGAGAGACCAAGCAAGATGAAAAGAGATACAAAAATGGCAGTACCAGCAGCACTGCCCAAACGTGAATCCTGCCCAAAATGACCATCCTCCTGACCTCAGTATCTACATCCTCATAATTTTTGGAGAAAAAAGCCTGCTTGCAAGCCAAAGTTGCATGCACAGTGGGAGAAGATCAAAAGTTGTTCAAAATTTGTTACAAAGCAGTAGAAGCACCACCACTGCTGCTGCTGCTGCCGGCCCGCTCTGAATATTCAGCAACTAACTTTGCAAAGCATGATGACTTGTCTTTGAGGAGCCTCCTTGGCATGTCGTACTCAGATACTCTCCCTGAAGTTCCAATAAACCCAGAACCCAGATCAGTCAGTTGTTGAGCACAAAGATTGTGCAGAAAGATTGAACCTTGCAGGGGTCACAATACACAGATATTCTCATGCATCATGGGTGTATTCATGGGTGGTAACCAGTCATGTACCTTCACTGAGCACCAAGACACGATCACTATCAACTACAGTTGGAATGCGGTGTGCAACAGTGAGGACAGTGCATGTGTTGAATTCTGCACGTATGGTCCTTTGAATGATATTGTCGGTAGCACTGTCAACTGAAGCTGTGGCTTCATCCAGTACAAGGATGCGAGTGCTTTTCAGCAGTGCACGCCCTAGACACACCAGCTGTTGTTGCCCCACACTCCAGTTTTCACCGTATTCTTCAACTGCAACACAATGAAATAGTTCCAAAATCCAGGGATTTGTGGTGGCAGATACTACTAACCTAATTCATGTAATCCTTTAGAAATTCAGAACTATTAAACTTTTCTTGAATCAGTTTCTCACCAAGCCCATCAGATCTGTTTGAACAGAATTCAGAACTGTTTTACTTTTCCCATATGCAGCACTTTCCACATCACCAAAACCCAAGTCTTCAAAGCTGGCTAAATAGCAAAGTACAATCTACCCAAATACTGTTTTAGAACAAAGAATCCACTCCTTGTTTGAGCAAGTGCAGATCTTGGGTTCCCATTCTTTGAATATCTCATAATTTGCAAGGAATGTACACAATTGATTTGAGAGGAAAATGGGTTTGTGCACTCCATACTTTTTTTTCCTTTCCTTAAGCTTTCAGACTTACCTAAAGAGCAGAGCTTCTTTTCTTTAGCACGTACGGCATCTCCAAGCTTACATTTGTCCAACACCTGTGCAAACAGACACCATAAAGAAAAGGCAACAAAGAAGGATATAGCACAATTCAAGGATACAAAAATGTCTTTTTTCTCAAAGTTTCTCAAAATCGTGGTAGAGGGAATAATTAGGCACCTCCCACAATTCTGCATCAGAATGCTCCCCGAGAGGATCAAGATTGGTCCTCATGTTGCCTTCAAATAGTGTTGGGTCTTGAGGAATGATGCTCAACCTTGCCCGCAAATCGTGTAGTCCAATAGTGGCAATATCCACCCTGTCAATGATAATCTTGCCTCCGACAGGCTCCACCACGCGGAAAAGTGCCTGGATCAGGGTTGACTTCCCACTCCCAGTGCGGCCTACAATACCCACTTTCTCACCTCCATAAAAAGTGCATGTGATTCCATGTAATACCATCGGAAGGTTTGGAGCATATTGTATCTAGACACCCAAAACAGAGTTCACAATCACACAAGTGTTACAAAAACAGCTGAGAATTTCCTTTTCTATTGTGGAGCTCACAGGAAGAACAGAAGAGTTTTTGGGAACTTTTGGCTGAAATGGAACCTGCAAGTCCTGAAGCTGGATGGTTCCACTAGTAGGCCAATCCCGAGGGGGGCGTGACTCCTGGATGAGCAAAGGTGCTTCACTGGGAATCCCCATATATTGCTGTACCCGTTCCACTGCAATGATCGTGTTCTCCACTTCACAAAGACACCATACCCACTGCGACTGTTGTATGTTTAAACTCAGACCATATATCACTGCAAGCCCAATCAATCCTGGAAAAATGAAAACACAGAAAAACAACAGCACAAAAATCAGCGTACATCCCAGAAGTAAGATCCATCAAACCCATATATCGCCACAAGCCCAATCATGCATGAAAGGAAAAAAACAGTAAAACATCACATGTATTAGTGGTTCATTCCAGAAGACAGATCAGGAACACAGAAGACACAAATGCAGGATTCAGGCTAGTGCTTTTGTTTGAGATGGTTAAGCAACAATTCTGGAGTACACTGTTCAGGAGGGAATCGGAGACACATATTATTGGTGACATGAATTGACACATACCAGAATACAGATTGCTCGGAGGCAGTAGGACCACGAGTATCATCAAGGAAGCAAATATAAAAGTACTGAGGAGCTCCATCCGGAAAACAAGCCACTGAGTGGTGGCCAATGTATAGAATGAGGGGCGCATGTACTTGTCACATAAATTGATGATTGTGTCCATGAAGCGCTGCTCTTGACCAAAGCCACGAATGGTGGCTGCCCCAGTGATGGACTCTCCATAATGATGGATGATTGGGGATTGTTGTATGCTCTTCACTCTTTGAAGCTCCCGCGCAGATTTCATGTAATATCGCTGCAAAAATGCATATAATTCATAAACACATGAAAATTCCAATCTGGAAAAAACAGTGACTACCCCCCTGGGCATCTAGATTTGTTATATAACCCCCTGAAAAACATGCAATCCTATCTCCCAGACAAACAATCTGCAGAAACTGGTCCCCAAGGTCTGTTGATTTGCCCTTTATAGAGTCAGTCAGTCAGTCAGTCATTTTCCCTCTGAGAAAGAAGGGAGAAAGTCTTGACAGGAAAAGGACTGTGAACTTGGTGAAAACATGAAGTCAAAAGAGAAGGAAGATGTGGGAAGAAAACCCATACCTGCATGAAGATGCATGCAATAAACACAGGCAGAAATAGCAGCAAGACTTCCCAACCCACTTGTGACATAACTGTGATTGTACCCAATAACTGTATTGTCGTCACCATCAAACCACCAAACTTGTACTGGATCTCCCAATCAATATCACTCTGATCTGATGACGACTGTTATTGCACAAACAATCATTATGATACAAAGATTCAGAGAAATACATATTCAAGCTTTTGGGTTGCAATGCACTACCGGATAATAGCAACATTTGATTAACTACATGGGTACAACTCATTTGGGAACAGTGTTTTTTTTTGGTCAAAAGGAAAAGAAATGAGATGGTACCCGATTGAGGATGCGACCAGTGGGAGTGGAATCGAAGAAGGACATGGGAGCACGGAAAATACACCTCACCATGCCCTTGAAATACTTTTGTGCTGCAAGAAGTCCCACAAGTTCAACCAGCAATGAACGTATGATCACAAAGATTGTGCTCCCAAACACAAGCCCCACGTAAACTAGAATCAGTTTCCTGCTGCTTACGTGACTCTTGCCTCCTGATGTTGTGGGAGATGCCCACGCCATCCAATAGTTTCCAGCTATTTGTAACACCTGACACAATCCACAAACAAAAACAATAACTGATTGCACAAAAATGACAAGGAATTTCAGCTGTGAGCTTTTTTGAGGAAATCTCCAGCAAAGCTTTCTGGAAACCTCAAGCATTATTCAATGTCTCTTTTTTTACTTCACAAAATTGGATCAGAAAAACAGCTTCTGCCACCTAAAACTTGGAATGCTTTCTGTTGCTTATCAATCAAAAAACTAATCCATTTCAACATACTTGGAAGCAGACTTGCATGATGACAATGATAACAATGAGTGCTCCTTGGTAGACTGCAGTGAGATAGGACCAATAAACACCCAAGTTAACTGTTCCTCGCTCTCTTTCTTCCTCTGTCACCAGCTGTTGTGGTTTTGGGGCTTCTGGATCAGTAAGCTCCACTTCAAATTGCTGCAACAGTTGTTGTTGTCCTGATTCAATGACCTGGGAAGAAATTTCATCTGCTTCATCCTGGTCAACAGCCTTTGCATTGCCATTCAATACATGACTTGAAACAGATTCAGCAGTGTTCCAGTGGGGGTTGTTCCTGGAAGAGCTGGAAGTAATGCCACCCATGCCACTGATAGCTTCATGATGAGCATGCACCAAAGTGCTGAAATCCGTGCCTGTTTGCAAGAGCTCATCGTAGTTCCCAGCCTGTACGATTTCACCGCCGCGTAGGACCTGAGGAGAGATGCAAAAATATATAAAAATTTAAATCCCAGTCCACAAAAAAGATATGTACTTGTTAAAGAAGTATTTTGGGTTAGAATATTTTGTGTTGTCATGGTTTGGGTTGATGTGGAAATGCAAGTATGCAATTTGCTGCACAACCCCATATGATCTGAAAAAGTCAAAGGGAAGTAAAAGATTCACATACCAGAATGAGATCTGCAGAAGATAAAAACTCCACCTGGTGTGTCACGTACACAACAGTCTTTGACAGCAAGTATTTCAGGATGCATTCCTGCCACATATCTCCCCTCCCATATATACACAAAAATTAGTTTGTTACATTTGGACACCCAGAACCCAATTTTCATAGTCCCAACAGCACTTCCTTGCTTCATCAGCTTCATCATATCAAAAAGCTTGGAAAAAAACAACTCCAAGTAAAAGAAGACAACTCATCAGACTTTTAGAGGGGAAGAAAGTGTCCATTCATCGGCAAGGACAAAGAAAATCAGTGTGTCGAGCTTTTGACTCACTTTGAAGATATGGGAGCCTGTATGTGCATCAACAGCACTAAATGGGTCATCCAAGAGATAAATACTGGAGTTTTGATACAAGGCACGTGCAAGCTGAATCCGTTGTTTTTGACCACCACTCAAGTTTATACCCCTCTCTCCAATCTCGGTTTGATCTCCAAAGGCAAAAAGCTCCAAATCCTTCTTCAAAGCACAGGCTTCTAGAACAGAACTGTATCTGTCATGGTCCATGGGACTCCCAAAACGGATGTTATCTTCAACTGTGCCACTCTGAATCCATGCCGATTGTGCCACATATGCAGTGCTACCAACCACTCTCACCTGCATGATCACCGCAACACAAGACTGAAGTGGTTCAGATCTGAAGCTCTTATTCCCCCCTTCCCCAACTTTGACAGTAAATAATTGATTGAATCAGCAAAGAAAACTGCATCCAAGAAGAAAACCTTACAGTGCCAGAGATTTTGGGGATCTCTCCAAGGATGCAAGAGAGAAGACTGGATTTTCCAGACCCGACTGTCCCACATACAGCAACCCGTACACCTCTTTTCACTTGAAGATTTACTGCTGTTAGCGTAAGGCCTGTTGCAAGTGAGTCCCAACTGAAGTTGCCTTCTCTGACTTCAATCACAATGTCCAACTTAGTGGCACCCCCATCCACACATGACGGAATGTGTATAACTGCATCCATTGGAAGCTCAGGCTCCTGCAAAAATCTCCAGAGGCGCTGCACTGAGACCTGAAACAAAGAGTTGATGAAGTCTTGGGTCATTAGTGAAGCTGAGAGATGGTTAACCAGCAAAAAAGGACAACCCAACATGGTGATAAAACATTTAGAAAGTGTCAAGCTTTGTGGTGTGATCCTAGATGTGGTAATTCTAGAACTTACCCTTGTTTGTGCCAAATTTGCAATGAACTCTGGGAAGACGTCAAGTGGGTCTTGAAGAATCCTGCAAGTTGCCAGAGCAGTGAGTATCTTTCCAGCTGAGAGTGGGATCCCTAACCCAACACATGTCGCGAATGTTGCTGTTGAGACCAATATTGGTGCTGTCCAGAAAGTGCACACTTGGCTTGCCATGACCAAGGCATGTCTCCACATCCAGCCAAACTCTTTCCCTCGCAAATCCTCAATCTTGGCAAGATAGGTCTCATCCCAGGCATGGAGCTTCAAAACCCGCATGTTTCGTAAAGACTCAGATGTTGCCTTCATCCTTTCATCTTTTGCTGCCATGACCTTTGCTTGGAGTTTCTCCAGCAATTTGGTGAGTGGGGTGTCGATGAACATGATCAGCAATGCGGCACCTAGAGCTGCAACCCATGCTACACCAACTACCCGGGATAAGATAGCTAGTGCTAGACCAATACGTACAGGCAATGTCCAGAAATGATTGATGGACCATGTGAAATCAGAAATCTTTTGCACATCCACAACCATGTAGTTGATGATCTCTGCACTGGTGTGACTTCTTCTCGATTGGTTTGAGAGCCTTAAACCCTTGTGAAACAGAAATGCCACGAGTGCTGCCTTCATTCTCAGGCCAAGGATCTGAGAACCCAAATACCATTGACGGTTTCCCAAGTTCTCAATGATTTTGGCAATGAAGAAGATGGAGACAAGAATGAGTCCCTCATGTGCAAACCTTCGTCGCCCTCCGAGATAGTTCACAAAATCATCGATCAAGAAGGGACCCACATAAGTTGCACAGACATTAATCAAAGCGAACAGTGCATTCCATGCGCCCTCAACCCATAATGGCAGTACGAGAGCAACAACTAGTGATGGAGCCTGCGATGGATTTCGCTGCTTCAGCCATTCCCAACTTGATTGGAATTCCTCATACGCAATATGTGCTCGGCTTTTGGGTGCAAGATGTGGCAAGTCCTTCAGCTCTAGATGCTTCTTGGCTCCCACTGAGAGCAGAGGACTAAGCCAAGAAAGTGTTGCTAGGCTAAAAATTCCTGCAGTCACATAAGGTGTGATGGGTTCCCTCTCGCCCAAATCCCCCTGCCTATTATCATCACTCAGCAACGGCTCCTGGAAAATACAGTCTTCAAGTTCAATCTCCATTTTGCTGCAGAGTGCTTGAATTCCAAGGAACATAATAGCTGGAAAGGATGCAATTTCCGCCACCCACATGGGCTGATCCCAAAACTGATGATCCTTGCATTTTGATGAGAAGAAGATGCCAGAAAGAATAGAGAGTGTAGATGCGAAAAACCCCAAAATCCACCATGCCCGTAAAAGGCCCAAATACTTGAGCCTGTTTTGTTGTTGAGCATTGCAACTTCTCGACACCAGGAAGATTACGAACCAGCCAATGGTTTGAAGGACTGCAAAAACCTCTGAATGCACCAGGATGCTGGACCACCCAATTAGAATTCCAGTGGCAGTTTCCCATACTGAAGCTGCAAGATTGATCAAAAATAGATACGCACAGCAATCTAACAGAATTGGGTGTAAGATGCTTCTGGCTTCTTTTCTATTGTGGTGATGATTGTCAGCCGGTTTTGCTGGTGGTGGACTGCAGTTTCTGCACTCCTGCAAAAAGAATGTTACTGTAAAGATGGCAAGGAAGACACAATTAAGAATTGATGTAAATGCATGCTGGAAACAAGGTTTGACAAGTGCAGCAGCAAGCCACTGCTGCTGCTGTGCCCATCCTTCCTTTGGAAACAAGTGTGAAGCAGCAGTGGCTAGAGAGACATTGCTGGTGATGCTCATGGTGGTGGTGGTGGTGCTGCTCTTGTTGAATTTGCCACAAAATGTCTGTCAAACTTGCAAACCCACATGAAAGAAAAAACATCAACACAACCTTCTCTCCTCTACTGAGCCACTAAAACCTCTTTCCCTCCTTCATCAAAACTCCTTTCGGATGCATGTTTCATATCAGAAGCTGGATTCTATAGATATTGCTCTGAATGCCATCAATCTGATGAAGAACAAAAAGCCAACTCCTCTGTTGCATGGAAGCCCATCTGATCACATCACCATCCATCTGATCACATCAGCTTTTCCATGAAGCAGAGACTTACAGGAATGCTGGTATATGCAAAGCATGGTTTGTTGCAACTGCTGCAACAATTGTTGTCGCCCCACCAGCACCACCAACGATGCCCCTCCCAGTCAGTCAGTCAGAGTTGCTTTGCTTGTGTCAAAACAATTACAGAAACCTGTGAACAAATCATCCCCAAAGAAGCAACAACTCTTTGTTGAATACCCAATCTTAAAAACTCTTTTGGGTGGTGCCTCCTCCATGAATCCCAAATCAAACAAAACTCTTGAACTGATGCCTTTGTTGATGATTGCTTTCAAAAACAATCCAGAAATAGCACCCAAAAAGAAAAAAGAAAAAAAAACCACCATTGATGAATTGACCAAATCTCTTGGTCTGGTGCCTTGTCGATTGCTTCAAAACAATCCAGAAATTCGTGAAAAAAAAATTCTTGGTGTACACCTTGCTTGCTTGCTTGCTGAACAAAGCAATACAGGATTTGTGAACTCCGAAACCGACAACAGAATTGGTGGGTATGTCACCGATGAGCAACAGCAGCAGCAGCAGCAGCACATATGGGTGGGTGCGGGGCTTGAGAAGAAGGGTTTTCTTTTTCTCTGCTGCAGCAACTACTGGTGTTTTTGTTTGTTTACTGGAGGAGGATAGCAGGCAAAACTCTTGTTCTTCTTCCTCTGGTTTTGCTCAGCTGAGGAGGAGCATCCAAGACTTGTTCCCAGCAGCAGCCCACAAGCCATGGCAAGGTACGAAGGGAGAGTGTGAGCGAGTAGAGAGAAGCAGGAAGAAGAAGAAGAAGAAGAAGAAGAAGAAGAAGACAAGAAAAGATGCTCATATTATGCTTGCTGCTGTTGACACCATTTGCAAAAGGAATGCAGAAGAAAAGAAGCAAAGCAATGCAACCAAATTAGAACACAAAAAGAAACAGCGATATACCCAACAGCTCCAAACCATTAATTAATGTCCCTGTCTATTTCTGGCTCTGTTTTTGTTTGTTGTTGCTATGTGGTCCTCCTTCAAAAGTTTTCCGACAATTTGCAGCTGAGAATCATGAAACGAAAGGGGGAGGAGGTCCCACACTGTGTTGTATCATGCACGAAGCTTTTGGAGAGAGAAAGAGAGAGAGAGAGAGAGAGAGAGAGAGAGAGAGAAGAATGGGTGGCAAGGTGCACCACCCATTGTTTCTGACAATCCAGCATCATTCTGTTAAATTCTTCTGGAGGAAAGGGGAAAAAAAAAAAAGCTTGCAACCCTAGAGAGAGAGAGAGAAAATCAATCCTTGGGTCCCAAGCCATCATCTCTGTTGCAGCCACCAACAGACGATAACTGCCAGGG
>Ga0116228_10005989_pt1 | contig 10862 bp, 14 predicted proteins | sample S1TSphfallax_2_FD_89694 | JGI IMG/M metagenome (GOLD analysis project Ga0116228, IMG submission 89694) | Host-associated microbial communities from peat moss isolated from Minnesota, USA - S1T2_Fc - Sphagnum fallax MG | ecosystem: Host-associated > Plants > Peat moss > Unclassified | place... | reverse complement strand
TATAAGATGTTTATTCAATCAATTGAATAAATATATATGGTTTATATATTTAAACAATGAAAATAATAAACTCATGCAAAATTTTAAATATTCATGTATTGATATTTATCATCATAAGCACCATGTCCATGTGAAATTATAAATGGAAACAAAAGTTTCGTTTGCAACAATATTTTGTAATCCATTATATTGAATTATAAGTTGTTCATGAAATGTATTATTGTATTGTGATTTTTTTTTCCTGAATTTTCCATTATATATATAGGAAGTTGTGAATTAATACACATAACAAATAAAAGTGATAAATTTTTTTTTAGTAACATGCATAGTTTCAAAACCATCCTTAGAAATGTTGTGCTTGTTGAGTCATTTACAACATTTGAAGCCAAAATATGCATGCTTTCATTATTAGTTGATTTTTCAAAAAAAGTTTTATATTGTTGATACCATGGATTACTTTCCATATCTTGTAAATAAATAGGTTGAATATGTTTTGAAATATTTTTTCTAGATATTTGGTTGTTTAGAATATTATTCCAGCTTAATAATAGACTATTCAATAAATTAGTATTCATAATGTTACCTATGCTAAAACCCCAATTTCAATTTTGTATATGCAATCCAATGTTTACAAAGGACAATAATTGGATAAATGAATGTTCTAATAGAATTGCACACATATAAACATGTGATTGGTTTTTCTTTTTTTTGGCATGTGTTGGAACTTGATGTTTAATATAGCATTGCAAACAAAAATACATTTCTTGTATTAGCCATATGATTAGATAATAAACAATTAGTAGTGCCATAAGGAATGCACCCAAGTTCAAAATCATTTTGTTTTACTATATACATTGTTCATCTTTCTAAAATGTTTATGTTGATGGTTCAACTTAACTTTTAACATATTCCACAAACACTTCATTTTTTGAAACATATTTGTAAAATATTCAATCCACTTATCATATAATTCATTTCAAGCATTCCAAATACAATCATAAGGTTGACAACATTCCACTCGTCACAATCAAACTTGATCATAAACTTTTTCTTTACACCGCATTTAAAAAAAGAAGAAGATTATTTACACACTTTTATTTCATTAAAATTCTTTGAAAATCCTTTTAAAAAAATGCACAAAGTTTCTACTTAAAATAATAATAACAATAACAAATGCTTTGTAATTCCAAAAAAAAAAAGTGTTTAGAAGTTTCATTTTCAAATCTTTCATATTTTATAAGAGGGAAAAAAACATGATCCATCATAAAATGAATAAAGGAAAAAGGATTCTCCAATCCTAAAAAGCACAACAAAAAACTACTCTCCTAAAATAAATATGTTTTAATGTGTTCATTGCCTTATAGATTTTATTGCACATTTCCTACAATCTAGTTAAACTTCTGCCCCATTTCTCTTGTTTATTATGTCATATACGTATATGTAAATTTTCAACAAAAAATAATAAAAGGACAATGTTTTATGTTTCCCACAACCTTTGGATTTTCCAACAAGTTCTATGATGTTCAAATATTTGTTTTGCACCTGGAAATTTGTAGTAGTTTTGCATCAGTTAATTAATACATGTATATACCCAATCCAAATTTTGATAAAAATGTTTAAATACTGAATCCCTACATTGAAATAACAATTATGAACAAAATTGTTGTTAATACAAATATATTTCTTTCCTATGATATCCATAGTTAACTCTAGAAAACCTTTTAAAAAAAATTATCGAGAGAAAGAATTCATTTTACTTGTAGTCTTTTATATTTTATAATTAGCATTAGAATACCTTTGGAATATTTGTTTTACTCAATTGCCAATCACATTGTTACACCTATTTACTATATTATCTTATCATGATCGACATTTATTCAAAATACAGAAACAATTTTTTTATTATCATAATAGCAATCATAAAATCTGATTACAAATCATTCAAAATTACAACATAATTTTTTGAATTAAAAAAAAATTGCACATATGTATTTATTTACACAACATAATTAACTTTTTCATGTCAAATTTGTATGAACAAAGTCTAATCCAGTTACAATTTACAAATTTATAGTTTCCACATTTGGGTTGGACATAAGAATTTTGAGGAGATCATTTTTTTGCATAGCATCAACACAACAACCTTGAAGACTATGGAAATTGTTACATGGATTCCCATGTGATTTTGATTTGTGAGATCATTCTACATCCTCCAAGCCAGCTCCTACACAACTAAGGTAAATACCTTTTGCAGTTGCCACCAAATGTTAATCTGAGTATTGAACTTGAAATGGTGTCCATAACATAAGAAACATGAACAGTGAGGGAAGCTTTAGAACTCCATGGCCGAATGTTCATTTGTGCACTCCAGCGCTTTCTTGCTTGTTTCAATATAGTGAAGAAGGCTGTTTTATTGATAAGATCAAAATGGTTGGACATGATAATCTCAATAAATCTTTCAGTATAGTAGTAGCAGCTCACGGGGCTTTCTCCATTGCCAAATGGCCATTTGTGCATTCCAGTGCTTTCTTTGCTTGTTCCAATATAGTAAAGAAGGCTGTTTTAATGATAAGATCAAAATGGTTGGACATGATAATGTCAATAAGTCTTTCAGTATAGTAGTAGCAGCTCCTCACATTGAATGAGGGATGAAAAACAGGAGATTCAACGATCAATACAGATCCAATTTACCGACAATATTTAGTTTGCTGAACAAAATTTCTAGTAATGAGCAAGCATGAAAAATAACTGGATCATTGCACAATACTTGATCATTATAACAGATTCCGCATCATTAACTAAATTATCCAATATCTGTAAATCTGCCCAAGAAACAACCAAATCCATGATCAATAGATCACTCATGTTGACCCAAAAAAAAAGTGTGTTATGTAAGTAATATGTAACCCATGTTTGCATTGGATCTTTGCCATTGGATATGGAATATTTCTTGAACAATTCTACACCAACAATTTTTTCACATCATGAACCTTCCTCAAGCAAAACATGGAAAAACCCTCTTGAGAAAATTGCAAGGGCAAACCTAGCAACAACCAACCCTAAAATTCTCGAAGCTCTGCCTTCCTCTCTAGCTCTGTCAAACAAACAATGAGCACACTTCAATTACAGAGATTGAAGAGTTTAAACTCTAAACAATTGCAGAGACTAATTGTCATAATTTCAAGAAGGTAACATGACAATGATTGCAATTCAAAACCCATGTAGACTATTAACTTTCAGCTGTAAAGAAACCCTAAACAAACAATGAACATCACAAAAGCTTACTCCCTTTCAAAAATTGATGAATCTTCTGCATGCAATGAGTCTTATCACACTGCCTGATAATTTGAAACCTTCCCAATGCTACTACCACACTAATGCAAGCCCACAGAAATTTTGGATAAGTGCGAATGTTAATGAAATCCAATCTTTGAAGTGAATAGCACATTTATTCAAATTGTTGTAAGATGATGTTGATTTAGACCTTGATCTTGCAAAATAATACTTGAGGTCTTGGTCAATGTTATAAATTACAATGACAAAAGATTCACACTTGCTTCTTGAAGTACAAAAATGACTGTTGGTTGATGGATTATGATCTTCATGATTGAAGTTCATTCCAGTGAATAGTAGACATAATTCCTTCACCTATCTCTTCTAGGTGTCATATGTGGTCTAATGGATTGACATCATTTTTAGGACTTATGAAATGTGGCCAAGGATTAACTTGCAATAATATTTTCAAGTCCTGACTACTGGTATGTGAACCAAAGATCTTGGAATGCAAGTTTTGGATGAAAAAAAGTTTATTAATGGGGGGAAAACATTAATAAAAAAACCAAAAGCAAATACATTTGATGCCAAGAGTAACAAAAACTTGCCCAAATTGCTGTTACATCAAGATATGTAAGGGCTCATCCCCAGTCTCTGACCAGATATCTAACTTTCACCATTAATTTGTCAGTACATATTGTCCTGATGATGGAAAATTTGGACCTGCAGTGTTGCTACAAAAAGATAGAATTCAAGGGTATGCAATCTGAATTTGGTAATGGTCCAGTCAGTTCCACTCTTGACTTCTGTTTCATATCATGGGTATTCAATAGACCTTTTCTCTACAAGATAATAAATCATCACCAAAAAGCAAATATCGTTGATAAGTTCATCACAGTACTGAATAACCCTCATGTCTCTTCTAGTTCCATCCATACTGGGGCTCCGCTAGAGTTCAAGTCCTCCATTGTTCAAACTCCTTCTTGCTTATTAAGAATGAGCTTGCGTTGCAATGGCCTCCACCTCCAAATGCCTGGACCCAAATCAAAGGACATAAGAAAAAAGAACGACACCCAACCAATAAACTCACAAAATATCACAAAATATCATAAACAAAAAGAAGAGGCCTCACTAGTGATGGGAACATGAGGATGGGAAAAGACATCAAGATGTCCAACCTTGGATATTTGTGTAGTATCATCTTCAGGACCGATGCTGCGCAAGCTGATCTTATATCGGCTTGCATCATTCAAAGCTGGTTCCATATACACTACTGCTCCTATTGGCCTGCACCAAGAACAATAAATGGCCTAATCTGCTATTTGGCACTACCCATGTTCTCACTAGGTCATGTACCATAAACTGGACCATTGCAAGAGCAATTTCCTCAAGGTATCTATACTCACCTTAAGCCTACAGAAAGGCTCTTTGCTGCTAGTTGGTTGCCGAGCTCACTCCTGAGTTCAATTGTTGTATCTGCTAATACTCCCTTAAATCCATGTTTCAACATGTCCCCAGCAAAAAATGATTAGAGCTCTTGGCTGAAAGTGTCAAGGTGTGCTGGTCATCACTATTCTCAGATCCATAGGCCATACAAAATGGTTATCCAAAGCAGATGAATGCCAGTGTCTAAAAATGTGACAGTAAGTTTTGAAGTTGCAAGCACTAACATTCTATATGAAGGAATACATAGTTTTTAAGCAACACTAAGAGAGCACTAGTGAATAAACTTGCAGAGGTGAAAACTTACCAAACACTGCCCAAATTTTCCTTGCCCAAGCTGTACTTGAAATGATGATCGAAGTGCCTGATCTATTAGTGTTTGCTGTTTTGATAGGCTGCTTCTTCCAATTTCTATCACCGCAGCAGGATCCAAAGCCAAAAGCTGCATGATCAATAAAAGAATCCAACTGATGCATGTTCATGTCAATTTCAGACATTTTAAGAGGAAGATTGAGGGTGGGGTGGTGAGCTGCAAGATTCAAGCTCATTAGTAGGATAATGAGAATTCAATAGGCTAAAAAGATAACTACCTGACTCATAAAAAACAGTATACTTATGTGTGGAAATGCCATATATTTCATCTACCCTAATTGGCTAGTTTTAGGCACCTCATTGAAGACTGATGGGTTCACTGCAGTGCTGAATTCAATGTGAGTGTCTATTAGGCCACTGCTAAATGCTTTACTATCTGGAAGAGCCCAACGCCATAAATCTGCGTCCTCGATGTACCTAAAGAGTGTTTCCACTCTCTCAATGTCCTTTTGATCTGTTACAAGGCCTTTTGCTTTGTGTCCACCAACTTTGAGTAGGCTTTGGTGGCTCTGCACAGCCTCTGCTTGTTCATTTACACTTGCAGCTTCATTGGTGGCTTCTTGGAGCTTCTCAGTAAAATAATCATAAGCTATAGTTGCTCCAGATCTCTTCATATCCAGAACAATTTCAAGATTTGGTGGACAGTCTCCTCCATCTGGAAGCATCTCAAGGGCAGTTTTGTGATGGTCCAAAACTACAACCCTGTATCACAGACATCCCACTGACTGCCAAAAGGTCAGCTGATGCCGCTTCTCAACCTTCAGTTATAATGGCTTCCTCCCAGGGTATACCTTTGCTGCCAAAAGATAAACTGCTCCTGGTAGTCTAATATATGTCAATGTGAGTTCAGGGTATCCTCTGAAACAAAAAAGGTGATGGGCACCCACAGGAAATGACTATAGTAAGAGACACACTGTGGAAAGTGTACTTTGATACTCTGAAAACCAAACCCATATAGTACACAAAACCTAAATGCAACACAGATGCAGCACAGAATGCAAGTCCCAGCATTAATCATTACTCTAGATTCCAAGACATTTTGATTGACTTTAGATTACCAGATGATTCTCCTGAATTTGTAAAGACATGCTATTCATTATCTAATGCAAGTCTAAACCCTAATTTTCCCTCCTAGTGAAGTTGCTTGGGCTTAGTCTGATATTGGTCCATGATGATATATGCTTTAGGGTTTCTCTTGTGCCAACTACAAGTTCACAAAATACCGGCAGGAGGGACTCAAAACAAGAAAAAGAAATACATACCACCTTGCCTTGTGGGAAAGCTCAACTGCAAAGTCCTTAGGACCAACAAAATCCAAAAGATAAAAGACATCAACACCTTCTGTCACCAGTTCTTCAACCCTGTCAAAAAGGAAAAGATTCAGAAAATGCAGAAAACCAACACTTCCAATCCACCATACTTTTCAACAGCTCTATACACTAATAAGGAAGAATACTTAACAGACAAAAAATTCGCAGCAATATTCAAGCATTAGAAACAAACATGATGCATGTAAAAGCTAAGGTGAAGAACAAAGCAAAAATGCCCTATTAAACCCTAATCCTAATTCCAAAACTGCAAGCTCCCAGCCAAGAAACAGATAGAAATAAAATGAAGGACAAAATTACATAAAACAAAAGAGGGGACGATTTTATACAACAAAATGAGGGACGTTTTTCATACAGAAAAAATGAGGAAAAATTGCATAACAAATCAAACGAGGGACCAATATTTGCATGAAACAAAAAGGAGCGATGAATTCAACAAACACAAAAAAGAAAATGAGGGATAGAATTCTTAGGATTATATCATTACCTTAAGGGACTATAGACAGTATTGGGAAGAAATAGTGGGGGAGAACATCGGAGTGCGGAGTGATAAAGATGTGCTGCCAATGCTGCAAAAGCACCATCTGGACACGGATAGTGATACAATACCACAGCTGAAAACTTCCCATCCTCCTCCGCTCTTTTGTCCCCAGTTTCTCGCACAAGAGCTTCCATTTTCGGATTCCACAACATCAGACACAGACACACACTTACGCCATTCGGGAGCTCGCAAATTCGTGAAGGAAACGTGTGTCACGCTTTCTCTCTCTAGGAAACGACAGAGGGGATTAGGGTTAGGGTTTAGGGTTCAGTGACCCAAACTAACCAGTGGGTTGGCGATCATCCAAAAGAGGATTTAGCCAAATTTGGCGACAGGTCAAAGAGGAAAGTAGACAAGTTTATGAATGGTGCTATATGTTGGTGACATACTAGAACCTACTGTCTAAATATGGCGAGATCAATACAACAAATTCTTCATAATGTGGTGACAATGTGCCATTTTATTTATTTATTTCCATAAAATAAATGCCTTCACACCTGTCACAAGGGCCTTTCTTTTTTTAATGGTCACCAGGATGTGAAATTTCACCCAAAAAACAAAAAAAAGGAACCCTGTAACTAACCCTAGGTAAGCCAATTGAAATTGTAACATGGTAAAGAGTTTGGGAGATGCGCCCCATGACCATTGTCTTGCTACAGGCCATGACATGCAAAGCTGGACTTCAAGAAGCCAAAAAAGGATACTCATATCAAAGTTGAAGCCACCCATCAAGCCCTTTTACAACATCATTCAGTCCACCAAGCCAGGATCTCCAAGACTGGCTCGCTGTTTTCAAACAAATGCCACCTCAAGGTTGATGATGGCAACAGAGCGACTGAATATGCAAGCCACAAAGGTGAAGGAAGGAAACCAACGACCAGAAGCTAATATGGCACGAACCCATAGCACTAAACAGCGCACTAAAAACAGTGCATGTTTGCTCACAGACTCTTTTCAAGAGCTTTAGATACAAGGGTGAAAGAAGCACCAGAAGCTCATATATGGCATGAACCCATAGAAGTAAATAGTGCACTATTGCCTGTTTGCCCACAAAACTCTTTTCAAGAGTTTTAGACTCATCATCCGACTATCTGCTCTAGGACCATATGATATCTTCTAACCATTCTAGTCAGAGAAATTGGTTCTACACATGGGAAGAAAATACAGTGTACATGATGAGCTGATATGGTTTGTGTCAGTTGCGCAGAAAATATGTTACTGTCTGTCACAACAGGTGGGCAAATAATTAGGATAATGCAAATGTAACGAACACGATAACTGCAGGGGGGGTCAGGTGGAAGTCCCAGATTGATAGCAATGTACTAACACCACAGTGATGGTTTCAAAACTGTTATTTGATGGCAAACATGTAATTACAACTATCACAACAGGCAAAGCCCATTGCAAAGAATATCTCTACACTTCCTGAATTCTTTTTTCGGATTGCTGATGAGAAGCTCAGTAGAGAATGATATTTTACTCTGGATGCATTTTGCAATTTGTTGTTGTCGTCGTCCTCCTCCCTGGCACTACAAGTTGCTCAGCACAGCCAACTCAGAAAGAAGAATTGGGAGTCTCTCTGTGTGTCTCCGTGTCTCTCTACTATCAATTCCTGCAAAGCAAAGAGGAACATAGAGAAAAAGTCATGGTGTTCGAATGGACTCTGTTCGCCGAAGAGGAATTTCTTCATTCTCCATTGTGTCCTCTGGTCGCTTGACATGCCCTGCCATTGATAAGCGATGGGACATGGTTGTAATCGGTAGACCACCATATATGCCTACATGAATTCAAACAGACTCACTTCATCAGGAATGCGCAAGATACAGTCACAAGATCTAGCAGACTTCATTCAGTAACTGTTCTTCCATACAGATACAAAAGGGACTGCAGTTGCAATGAACTATTGTAGAGTCCTGAAAATTCAAGAAACAGCACGAAAGTTGGGTGTAAAAGGTGAATAGAGTGAACCCATGTTTGATGAGGAGTCACCCATGTCCTTTGTTGCATGGAGCAAAAATGTGCCCGATAAAATGGTAACAAATCCACAGAGCTCTGTTATTATTTCTGCTGCACTCTGCTGGTCCCAGTCCTGCATTGAACATACAAGAGATTGCAATTGTGCTCTACTTAATTTTAAAATAAATAAATAGTAAAAGTGAAAATTAGATTTTCAGAATTTTTGAAATGGTACCCATCAAGACTGAAAGCAACTGTGATGGTCGCACTGTTCCAAACCTTGAACATAATGGCACTGGCAAGAATTGTAAGTGATGTAAACATCACATAATAGATGGGTGAAACCACTGCTGTATTGAATGTGTCCAGAGCCTACATCAAGCACAAGCCCCAATTTGCAACTGCAAGCTTTTGAAGAAACATACTTGCTCAAAACATTCCAATGCAATGAGACAAAAAAGAAGAAGAAGAGGCAGATTGACTATGGGTAAAAAACCTAGCAGTGCTGTGAAGACTTGGAATTGCTGCACTATTTGCAAAGGCACCATGAGATTGTACTGAACAAACCCTTTTGATATGTCTCAGGGGCTGGACAAAAAAAGCACAGAAAAGATGGGAGAGATACCTTGTTTAAATAGTTCATCTGTGTTAAAACACAGGTGACGACAACCATAGCAAACACAGATGTCTGTGGGTAAATCAATTGATTCTGCCCCTGGAAAGTGAGCTTCAGTGCAATCCCCAGTGCTTTAACGCTCATCACCTTGGCATATCACATCACACCACAATCAGTTGACCTGTAACAGTTGATGAGCAGGAGTGAAAAGGTTGCAGAAAGCAAGGAGGTAGATCTCAATGATGAGAAGGAAGGAGGAAGCAGTGGCATACAAAGTAATGAGAATTGCCACCATGGAAGAAAATTACTGTGTGCAATCTAAAGGGGGTGATCGTTGGGACAAAAAGAATAGGTACCGATAGAGAGCCCATGAGGGAGCAGATGGCAATGTAGATCAGCACATGTGTATGGCCACACTGTGGCACATAATGGAAAATGAGAAGTAACACCACTGCAACTACTGCAGTTGTGTATAACAAAAAGGCTGTTCCAAAACCCCACAAAACCAACACCCACTGTTCCATCAAAAACCTACCTTGGGTCAAACATCAAATGATGGATTGCAAATGTATCTTGCAAGTTCCTCCAAGGCCTCAAATACATGCAACCATACATCTGTGCATGCTCTGTAGCTTGCATCCCATAGTATTCTGTATAACAAACAGCCTCTACTTAAAGAGAAAGGGGGGTTTGGGGGGGGGGGGCACACACCAGGTTCAGTGGCAAGACCCCAAACTTTTTCTACAGAGTCAATGGTTTGCTCTTGTGGTGCATGAAGCACAATGGTGGTTGAACCGACGATGCAGAGCACACAGCCTACAACACCTAGGGTATGCAACCGCTCCTTGAGAACAACATGTGCCAATGCTGCACTGCATTTTTCACTCCACCCCACACATATGCCCCCAGTTAAACATCTCTCTCTCTCTCTTCACGAACCCAAGCCAGGTACAACAAAAGAAAGCACATACTCATCGGCATATCTGAAAATTCCTACATACCTCACAATGATGCTCAATGCACCAAGAGGTGTAACCAGAACAGCAGGAGCAAATGCATAAGCAGTAAAGTTGGCCACCTCGCCTACAAGCACTGCCCATCCTCAATTCCCCCCATCATCAGCACCACCCCACCCAAAAGACAGAGTGCACAAAAAACCAACAAAAAAGAATTCCACCTCACAAAATTGATCACATACATCCACAGTACGAGAAGAAGCTTACTGGTGATCATGCCTGCCCACCATAGTGGTTCATAAAGGTATGAATATCCACCAACTCCTGATAGCCCCATCTCCCATCATCATCAGCCCCACCACCTCTGATCAATGTCC
>Ga0116228_10005988_pt1 | contig 10862 bp, 8 predicted proteins | sample S1TSphfallax_2_FD_89694 | JGI IMG/M metagenome (GOLD analysis project Ga0116228, IMG submission 89694) | Host-associated microbial communities from peat moss isolated from Minnesota, USA - S1T2_Fc - Sphagnum fallax MG | ecosystem: Host-associated > Plants > Peat moss > Unclassified | place: USA... | reverse complement strand
TACAAATAAGGAGATAGCGGCTGCACCCAGGACCCAGGCCCTTCCTGGCACGCCGCGCGTGGCGACACAGGCGACGGCCATACCCGCGGCGAGGGCGGTGACCGCATCCGCGCGTATGGTTGCGCCCAGCAACGCAACCAGGAGCAGGGTGAAGGCGAGGAGCGGCCGTGGAACTGCTGCTTTCTCAAGGGTCATGGCCCAGGAAAGAAGCGCCGTGACGGCCACGACCGCGAGGGTGGGCATGGTCTCGGGTTGCTGGAACCAGAGTGTCCAGCCGAGGTAGATCTGGGTCAGCAACAGGGCAAGCATCACCTGCGCCCACTGGGCAGTTTTCGGCGATCGACGAAAGGCTTCCATGCGGGTAAGCAGGAAGAAAATGCATGCCAGGGCCAGGCCGGCACAGAAGAAGTCCGCCGCGGCAAAGACCTGGTGGAAGCGCAGACGGGTCAGGCGGACGAAGAAGTTTGCCGTGAAGTAGACGCCAACGCGATACTGCGCGGGCGCAAGACCGCATCCTGTAGCCAGCGAGGGCCAGGCGTGGGGGTCGTTCGTCTCGACGCGGCTGTATTCCCAGTAATCCAGGAAGGTGTAGCCGGCAGTGAGCAGCAGGATTGCCCAGACCAGGAAGCGCCGGAGGCGCGTATTCAGCGCGGGTTGAGGTGCGGAAGCATCCACACTGCCACTCTAATGGATCAGTGGGTCCGATAGGCGCGCTGAGCTATGGCAAGAACCCGCGCAACTAACGGGCACGCGTCATGGCTTCAGCTTGGAGAACAGCGACAGTTTGGAGATGTCATTGAACATCACGAACGCAAAAAAAATCAGTAGTCCGACAAAAGCCGCCTGATAGATCCGCTCTTTGAAGCGCTGGTTGAGATCGCGGCGGATGAGCTCTTCGATCAGCAGGAGCAGGATGACTCCGCCATCCAGGATGGGGATCGGGAGCAGGTTGAAAATGCCCAGATTCAGGCTGATGATGGCCATCAGGCCGATGATCGGCTGCCATCCGGGCTGCGAGACGGCGCTGCCTGTCTCCCGTGCGATCCCGATCGGGCCGCTCAGGTTCTGGATGGCCATATGCCGGGTGAGCATCCGGCGAAGTACTTCGAGAATAAGACTGGAATTCTTCGCGTTGAACTTCACTGACTGGCGCAGGGCTGCGGGCAGCGGCATTTGCTGGACCTGGAAGGGCGGTTCCTGCGGTTTAAAGCCGATGCGATAGCCCCTGGTGCCATCGCCAACATCCGTCAGGACGGGCTGAATGGTCTTCTGCAGGGTCTGGTTGCCACGCTGGATCGTCAGGTGCGCCGGCTGGCCGTCCTGGTCCTGCAGAAAGCGGGCAAAGGCAACAACGGAATGAAGTTCCCGGCCGTCGATGCTGACAATCTTGTCGCCCGCCTGGATGCCGGCCCGAGCTGCGGGCATATCGTTCTCCACATACTCGACAGTGACGGGCGTCGGTTGCATTTTGGGAATCAGCCCTAGCGTTTCGAGGTCGAAGTCGTCGGAATTGCGGGGGTTGCGGATGTTGAGCGTCAGCGGGATGCTCTTCCCGTTGCGTTCGACTGTCACGGCAACCGGCTGGCCCATGTTGATGGCGGAGCGGAGGGAAATCTGCTCCCATGTCGGGTTCTGGACTGACTCAAAACGGGTAATGCGGTCCCCGGCCTGGATGCCTGCCTGGGCGGCGGCTGACCCTTTAGTGACCAGGTCAACATCCCCAGGCTGCGACCGGTAAAGCTCGACCTCATTGTGCATCATGTAGAAGCCGGTCATGAGGAAGAGCGCCAGCATGAAATTGGAGAATGGTCCCGCCGCAGCAATCAGGATGCGCTGCCAGCGCGGCTTGGAATTCAGGTCGCCGGGGTCCTGGGTCATGACGCCGGGCGAATCTGGATTGCCGGTGGCGTCGAGCATCATGCCGTCGCCGCCGAGCTCGCCCGCCATCTTGACATAGCCGCCCAGGGGCAGCAGGCTCAGGCGGTAATCGGTGTCGCCATGAGTGAAGCCGAAAAGCCTTTTGCCGAAGCCGATGGAAAAAACCTCGACCCGCACGCCGCACAGTTTGGCCACGGCGAAATGCCCGAACTCGTGCACCAAAACCATGATGCCGAGGACGATGAGCGTTGAAACGATGCTGGTTGCGACAAAAGACATAAGACGGGGCTTACCTCAGACTCGCCGGGGTGCGAAGATCCGGCCTTCCCTGGCCGGCAGTGTCAAGCGACTCAATCACGCGCTGCGCTGTCATGCGGGCTTCCGCGTCCAACTGCAGAACCTCTGCAATCGAGTGTGGCTGGACCGCCGGGGTTACTGCGAGGACTCGCTCAATTGTACGCGGGATGTCGAGGAAACTGATACGTCGTTCGAGGAATGCGGCAACCGCAACTTCATCCGATGCATTCAGCGCGATCGTGTGCGCACTGCCTGCTTCCGCTGCCTCATATGCCAGACGAAGACAGGGAAAACGTTTGAAATCAGGAGTTTCGAAGGCCAATCCGCTGAGGGCGGCCATGTCAAAGGTCAGGTCCGACGGCACGCGCTCGGGGTAACTCAACGCATACAGGATGGGCAGGCGCATATCGGTAACGGAAATCTGCGCCAGGATGCTGCCGTCAACGTACTCGACCAGAGAATGGACGGTCGACTGCGGATGCACGGTCACTTTGACAGTCGAAGGCGGCAGATCGAAGAGGCGGCAGGCTTCGATGATTTCGAGGCCTTTATTCAGCATGGTCGCCGAGTCGATAGTGATGCGCTGGCCCATCACCCAGGTGGGGTGCTTAAGGGCCTGCTCGACAGTAATGCTCTCAAAATCTTCCAGCGGCAGGTTGCGAAACGGGCCGCCGGACGCCGTAAGCCAGATGCGCTTCACTTCCTCTCGCGTTCCGCCGCGCATGCATTGGTGGATGGCGTTGTGTTCGGAATCGATAGGCAGGATGGGCACGCCGCGAGCCCGCGCGGCCCGGGCCAGAATTTCACCCGCGGCGACCATGGCCTCCTTATTGGCGAGGCCGATGGGCTTGCCGGCAAGGATGGCAGCATAGGTAGCCTCAATGCCCGCGACGCCGACGATGGCAGAGACAACGAAATCGACTTGCGGCAGGGTTGCGGCCTGCACTGTTCCCGCTGTGCCGAAGACGATTTCGATACCCGTGATGCCTGCGGATTTGAGGCGGTCGGCTAGTTCGTCAGCGAGTTCCTCGGTGGCCATGGAGATCACGGCCGGACGCCACCGGACAGCCTGCTCGAAAGCCAAATCGATATTGCGACCGGCTGCCAGAGAAGCTACCGAGAAGCGCTCCGGAAAGCTATCGACGATCGAAAGCGTGCTGGTTCCGATGGAGCCGGTAGAGCCAAGAATGGCAAGCTGTTTCAAGAAGAATGACTCATGAATGTCTGGTTTCTTTTGTTATTCAGGATACCGCAGGGCCTCACCGTGCTGGAGTGGCGGCAACGTCGGTCACATTTGCAGTGCGCGCAACTCGGTCCAGATTTCTTTGATGCCAAGGCCGCTCTTGGCCGAGCAGAGCAGCACCTGGTCGATGCCGAGGCCGTCCTTCAATGCGGTTGCGGATCTGGTCTTCTCGTTGCCGGAAAGCTTGTCTGCCTTGGTGCCGACGACGAGGATGGAGCGATGGATGCTCCGCAGGTAGGCGATCAACTGCGCATCGCTCTCCTGCGGCGGAATTTTGGCGTCGACAAGGCAGACGCAGAGGGCGAGCTGCTCGCGGTCAGCCAGATAGGGCTCGATGAATTTTGGCCACTCGGCAGAGATCGATTTGGAGATTTTGGCATAGCCATAGCCGGGCAGGTCGGCAAGCATCAGGGTCGGCGCTTTGCCGGGAGCGCCTTCGTGGAGCGCGAAGAAATTGATGGCCTGGGTGCGACCGGGGGTCGCGGAGACGTGCGCCTGCTTTGAGCCGACCAGCGCGTTCAGGAGGCTCGATTTACCGACATTGGAGCGGCCGAGAAAAGCGACTTCCGGCGCTTCCGTATCGGGGAACTGCGCGGCTGAAGTAGCGGAGAGCAGGAATTGAGGGGTGGGTCGCATCGTGTTGGCTCAGGAATAGAAAAGGGGCCCGGCGAGCATCGGGCCCCTTCCAGTGTACGTGGATTGCAGGCTACTGATGAGCGTGTGGCTGCGTTGGCGCGGGTGAGTGGACTGCTGCCAATGCTTCGGGCGTCTCCTCGCGAAGTTCGGGAAGCGGACCTTCGAGGGCGATCTTCAGAACGTCGTCCATCTGCTCGACGAAGTGAAGCTTCATGGCCGTCTTCAGAGCGGCAGGGAGGTCGGCGAGGTCTTTCTCGTTGTCCTTGGGCAGGATGGCTTCGAAGATGCCGGCGCGATGGGCAGCGAGCAGCTTCTCTTTCAATCCGCCGATGGGGAGGACTTTGCCGCGGAGGGTGATTTCGCCGGTCATGGCGATGTCGCGGCGGATCGGGATCTTGGCCAGGGCACTGGCGAGGCCAGTGGCGATGGTAATGCCGGCGGACGGGCCATCCTTGGGGATAGCGCCCTCGGGCACGTGGACATGGATATCGACGTTGCGGTAGAAGTCCTTCGCCAGGCCGAGATGCTGGGCGCGGCTGCGCATGTAGGAGAGTGCAGCCTGCGCCGACTCCTGCATCACGTCGCCGAGCTGGCCGGTCAGTGTGAGCTTGCCCTTGCCATCGAGGACCTGCACTTCAGTCGAGAGGATGCTGCCGCCGACCTCGGTCCAGGCAAGACCAGTGACCAGGCCGATTTCGCTCTTCTCGTGGAGCTGCGAATCACGGTACTTTGCGATGCCCAGGAATTCGTGGACATTTTCGGCAGTGAGCGCTTCCTTGTGCTTCGCGCCTTTTTCAACGACGCGTCGCGCGGTCTTGCGGCAGACATTGCCGATTTCCCGCTCCAGGTTACGGACGCCGGCTTCGCGCGTGTAGGCGCGAATGATTTCAGTGAGAGCTTCGTCAGTGAAGGTGATGTTCTCTTCCGTGAGACCGGTGCCCTCGCGCTGCTTCTTCACCAGGTATTGCTTGGCGATCTCGAGTTTCTCAGCCTCGGTGTAGCCGTGGAGGCGGAGGATTTCCATGCGGTCCTGGAGCGGCCCGGGGATGGTGTGGAGTACGTTCGCCGTTGCAACAAACAGTACCTGCGACAGATCGTATTCAACGTCGAGGTAATGGTCCTGGAAGCTGGTGTTTTGTTCCGGATCGAGGACTTCGAGCAGGGCAGAAGCCGGGTCGCCACGGAAGTCGGAGGCCATCTTGTCCACTTCATCGAGCATGAAGACGGGGTTCTTGGTGCCGGCCTTCTTCATGGACTGGATGATCTGGCCGGGGAGTGCGCCGATGTAGGTCCGGCGATGACCGCGGATTTCTGCTTCATCGCGAACGCCGCCGAGCGACATGCGGACAAACTTGCGTCCAGTGGCTTTGGCAATCGACATGCCGAGCGAGGTCTTGCCCACGCCCGGTGGTCCGACGAAGCAAAGGATGGAGCCTTTGGGGTTCTTGACAAGCTGACGGACAGCGAGAAATTCGAGGATGCGCTCCTTGATTTTCTCGAGGCCATAGTGGTCTTCGTTGAGGACCTTTTCGGCGACTTCGATGCTCCGTGTTTCCTTGGAGCGCTTCTTCCACGGTACAGCGAGCAGCCAGTCGAGGTAGTTGCGCGAGACCGTCGACTCGGCAGACATCGGCGGCATCGCTTCGAGCTTCTTCAGTTCCTGGATGGCCTTTTCGAAGACATCCTTGGGCATGCCTGCTGTTTCAATCTTCTTCTTCAGTTCATCGAACTCGCTCTTCTCCTGCTTGCCGAGTTCCTTCTGGATGGCCTTGATCTTCTCATTGAGGTAGTACTCTTTCTGGGCGCGCTCCATCTGGCGCTTGACGCGGCTCTGGATGCTGCGGTCCATATTGAGCTTTTCAATTTCGACATCGAGGACATCCGCAACACGCGCGAGGCGTTCCAGCGGATCGAAGACGTTGAGCAGGTTCTGCTTCTCTTCGATGGTCAACTGCAGGTTGGCGGCGATCGTGTCAGAAAGTTTCGCCGGCTCATCCATGCGGACGGCGGCGATCATGGTTTCGTAGTTCAGGCTCTGCTGCAGCTTGACGTATTGCTCGAAGAGTGAGGTCACGCGCTGCATCAGGGCTTCAGTATTCGGGCCCAGTTCCGGCATGGCGCGCGAGGTGCGGACGGTCGCGACGAAAAAGCCGTCGGAGTCGTTCATTTCCGTGGCTTTGGCGCGCTCGATGCCTTCCACGAGCACCTTAATATTGCCGTCCGGCATTTTCACGCTCTGAACGATATTGCCGATGGTGCCGACGGGGTAAATGTCTTCTGCCTTGGGCTCGTCGATGCTCGCATCGTGCTGCGTCGCGAGGAATATTTTGCGGTCGCCATTCAAGGCCTCTTCAAGAGCGCGGACGCTCGATTCGCGACCGACGACGAATGGCGTCATCATGTACGGGAAAATGACCATGTCCCGGATGGGCATCATCGGGAGTTTCCGGAATTCGTTGTTCTTTTCTTTCGGTTCTTTTGTCTGACTCACGCAAACCCCTTCTGCATCCTGCTCTTTCCGTTTGATTCGTAAAAGAGCAAAGAGCACCGGCCTTTCGGAACCTGTCAGTAAGACCAAGTTTAACCGGCGGTGCTCTTCATTGATTAGACAACGTTTAGCACCGAATCGATGCGGGCTTAACCAGCCTTCTCGAGCAACGTCACTGAAAGATCACGTTTCTGGACCATTTCTGCAGTGATGTCCAAGTCTTTTATCTTCTTGTTGCTGGGGAGATGGTACATAAGGTCCAGCATCAATTCTTCGAGGATCATACGCAGGCCACGTGCACCGACCTTGCGGGCGAGAGCTTCACGCGCCACAGCGACGGACGCGGCAGTGTCGAACTTGAGGCGAACGCCTTCATATTCGAAAAGCCGCTGATACTGCTTGAGGATCGCGTTGCGCGGCTTGGTCAGGATCTCGACCAGCGCAACTTCATCCAGCTCGTCCAGGATGCCGATGACGGGCAGGCGGCCGACGAATTCGGGGATGAGGCCGAACTTGATCAGGTCCTGAGGTTCGGCTTTGCGCAGCAGTTCATTGTCGCGCTGCGCAGGCAGCACTTCCTCTTCCTTCTGCGCTTTATCGATGGCTTTAAAGCCAAGGGCTTTTTTGCCGACCCGTCGACCCACGATCCGCTCGAGACCGACAAAGGCGCCGCCGCAAATGAAGAGGATATTGGTTGTGTCGACTGGCGTAAATTCCTGGTGGGGATGCTTGCGGCCGCCCTGCGGTGGAACATTGGCGACGGTGCCTTCGAGGATTTTCAGCAGGGCCTGCTGGACGCCTTCGCCGGAGACATCCCGGGTGATGGAAGGGTTCTCGTCCTTGCGGCCGATCTTGTCGATCTCATCAATATAAATAATGCCGGTCTGGCAGCGAGCGACGTCTCCATCTGCTGCTTGCAGGAGCTTGAGGATGATGTTCTCAACATCCTCGCCGACGTAGCCAGCTTCCGTAAGGGTCGTGGCATCGACGATGGCAAAGGGGACGTCGAGCATTTTGGCAAGCGTGTGCGCGAGTAGTGTCTTGCCGCTGCCCGTCGGACCGACGAGCAGGATGTTCGACTTCGAAAGCTCGACATCGGTCCCGCGGGTGCGGTTCATCTGGATGCGCTTGTAATGGTTGTAGACGGCGACCGCGAGCTTCTTCTTGGTAGTGTCCTGGCCGATGACGTACTCATCGAGAAAAGCCTTTACTTCCTGCGGCTTAGGCAGGTGCGCCGGTGCTGCTCCGGTCTGCGTTTCTCCCCGGTCGTCTTCGAGAATGGAATTGCAGACGGCGACGCACTCATCGCAGATATACGCGCGAGGATAGTCGCTGGGCGAGGAGATGAGCTTGGCGACAGCGTCCTGCGACTTATGGCAGAACGAACAACGTAGTGTTTCGTCGGACCCCGTTCGCGTTTTCATTCTGACTCCTCTAGCACCCTCATCGTTAGTGTCCCACTTTCCGAAGTTTCCGCGGCTGCCATTTCGGGGGAGAAGCGGTCAATCGGGATTACTCTTTTGTGGTACGCCTACTCTGAAACTGCTATTACTTCCGCCATCAGGTACGAGGGCGGTCGATAATTTCGTCAATGATGCCGTATTCCTTGGCTTGATTTGCATTCATGATGAAATCGCGTTCGACATCGCGCTCAATCCGATCGAGCGCCTGGCCTGTGTGCTTCGACATCAGCTTGTTCGTGATTTCCCGGATGCGCAGGATTTCGCGCGCGTGAATATCGATATCTGTCGCCTGTCCTGAAAGACCACCCATCGAAGGCTGGTGAATCAGGATGCGGGAGTTGGGCAGAGCAAAGCGTTTGCCTGCGGTGCCGGACATGAGGAGAAAAGCGCCCATGCTGGCGGCCTGGCCAATGCAATACGTCACCACGTCATTACGGATGAACTGCATGGTGTCATAGATCGCGAGGCCGGCAGTGATGGAGCCGCCCGGGGAGTTGATGTAAAGCTGGATGTCCTTTTCCGGGTCATCGCCAGAAAGGAAGAGCATCTGCGCGATGACAAGATTGGCGATCTGATCGTCGATCGGTGTACCAAGAAAAATGATGTTGTCGCGCAGCAGACGAGAATAAATGTCATAGGCGCGTTCGCCTCGACTCGTCTGCTCGATAACCATCGGAACCAGTGCCATGCGTGTCCTTCAATCCTTGCGTTTGGCTTACCGGTTGTGTTGACCGGCGTCGCTTTTGTTTAGTCTAACTGTTCTTCGTCCTACAGGCGTTCGTACAACAACGCTCCGGTTTTGTCCCTGCGAAGTTGTTCCCGGATTCTAGCGATGCTCCCATCCTGCGTCAAACGCGCGCGCAAATCTTCAAGCGGCTCTCGCGCCTGCAGAGAAACGATTTCCAGCTCGCGGTTCAGTTCTTCGTCGCTTACCTGAATATTTTCTGTGTCGGCGATCTTGTCGAGGATCAGCATGCCCTTCACTTCTGCCAGGGCGGAACTGTGCTGGGCGGCGCGCAGGCGCTGGAAGTCCAGTTTGCGCATATCGTCCGGGTTCATGCCCTGGGCTGCGAGCGCACGCAGGCCGCGGTCGAGACGTGCGTCAATCTGCTGCTGGATGAGGGCCTCCGGGACAGGGAAGTTGAACTTCGCCGTGAGTGCTTCCATCATCCGCTCGCGCGCAGCACTTTCGCCCTGCTGCTTCTTCTGGGCGACGAGATGTTCGCGCAGCTTGGTGGAGAAGTCTTCAAACGATTCGTAATCGCCGAGCTCTTTTGCGAAGTCGTCATTCAGCTCAGGCTGCACTTTCTTGCGGATCCCCTTGATGTCGACGTCGTAGGCGATGGTTTTGCCGGCAAGACGCTTTTCCCCGAAGTCGGCTGGGTAAGTCACTTCAAATTGCAGAGGCTGGCCCACAGTGGCGCCGCGCAACACGTTCGTGAAGGATTCCAGTGTGTTCTTGCCGCCAACTTCAAGGTTGACGTCTTCGGCTTCGAGCGGCTCGTCGAGAGCAGCGGCTTCGGTTTCGCCCTCGGCAGGAAGCGGCCGGCCTTTGAAGCTGATCTGCGCCCAGTCGCCATCGGCCAGGGGGCGTTCTTCGAGGATCGGCTCCATGGTCGAACGCGAATCGCGGGCGCGCTCCATCTCGGCGTCAAACTCTTCATCGGTCAGCGAGGTGTCCGGCTTTTCGACCTTCACGTCCTGGTAGCCGTCGATCGAAAATTCGGGCACAACTTCGAACACTGCCTTGAAGTACAAAGGATCGCCGTCTTCCATGCGCATATCGACAACCTGCGGCTGCGAGATGGGCTTAAGGGCCTGGGCCTCAATCGTTTCGCGGAAAGGAACAGGCATCACCAATTCAAGGACGTCCTGGCGAAGGCCATCGGCGAAGCGCGAACGAATGAGCGATTCGGGCACCTTGCCGGCGCGGAAGCCGGGAATGCGTGCCTGCTGCTGATAGCGCTTGGTAACTTTGCGGTAGGCCTTGGAAACGATGTCGGCGGGGATGGTGACTTCGACCTCGCGGGTGCATTCGGGGTTCATGGCCGGGCCGTGCTGATGGGTGTGGTCGAGGCCGGAATGCGAGTGGTCGTGGCCTTCGTGGTCGTGTGTTGCTTCGGTTGCCGGGGTTTCGATGGTTTCAGTGCTCAACGGATTGCCTTCCAGAAGTTTTGCTCGCTTGGGCGTCGGTCATCAGAGAGGTGCTGTGTCGTGGTCGGAGGAGAACGGTGACTCTGCGGCGGGGAAAACTACGCAGGGCAGCGCGCCGCCGAGTGAAAAACGAGCATCAATCCATGCCTACAGACTTCCCTGGTCCCGGAAAATCCGGGGTTGCAGATAAGCGGCTCTGAACTTAATGGTAAGTGGCTTTAGACACGTGGTCAAACGAGCGGCGTGGGAGAAGGAACCACGTTCACCTGAGGCTAGGCGGCTGCTCGTTCAGTGGCCAGTGGATTGCGCACGTGGGCAACAAAACGTTCGTCAGCAGCGCCGAAGTCCTGAAAATTTCTGCGGGCCATCGTCAGGCTGAGGGCGCCGTTCACCGTACCGCGGACAATGTCGGCGTCGCTGTCGTCCTGACCGTCATCCTGCCACCAGCAAACCGGGCAGAGTGCATTCGATTCCGGGGCATCGATGGTCAGAAACCCACAACAGAGGCAGCGCGCATGTTCAGTCTGCATACTCAATCAGACGCAATCAGCAGGCGGAAGTTGCTCTTGTTTTCGCCGGGCAGAGTGAAAGCCAAAAAACGAAGCACTGTTTCAGCGCCAGAGACATCTCAACGTCATGCGCACGATTACCCTTGAAGAACATTTTGTGACTGAATCTTTTCTCAAGCTGACTGGTGGGTATG
>Ga0116228_10005985_pt1 | contig 10869 bp, 5 predicted proteins | sample S1TSphfallax_2_FD_89694 | JGI IMG/M metagenome (GOLD analysis project Ga0116228, IMG submission 89694) | Host-associated microbial communities from peat moss isolated from Minnesota, USA - S1T2_Fc - Sphagnum fallax MG | ecosystem: Host-associated > Plants > Peat moss > Unclassified | place: USA... | reverse complement strand
TTTCTTACTTCTTATTCATTTTGAACAATTTAAAGTGTTATAGGAACGCCACCTAAAGCTTTACAAATCATCTTGGAAATGCAAAGTCAAAAGACCAGCCAAAAAAAAGTTGTAAAGATAATAGATTTTTTCAAATTGCAAATTACTTCATTTTTTTTCATTTTGACACCTACTTTCAAACCTCATAATTTTTTTATTTCTTATTATTTTTAAACGATTTAAAGTGCTATAGGAATGTCACCTAAAAATCTACAACTCATCTTGGAACTTTAATAATAACAGAACAACATACAAGGAATTTTTTGGGTGTTCAAGAACCGGCGTTTGTAACATTCGGTGTTTGTTTTTTTGAATTTCTACTTTAGGGGCCAATAACTTTCTTAATCCTATTCCATTTTTTATGATTTTAATGCACCATATGTGCCAATAAGAAGGTTCAAGTTTTGTTTGGACACCAAAAACAACAAAGCCCTCCCCTTGCTTGCTTGCATTGAACATTTAAGTGTCCAATCACTTGCCTATGTTGTTGCAACTCAATTTGCAATTAAAAAGCAATGAGAGGATTTAACCCATATGCCTTGTCTTTGAATCCCATGTCATAAACTATATAAAGAAGGTATCCTTTCTTATGTTTTAACACTAAAATACACATGCCATTTTGGGATGAGCTCAAAAAAGCTTAACCCTAAAGCCAAAATAAAAAACAAAAAATAAATATTTACAAGACTATTCTTTAATTCATTTAGTTTTGTACTTTCTTACCTACTTGCCTACTTACATAAATAACTAGGTCCTATTTTTCTACCTACCTATGTAAGTATGTAGTGTAGGTATGTAGGTCCTAGGACCTACCAACCTACCTACCTATGGTTATGTATGGACCTACCTAGCTATTAAAATTCATTATTTATTTATTTTATTTTTCAATTTTCATTTAATATGCCATGTGAAAAAATTTAGGCGACGTGTCATAATATTGAACCATCAATAGACAATGGAAATCAATATTTAAAGAAATATATTCCTAAAATCTTCATAATGCCACATGTCAAATTTTAATGGATGCATGAAAATTATTAACATTAACGTGATGTTATGGATATAGTTGTAATGGAATTGCATAATAGTTGAAAATGAATGGTTTTAGCAAAGTTGCAACTTTGCAACTCATGCAACTTGTTTGATAGCACTCATAATGTAAAAATAAAATGAGTTGCAAATGGTCATCGCAACTCAAAAATTGAATTGCAAGGCCGGTTGCAAAACACCTTTTTTTCTCATAATGTATATAAGGTCATGAATCAACCAATTATAAGAAGCAAAGTGGGTGTAAATGTTAGTTATCTTTACATGTTTTTAAGTCGAAAATTAAATTATTGTTGAAAATGTGTGATGTACAATAATGTTTTTAAAATATAATTGTAATATTTTGGTAAATGTAAAATGAATTTGATGAATATAAAATAACCAAAAACATTTTAAACTAGTAGTTTACAACATTGTTTAAATATTGGTGGAACCAATGAATATATTAGTGGTTGATGAACAACCAATCATGATCTACATTGACCCAACGATTTATTTTTACAATGACCTAAGTGGGCATTTTTGACTCCTTTAACTATGACTACATCCATTGGTGATATTCAATGACATAATATAGTAAAATTTGTAAAATGATTTCATTGGTTTAATCATAAGGTGTGGATGAGCTCAAACGAACCAAAATTGATGTCAAAATGTCAACTTTTCTACAATTATTGTTACATTTGTCTATGTGGTGCCACTTTAATGGCATGTGAATCAAGGAATGTTGTGTTTACTAAATAATAGGGATATTGAAAAAAATTTAATGAGTCAAAAAAAATTCAATATCAAAGTTTGGTTTGAATAAAGGATGTTTAACAACTTCATCCAATAACATTACTTTCATAAAGGGCCCCTTAATTTTCATAATACAATTTACTTCATCGTCAATTTTTTGTAGTAATAAAATATTATTAAACACATCTAAAAAGAACTCAAATTTTCATATTTTTTCAATTTTGTTTCTATCAAAATTTAAGGTTGTTAAAAAGTTCATGAGTCCTTTATGACATGTAAATGTGATGCAATGTATATGGTTTTTATAGAAAAGTTCATCATATAAAAAATTAAACTAGAAAATGTTAACATGTGTTTGGTATGATTTGAAATTATGGAAATTGTTTAAGACGAAACACAAAATCTAGCAAAATTTGTGCATTTTCAAATATTCGTATTTTTTCAAATTTGATACTAAATAAACATATGACATATTGGGGTAACTATAAATATAATAAATAAAAAGTTGCAAAAGATTTCATTTGAGAATTCCTTTTTTTGAAAACATGTGTTTTTGGCAAAACGACCTTGAAAAGGACAATAGTTTTAAATGTAAAGTAATCACATTGGCTTGTTATATGTCGTTTGCACCCCATAGCCACTTGAACTCTTCTAATGTATTTGTAATGTATAGGGATATTCTCATACTCAAATGGACAAATTTTGAAATCAAATCCATGCTAAAAATTTCATACTTAATATATAGGTCAAGTAAATGTTTTACTCATTTGTGATAAAATTCCTTCATTTTGTCATTTATGTGTCAAGTCAACATAATGATCAATTTAATCATTTAACAATTATTTGAATGAACCAAACAAAGCCCTTCCCATGTTAAATTTTATTAAGTTAAAATTGGATATCCATGAATTGGATAATTGTAAATTAAATATTTGAAATTTAATTGTGTAGTCATGTGCCCCATTTAGTTGTGCATAATGTAGTATAGGGACAATTTCAACACATGTCTATCAAGTATTAATTAATTTGTTTCAAAGATTCCATGCTCAAAATAAAATACATCTGAATTTTTTTTCACAATTTCTTTCTTTAAAATTTTTAAATCAAAATTCCTACAAATAATAAAGTTAGTGTTGAAGTTGTCAAGGCACTATCATAGTTCGGTAGTCCTAGTCCTCATTATGACTAGGATACATTTTCAACCTTTAAAGATGTCATATTGACCATTTCCAATTTTGGTATTTAAAAACTAATACATGAAGTCCTATTAAATATATGAATTAAATATAATTACAACTAAAACTTAAAATTATGAATGCTAAAATATAATTATATTTACATATTTTAAATTTGAAATAAAATCATTATGGAATTTAAATTAGTTATAATATCTATAATGTTGTCTATGTATTTTTCTATTCATCTATTTTGTTCATATAGCTACCTATTTCAAGCTTGACTAACTAATACCCACAAACTAACATGGACATGAAAAGGCAACGTTATGTGTCTTTTCATGTTATGAAGTATGCGATTATGTTTTGCATGTGAGAATTGAAATAACAATTGAATGTGATCATGAGGAAGTGAAAAAAGTCAATATGGTGATGAGAAAAGTGAAATGACAAAACAAATCTGGCTATAAACTTGATCAAACATCTAGAATCATCATGCATGCACATGATGATGTTTTTCTCCTTTTTTTAATTGTAGCATCCATGGGAACCATAGGTATCCCAACTAATAAAATACACAAAAAAATAATCTATGGTTCAAAACTCAAATCAAGATATTTAAAAATCTAATGTAATGTTTTTTACATTGGAAATTACAATCTATTTTTTTATGAATTATATCATTTTATTTGAAGTAAACATACCCAAAAAATGACTTTACATTTTATATTAAAGACATTACAAATTTCAAACTTGATTCTATCATGTTAATGTTGTCATATACTTTAAGTAAAAGTGATGGTTCTTCATTGAATATGAGGTCCTGTAGTCATGTATGTCACATACTATCATAGATCTAATCACAAATGTTGGGTTTTGGTGTAGTGTTTGTAAGGTTGTCTTTCGTGATTTTATCTTTTGATTAATATTTTGAACCCAAAAAACCATGTGAAAGTAGTTTAGGCAATAACCTATGAACTTGACAATGACAAATGATGGTAATTAATTTTTTTACACAATGTCCTTTTCAATTGGATACGCAAATTTCTTCTTTCAAATCAACTTCTAATAATTATATAGTAATCTCCAAGAAGAACCTTCCCATTGGTAAGCCTAAGCATATTAACATTGGAGGTTTTTCCATCAAAAGATGATTTCAACATTTTTAAATTTAAAATGGTGGGATATACACCAATATATATTGTTGTCTATTCAAAATTGTAATGTAATTTAATGACAGTGATGATCATTTTTAGGAAGATTAACCAAATCACATTATAAATTATACATGAAATACAAATCTTTAATCATTGTTTTATATTTTTAACTAAATTTTACTAACAACCAAATATAGATATCTATCAATTTTTATTTTTTGTCTCAAAAATCATTTCATTTTTTATTCTTTTGATCTTAAGACTTTCCTTTTGGCAAAAAAATTCCAATGAAAATAAGGAAAATGTTCCCAAGACCTTCAATTTCTCATTTTAATCCAAGGTTCTATTCATTACTATTGAAATGAAACATCCTAAGTTGAAATTCATTTATGGATTGGTGACCTCCCAAAAGGATAACAACTCAAAGACTAACAATATTGCCAATCTTGGAAAGTAAATCTTAGTTTAGACCTCTAATGTATTAACATTTGAAGTTTTTAGTTATACCAATTTCAACAAATATTGATGTTTAAAGGAAGAAAATACATAAATGGAATTTTGTGACATGAAATAAAAAATAATTGATGAAAATACTTTGAAAATTACACAATGTGAACACCAATTCTAGTTTCTTGATCAAATAACATATAAGATCAAATATTTTGTTAAAAAAAAGTTGAAATTCCACATGATATAAAATTGACTCATGGCGGTTGTGATCAATTTTTATTGCATATAAATACATCCAAACATTTGGTAATGGAACCTATCCTCCCACAAATTCCTCATGGCATTATTGTTTCTGTATTTGGACATTTTATTTTTATGTAACTTTAATATAAAAATTTTTTGTCGCAACCCCACTTTGAGGGCAAGTGTGAGGATGAGACTTGCACTCCCAAAAGTGGGAAGTTGGAGTCTTCCAAGACTCCTGCAACTTCAGAGCTCGACAGTAGAAAGCAAAACCCCTCGCCTTGAGATTTTATTTATACCATTGGAAAGGCATTGAAGTGTAGATGTCGAAAATGGTCTTGCATGAGCCATTTGGACATCTATAGCACAAGTTATGGGCAAAAGAAGGGCCGGGAATCAAATTGTTAGTTTGACTCCCGACCACAAAAAGTCGGGAATCAACCCGATCCCTGTGTGTGCAGATGGAGTGTGACACACCGTTTGAAAGCTCTTGAGGAGAGCTACAAGTTTGCTTCAGACCTCATCCCAATCCAAGGTCTAAGCCGGGAGTTATGAGTTCCTAAAGTCCCAGGAGTCTAAACCGGAACAATTTCGGGACTCTTCCTTGGGAGTCCTGAGAATAAAAGCTATTTGGATGCGGGTGCCGCGGAGCAACGTAGAAAATACTATATGGGGGAAGGTGGTGGCTTCCTCCGAGTCCGAGCCGTGGTGAGTCAAATGAGTCCGTGTTGCCCGTGGCTTGTCCCAACACCAAGAGTGTTTTCAAAGGTGAACTAACCAACTTGTGGTTGGTTTTGTTGTAGGTTGTGAATGAGTGAATAATTTTTTCCCTCGTCCTAGTCCTATCCCGGAGCCTCAGCGCGCCCCTCTACCCTTTTTAGTGCTGAGTGCTGGGAGTGTGCCCTCAAATCCCCAAACTTCCGCATTCTTGAAGCTGAGGCCACCCTGGGCCTAGCTTGGGACTTGGGGTTGCGTCATTGTGTTTGGGAACTTTGGGAATAATGAACTCCCTTTTTTAAACATCATCCATACAACATGTATTAGTAAGAACTTCATTGGTGTATAGATTGAAAATGCTTCAATATCACGATTATCCATCAAGTCAAATAAGCAAGACACCAAAATTCCATCTTTGTTCAATTCAGAAGACAAGATGAAGAAAGATGGCATTGAAAAACTACACATGAGGCCAATGAGGCTTGAAACACAAAACTCATCTTTGATTTGACGTGAATTGAATTCATTTCAAATTTCATAACCATGGAAATTTAAATGAAACGTGTGTCTTGCATACGTTCAAATGTTGTGCTTGCATAAGCTTTTAAAAAAACTATAAATTTTTAATCTATATAACAAACATTAAATAGTTGTAGAGGGAAAAGATTGAGGTATAGAGGAGAAAGAGGATGGAGTTGTAAAGGAAAGAGAGATGCAAGGCAATACAATATTGGAAAAAATGGCTTTAGATTGAATAGACTTGGAACAAACTACAACTTATGGCACTCTATTGAATAATTTTCCTAACAATTCCAATTTTGAGCTTTATAACAAGTTTTCAACTTTAAAAAAAAGGGTTAAATTTTACCCCAACTTAGGAAATGGCTTTAATTGTTTAAGAGGGCAAAGATTTTTTTCATTTTTTCATTTAAGACCTTTTGGCAAGCATTTTTCCTTTCTTCTCCTTGTGGTCATTCTTCATATGTTGGTGCAAGGTTTTTAAATTTCTCCAAACCTTAATTGGTGGATGGCTAAAAGAATCCTTGAAGAAATGGGATTCTACACCTCTAAAATTGAAAACAAAAGACCTTGTCTTCTCCAAAAATTAAAGACCTTGTTTTCTTTCCACAAAATTTTAAACTTGTGACTTGTACCTCAAACCCTTGTTCCCCAAAACATCCATGTCACCATGAAAACCCCTATGAATGTCTTAGAAATCTATTCCCTCCTTTAACAAATGCATTCATGATTGAAAATATTTTTTAAAAAATGCTTATGGACCTATGAATGATGTGATGCTTCCATCAAGTAAACCAAGGTTAACATAAGGTTGTGAGTGAGTCCCTTGAATGGCATGCCTTAAACATTGTGAAATATCATGTCTTTTACTATTGCACAATTACAACCCAAGGACTTTCAAGGTAGTTTTTTAAACAACACTTACAATTTGAAATGAATTGTTTGAAACTTTGTTTGCTAGATGGTCCGAATAATTGACATTTTGATTTTGGATACAAACATGTGCATAATAATGCAGTTATGGCAATTTTTTTTAGCCTTGGGAGGTTTGATAATTAATTGGCATATCCATTGTGATGTGTTTTGGTTTTGTTAGTTTGTTATTAAACTTGAAACCATGTTTAGGGGTCTAAAGCTCATTTGGCATTCCAATTATGATCCATTATGGTTGTATGGGTGTTTATATAAACAACAAACCTAAATTAAAAGTTTGCAATTCTTTTGGCATTCTAATTATGCTCTAATTTAGTTGTATGGGTGGTTATTTGAACCTAAAACCTAAATTAAAGGTCTATAGTTCTTTTGGCATTCTAAATATGTTTCATTTTGGTTGTATGGGTGTTTCATTAGATTTCAAACCTACACCAAGGGTGTACAACTCTATTAACATTCCAATTATGATCCAATCTACGTGTACGGGTGGTTATTTGAATTTGAAACCATGTGTAGGGGTGTGCAATTCATTTGGCATTTCAATTATGACCCATTTTCATTTTACATGTGAATATATGAATTTGAAACCTACATTAAAGGTTTGCAACTCATGTGGCATTTCAATTATGATCCAATCTAGTTGTATGGGTGATTATTTGAACTCCAAACCTACATTAGGGGTTTACAACTCATTTGGCACTCCAATGGTGTATAAATATGACATGACTCTAAAACTTGTTTCATAATTTTGTAATTAAAAAAAATCCACTTGGATTACGTTCATGTTTATATGGGTAGCTTATTGAACCCAAAACCTATTTTTCATGTTTGTATCCCACAAAACATTTCCATTTTGCATTGCATGTATGGGTATTCATTTGGATTTGAATTCTATGAGGGAAGTCTATAATTCATAAAACATTCTAATTTGAGTGTGTATGACACACTCCCAAGCTCCTTGATAGACTCAAATGTGAATTTGAAATGAAAACAACGAAAGAACAAGGAGTTGGGGACACGCTCCCTGGCTTGTAACACTTTGGGGGTAAAAGGGCATGGTGGAGCTCCGGGATGGGACTAGGAATAATAACAAGCACTTAATCACTCACACGGACCTGCACAAAACCCAACAAGTTGGTTAGTGCATAGTTGGAGCACTTTTGGTGCTAGGACGAATCACAAGCAAATTCAAATTCATAAGATTCACCACGGCTCAAACTTGGGGAAAGCCCCCACCTTCCCCCTTATAATATATTATGTGTCTTTGCGTGAGGCCCACATCCAAATGGCATTTTGTCTTGGGACTCCCAAGTGAGAGTCCCAAAATTCTCATAACTAGGGCTCCCGCAACTTTGCGGGCCCATAACTTTGCATGTAAACCTCCATTTGAAATGAGGTCTAAAGCAAGGTTGTAACCCTCGTCAAGAGCTTTTCAACGATATGTCACAAGCCACCTACACGTGAGGAAATCGAGGTGATTCCCAACTTTTATTGGCAATTTGACTCTCGGCCTTTCTTTTGGCCATAACTTGTGTTTCAGATGTCCAAATGGGTCGTGTGAGCCCATTTTAAACATTTATGTTCTAAGAGCTTTCCAATGATATAAGGAGCTTTTCAATCCATTAAGTTTTGACCCCTGCAATTGCTCTCTGAAAATTTGGGAATCCACCAAGATTTTAAGTCCCAAAGTGGAAGCTCCCTTGGAAGTGTGAGGGTTCATTCTTTCACACTTTCTTACACTCCTAGGAGCATGCGGCATGACTCTCGGGCTTCCCTCTTGGCTTGCAACCTTGCAAGTCCTTGCCTTGGTCACAAGCCCAAAACTAAGGTTACAACAGTGTATGAATGGTAGTTTAAACCAAAAACTTGAATGCAGGTCTATAGTTCATAAAACATCCTTAAATAATTATGTTTGGGTGTGTGGTGAAATTCAAATTATTTTGAGCAACATTAGTCACAAGTTTTTTTAAATCTAATTTTTTTTTACCAAATCCAATGGACATATTTTTGAATCCAAGCAATGGGTTTATAAATTTAGCAACAAAATTCTCTAAATCCAATTCGATAGTTTTGAATATCCTAGTTATTAAACTTGTGACTATGTATGAGTTTGTGTGTTTATTTTGGTTTGTTAGCACAATTGAAGGGATGGCATATTCCATGGCAACCACTAAAATCATGGAAAATGATGATTGGTTTGAAACATAACAATTTAAATCAATGGTTTTGTCGAACACAAAGGCACCCCAAAAAATAAAAATTATTTAAACAAATAGTGGAATCTCTCCACCTTAGTACCACAACCACATCTTTACTGCACATTTTGCCACATAGCATAGGAAAGAAACAAATGACCTAATGCAATTTGGAAATCAATGTATGTTTATTATCAAGCTAATTATACTTGAATTGTATGTTTGCAAAGGTGACATTGAAAAACTACCTACACAACACCTTGAAATTTTTGAAAATAAGAAATTCCAATGAAAAAGGAAATGAGAGGGCAACACCTTAGTGTGATGAAATGTTGGAACATCTCAAAATCACAAATGGGCCATGCTTTAAAAAATATTTTGAAGAGACATCAAAGTATGATAAATGGTGTACTCATACCTAATATTTCTAGGATGCCTATTTCTACATATACCACCCTTGAACTTGAAGCTTCCACACCTAACCTTTTTGGATCCTCAAATTTTATCCAATCTATTAATGATGGTGAACAAATGGTGACCAAAGTAAACATGCTACATAGCCATTCCAAGAACATGGCAATAGTGGCATTTGATTAATCGAGGTCCTTATTGGCCCAAATACTTTCCTTTTATACTTCAAATCATGTACTTAAAAGCACAACTTTGTACGACATGTATGTCATGATGTGTTAGATTAATTAAAAATGGAATTTGTATTTAGATTTTGTCTAAATTCAATTTCAACATTTTCCAACCTTCTAAATGGTATTATGGGATATAATTGGGATTGATGTAGGTCACAAACATCATGTTTGAGGAAAGGACCCATGGATTTCCCAACCACAAGCTTAGATCTGTAGGCTCAAATGTAAGTTGACTTAAATGCCCCAATTTTTTATTTATTTCATGTTCATTCAACTTGATTTGTATGCCTTTGGAAACAACACCCACAAATTGTAAAGTTTTACATGACATGCTTGTAGATTGGGTTCAAAACCGACAATGAATGTGCACTTCATGGATCCAAAAGAGCGAATGGTTTGTGGCTCATGATTCAAAGTTAGCTTGGTGGGTGGGAAATAACATCAAGAAGGTGCACAATAGCACTTATAAGCATTAGGAACCTAACAACTAAAATACCATTTCCAAGTAAACTACCATCAAAGTTCATGAAAGGCTTGTACAACTATGTTGTGATGTGGCATGTAAAGGATGTTGTGCCCAAATAATGATGTAGGAAGAAACTTTTTTCGATGGCAGAACTTTTGAAACTCTATTTGCTACCTTTCCATGTTAATTGTATTTTGGTATAATCATTACACCACTTTAGTTCCCTACATGTGTGTGTCTTTTGCAAATGCTTTCAGCTTGTACAAAAGTCAATGCAAATAATGCATGTTTTTTGTAGGTTCACATGGTATTGTGTTAGTAAAAAAATCCAAATAATTGTATAGGTTAGTAGAAAGGACCATTCCCTATCATTGGAAAACCAGTTACAAGAATAATGGTTCCATATTGAAATTAGTCAATTGATACAAATAACATAAGGTAATACTTGTCCATTATCAATCAATAAAACCAAGCCCATTTTAACCCAATTATGTCAAATCAGTTAGTCAAATAAATTGGACATTATGGGAGCAAACTAAATTGAAG
>Ga0116228_10005983_pt1 | contig 10870 bp, 11 predicted proteins | sample S1TSphfallax_2_FD_89694 | JGI IMG/M metagenome (GOLD analysis project Ga0116228, IMG submission 89694) | Host-associated microbial communities from peat moss isolated from Minnesota, USA - S1T2_Fc - Sphagnum fallax MG | ecosystem: Host-associated > Plants > Peat moss > Unclassified | place... | reverse complement strand
ATGCAGGTTGGATGATGTGGGGACAGGAAACACTCTTTTGTTGTATTCCTGCTCCATAGCTAACCACCTAGCCATGTGACTACTCACCAGTGTTGTGCGGGTATTGGAAATGGCGCCCAACCCTGACTGGTTATCAGAGTGATTCTTTAATCTCATAACTGCCGTTTGCTTATCAGACAACCAGTTCTAGTATGTAACCACAATTCTTGAAAAAATAATAATGATGAAAGATCTGCCAAGAAACCCGCGGTACTTTGCTGGTTCTTTAATAAAAGTTGGTGGTTTCAGTTTGTGAAAGAAATGCAATCATTGGTTCTTTAATTCTGATTCTTTTGAATTGGTGGTTCTTGATTTTAAAATTCCAGAAAACCAGAACTAAAGGGTTTTTGACAAAATCAAATACTTGCACAACACTGGTACAGATCATTCACATGCATCCGCTAACTTGGTTAGCCACCAATTGCTTTATGTACTTTCCTACATACATAGTAACCACTTAATATCAATGCTTGCCACCATGTATAATTCATTGAGGTCTGTACTTTTTGCCTTTATCTTACTATCATGTTTGTATAGGATAATTCTTGGCCACTATTGTTCGTCACTACAACAAAAGGTGTCCTTGTACGCCAAGTGATTTCATTGGATTTTGATGAATTCTCTAGTTGTACTGAATAGGGACCACTGAAGAAACAATGAATTCATTGATCTGATGAACCATGACTAGTGAATTGCACCTACACTTTGTAGTAGTGCGTGGACACAAGAATCTTGGAGTATTCAAAAATCATTAATCCTCATATTAAATTTTGTGTTTTGCATGCTAGTGTTTTGATCTATGAATTTTTTAATGTAGCCTAAGTGCCATCATCCATGGCAAGATGTAGAAAAAGTGGCAATCCTTTGTAAGAAGATTTTAGCTAATCTGTCTATAAATAAAATATGACACACAAGTTTTTAATCCTCCTATCTCTATTTCTAGCTACTTACTGAAAGCAAATATGGCTATCTGATAATTATATATATGTATATATATTTCGGGGTTTTTTTTACACTTATGTTGATTGAAAACACCCAAATAACTTCATTTTTTAATCTTTCATTTAAAATTTGCATTAGTAAAATTTTGGTAAAAATATAATTTAAAAAAAAATTGCTACAACTAGAGATGGCAAGAGGGATGGAATGGGACGATAAATACATTTGTTGCATAGGGACATCCCTCCTAGCAACCTTGATTGTCACCGCAAGCATTGAAATGATGGAACACATATAGGTAAAAGTTAAATACTAGTTTGAAGCTATAATTGTTAATTTGTTGCAAAAATTTCTTAAGTGTTTAGCTCCCATCTAAGTTGTTCATATAAGATTGAATTTCACATGTCCATCTAGCAAGAAGATGCATGTTCATCAATTTTGAAATACTGCATCAAAAAAGGAAGGTAGATTGACCAAAAGTAACCTTGTTTTTTCCATTTTTAGGTTTTTGTGAATGTGGCAAAAAATTATACCAATAGAAAGCACATATGGCAAAAAAACTTTAAAATGTTCCAAAAATTTATCTAGCAAATGTCATTTTTATGAAAAGGCCCTTGGGCAAATACATAAAAGGCCACCTAGTCCATGGTGGCAATGAAACATATTTTTTTGGTTATATCCTTTGGATACTAAAGCCCCAAATCCATCAATATCTAGCTATGTGCACTAGATGTTACTAAAAAATATTGGCTATAAAGCTAAGGTAAGAAATGTTATCTAGCAACAAGCATATGAGAAGAGGGGTAAGAAATTACTAATAAAATTTAAGCATATCAACATTGGTCATTTGCTGATTGAACATAAGACCACATTTCATAGGTGTCTTCATAAGGAAAGTTATGAAATGTGAAAAGTTTTTGTGCATACATAAAAACAACTAGCTAGAGATGGTTGTTCAATCTATTCCACACTTTGTTATTCAAGAATGCAACAAAACTACAACATCGTTCATCTTCAACAAAACCAAGCACATGAACCATGGCAATCTTTGCCACTTTTTAATATTCAGGAAAAACATTAGACAACAATTATGATGCATGGATAATTTACCACATGTGGGTGAAAGGATTGATGATGGTAGGGTTAACCTTGTCAAATGCAAAAGTCAAAACTTCAACCATAGTTTGAATATTGTTGGATTTCATGGTAAATTTTAACAAGCTTTGTTGAACATTCAAATCCCAACTTGAGATAATGATAACAACCATAGGCACAAATTTGTCATCCTTGGGTTGTCCACATGGATGTGGGCTACAATAAAAAAAATTCAGCACTTCAAGATGTCGAGGAAATGTCACATTTGTATTTGTTTCCAACCAATATTGGGGATAAACAATCCCCATAACATCCACGACTGCTTGTCTAGGAAATTGTGCATCCAACCCTACTATCAAGTCTTCCACAACCTTTGCCATCTAACATAAAACAAAACATGACAAAGGCAAAAAGATAAAAAGAAGACCATTCAAGTACATGGTTCTACAAATTGGACAGAGGCAAAAACATAAAAAGACCAAACCACAATTCATGGTTATGGAAATCCAACAAAAGTAGAACTTAGATAATATAAAAGGTCCAAAAACCAAGTTCATGGTTTTAAAAATCTAACAAAGACAAAAAGTTAAGAACATTGGGCTAGTTCATGATTATGGAACTTTGACAAAGGAAAAAAATTTAATATTTGACCATATGATTTCATGGTTTCAGAATCTCACAAAGGTAATTCATGAAAAAAAGACCATATGAATTTAACGTTCTAGAATCTAACAAAGGAAAAATATAAGAAGATTCATTTAAGTTCATAATTCTAGTTCATGATAGAAGTGTGATCATGTAGGTTCATGGTTACAAAATCTAACAGAAGAAAAATATAAGAAAATTGATCTAAATTCAAAATTCCATTTAATTTGATAAAAGCAAAACATATAAAAATTGATCTAAATTCAGAGTTTTTGAATCTAAGAAAGGCCAAATATAAGAAAGTTCAACTAAATTCATAGTTCCAAATTCTAATAGAAGCAAAACATATGAAGATCATGTAGGTTCATGGTTACAGAATATGAAAGAGGCAAAATATAAGAAGATTGATCTAAGTTCAAAGTTCGAATATAAGAAGATTTATTTAAGTTCAAAATTTTAGAATTTAACAAAGGCAAAAGATATGAAGATACCTTAAGTTCATCGTTATAGAATTTGATAAAGACAAAAAATAAAAAGATCATAATTAAGTTCATGGTTTTGGAATTTAACAAAGGTAGAAAGATAAAAATACCATCTAACTTCATCCTTCTAGAATTTGACATAAACAAAAAGAGGTGAAGACCATTTGAATTCATTATTTTGGAATTTGATAAAGGTAGAAAACTAAAAAGACCTTCATAGTTCATGGTTTTGGGATATGACAAAAGTAGAAAGATAAAAAGACCATCAAATTTCATAAAAGTACCTAACTAAAACCAAATTTACAAAATTCATATCAACAAAAATAAGAAGGGTTGAAGGATTTATGTTTGCATTTAACTTTCACAAGTTGTACCATTATGGCAAATGTAGCTTGTGTCACCGGTAACATAACATTTGTATCAAAACATAGTACACCCAAATGAACCCATATTTTTTTGCCATTTATAACAAAATATAAGATGCTCGAATGCATTCTATGTTATAATTAGTCATTCATTTTGTATGGATTTGTTGGTGGTCACCTTGTAATAGTCCATGGAAGGACCAAAACTCATTTCCTTAGAATGACAGAACAACATCATAGTACAAACTAGATAGTTAACCTTGGCATACTTTAATAGTAGTTCTGAAATTGGATATGAAAATATCCCCCTCTTGTGCAAATTTGAACATGGATTGCATGCTCTCCATAAAGGATAAAATACATGCCAACCCAAACAACATATGAACATTAGAAAGAAGACCCAAATTGGTCTACACATACACCATACAATGCATAATTGCCAATATACATCATTTTTGAGATTTGCAAAAAAAAAATAAAAAAAAAAATACACCATGTTATCACGATAATCAGCTAGACCAAAAACATAAAAATTAGAGAAACCTATAATGTTACATAGATGCATAATGGCAATTTACAAAGATAGAAATACTTTTGCCACATGGATTATAGAGTAATCAACTTGCATCACTGCAATAAAAGGGCAATATCCTACCATGATTCTCTTCAATAAATCAAGCATGGACATCCATCTTATTTTGACATTCTTGAGGATTATATTCCTTTTTGTCTTTAGGGTTTGAGCAAGTTTTTGGAATTCCATGTCTCTGTGGTGAATGGTTAAAATAGTCATACATGTTCAACATAAAGCCCTCAATTTTAATAATGAAGGCCAAATCTCCTTAAGGGGGGACACTAATAAAAAAAGTAGAAAACACGTGAGTAAAAATATAGGGTGCAATATATTGGTTGTTAAAAATAGGGTACATTTTATTCAATTCAGGGTATTTTTGAAGGTGAGGGTATACCATGAATAGAATTTGAATTGAATTATTTTCTAATTCCCCTTTCCTAAGGGTTTGTTGATTTATTATAGGACAAAATTTGGACCCCGTTGGGCCCATAATCACATGTTTTCAAATGGGTACAATCCTTGGCAATGTATTCCCCCCCTTTTTTCACCCCAAGTTAAAGTAAGTCATGAATTGCAATCCTACGATTAGCATGTTTGGTTAAAGTTTCCCATTTACATCTCACAATTTTGTTCTTGTTTTCAACCAAGGAACAAACTTTACACCTCACAATTTGGATAATCCCACTAGCAGCCACTAACCCCTTACCCATGGTAATTTTGCTACCCATTTTGCTTGAAACTTTTTACTACTTTCATATGACTTTTTGCAAGGCTTTTTGCCAATACCATCCACAACAAGCTTCTGTTTCTTCCCTAGGGGGTGAACTTAGGGATCAAATTGGGAGTTTGATAGCTGCACAATTTCATCAAGATCGATAGTTATAGAATCAAAGATTTCAAGGAAGACTTCATTAGGATTTACATCAATAACATTAAGGATTTTGAGGACTTCGAGTATTGCAAAAGAAAAATTAGGGTTTTGGAGTTCTGGGGATTTGGTTGTTCCTACTGGGTTGACATTTGATTCTAGGGATTTAGGCCAAGTTCTAGCTAGTGGCAATTTTGGCCCACTATCAGAAGAACTATACAACCTTGGGAACATATTGAAATTAGATATAAGGCATAATGGCATGGTAAGGGTTGGGTTCTTGGAATAGTTGAGCATTGGAAGATTAAAGAAGACATAACAAACAAACTAGTTGAAAATAAGGAGAGAGGCAAAAACATTGTGAGACATGGGGGTTGAAACTAGCCGAAAACACAATGAGAGGTAAACACTATGAAAAAGGAGGGGTCAAAGCTCTTTGAACTTTGCTCACCAATAGACAAAACCACTATGAAAGGGTCAAAACTCTTTGAACTCTACTTGCAAGTAGCTGAAAAAATAATGAAGGAGTCGAAGTTTTTAAAACCCTTTTACATAAGAATAAACAACTCTAAAGCATAGAACAAATCGAACAGAAAAATGCACAATGTAAACAAAACCTTGAAAATCCAAATAAAATCAAATTTAGAGTGGTTTAAAACATTATGAAGGGGGTTGAATCTCCTTTAGACCCTCCTTGCAAAAGAAGAATGGAAAAAACTTGCAAAAAAACAACAAAAGGTTTTGAACAAAAAGGATTTGCATAAGAAGAAAACTTTTAAACGAAGAAATGGAATAACAAGTTGTAAGGTGTGACCAAGAAACTTACCTTGAGTTTCACTTTGCAAATTTGAGTTGAAATCCAATCTTTAACCTTCCCGAGTCCCAATCTTGCCATTATTCAAAGTTGAAATGACCACCCCCATAATTATGCACAAATCCACAAGCATAAGTACAATATCAACCTTCACAAAAACAAAACAAAAACAAAAACAAGAAATTGGAAATGAATTGAAGGATTGGGAATTGGGAGTGGTTGTTTCAACTTTCAAGCATAGTAAAATGTTTTGTACATTCGTCACATTTTTGGATAGCTAGCAATAAGTAAGAATGAAAAAGACGATTTAGGCAATCACAACTACAAGAAAAACAAATCTTGGCGAATTGCATTAAAAGAGCTTGCAATAAGTTTGGTGAAAGAATTACACTCTTAAGCACCACTATTGGCAATGGCAACAACTTTAATAGAACAACAAGGCTCCTGTTGAAAAAGTTTGTAGTTGCCAGGGGTGATTAGAATTAAGGTTTTGGCAAAAAAAAAGGCAATGAGGTCACATCCTTGGTGTTTACATCAACCAATTTTTTGATGATCTAATCACATTCGATGGATGTACAATAATGACCTACATGTTCATCCAATAATGATGATGGCAAAATACACCTTATACATCCTACTAACCCCATCACACCACCTCAACAAATGTCAAAATCTAGCCACAAATTGTTGGGAAAAAAATAGGTTGACCAAAAGATACCCTAACAAAATCAATAGATTTTTCGTTTACTAATCATAAACTCATCAGAATAGAACTAAGCTAAAAGCATAATAGCAAATTCTTAAACCTTGTTTTTTATTAACTTTTACAACATAGAGACTATGGACCTTAAGGGATCAAATCGCTCGCGATTTCCACTCAAGAACCAACTGGTCATTTTTTGTGGCAATTTGTCATTCAACCCCAAGCTCAAATTCCCAAGAATGCCTCAATTTCATCAGCCCTTCCCATTGAAAATGGACAAAGAACGACAAATTACTGGACAATGCAACATCATAATTCAATGAAACCCATTCCCGTCTGCATAGTGTATTTCCCTAGGGCTCTTGTAGAGGTATTCTCTTTTTCAAATATAGACAGACTGATAACTTCTCACAATTTCCCAGATAGCTTTCAACAAGATGATGTTGCCATGAATGCTCATGAAATCCTAAACACTGTCATCCCACAATTTCCCAGATAGCTTTCAACAAGATGATGTTGCCATGACCACTCATGAAATCCTAGACATTGTCATCCCTTCCCTCTTTATGGTCCATGACTTTTATAATTAGACCCTTCTATTTCTTTTTTGAAGTCCATGACACAATGAAAAATTTATTCCAACAAAGAAAACTGAGGATCAACACCGGGCCATTCTTCCCGAACTATTTCTACTAACAACACTCTACAAATCAAAATCACACATGCATATCCCAAAAGAAGAACTTAGTTCTATTGCACTCCCTGTCCTCAATCAAAGACCAACATTCCCTTGTTATAAGTTCCTGCTCAGTCCTCTCCCACCTTCACCAAATCTGCCACACCAACCAGCCCTCAGCTCCGTGATCCACATTTTCATTCAAGAACCCACCAAAAACAGCTATGAACTGGCTCCATCACCAACTTAGCAGTTCAGTTTGATTGAAGAGCAAAAATCAAATACAATCCTGCAAACAAATGAAACACCCAAAACACAAGAAAGAACACAATACATCAACTTTTGGCATCCACAATTCTTGATGATGAATAACCACTCCATATTTTGGCACCGTCTGCCTCACATCTGTCGCCTTTTAAGGTTCTCATAGTTCATCCATTCACCTCCACAGATAAAAATTTCAACACCATTTCAGCATCACAGTACTGTGTTCTTACCACATTTCATAAATATTTGTCAATTTGATAGTGGGCTGATTGTCCCACATTTCATACTAACTTGTGAAGGTTGCCAGAGCAGCCATCTGTGGTCCTAGTGTAGCTTAAAACTTCAACTTTATTTTTGTACCTCAAAAGAATTAGTACACTAGTGACCACTTTCAATTTCAACCCTTGGGGCCACCAGCCAAGTGGAAAGCAATTGCTCTAGTGCCTTAGCAGCTATGACACGAATTTTTTTTTTTCCAGAAATGTTGAAATATTCATAATTTTGTTGTGGAAGAACATAACTTTGTGAAGGAAAATAAAGAATCTTTGAGAATGTTCTATTTTCGACATCGAATTTTCATAATTAATTAATTATTCTACAGACATGTGTTGGAATTGCCCTTGTACTATGGCATGAAAGATTCACAACTGAAACCAAGGTGCTTAGCCAAAACTGGAGGTTCTTTGATTTTGGTGGAATACTTTTCAAAAACCTTGGACTGACTGGAGGTTACAAGTTATAACCAGTGTTGGTGGGATATTGCTATTTTTGCAATAGCAAGCTGGGTAGATCATCACAATAATTTCAAAATTTACATCTGCTGGTTATCAATCCATTGGCAAAATAATACCCCTGATTATCAATTTACATGGTTATTTTATTGGTAATGATTGTTGGTTATTTGTAAAGGTTGGTTCCTAAACATCCACCTTAAAGTATTGCCAGTTATATTTCTTAGTGAAGCTAGGTGTTATGATTAGTAATAGCAGTTTTTTTATTTTTGATCATAAGCATGTGTAGGGTTTTAGCCTTCATAACCTACCTAGCTGAAATTCCAATCATCTAAGTAGGTTATTAAAATCTGAGAATTCAGTAACTGATGGGTAACTGATTCAGTAATTTTAAGAATCACCCAACAATGAATGGTCAAAAGTTGTAACCAACACAAGAACAGGAAATTTTCTTGTGGATACCCAACCAAAAAGGGGGCAGAATAAAAGATAACCCAAGATAGTTGGGCACCAAAAACTCCACTAAATGTGAGGACTAATAAGAGGGGATTCAATGAGTTGCAACTAACCAAGCTGACCAGGGTCATTGAATGAAATGCTGAATTGACCAGGTGCAGTGAAATTTGAAATGTCAAAATTGTGACCTAATTGCTATATACAATGGAACATTGGCAAATCAAAAGCCTCCCAACCAGATTTGGCAAGAATTTTCAATTGGCTAATTTTTAAACCCAACTTTTGAGCTAAGTCAGTTGTAGTTTCACACTTAGGACAGCACTTGTGGTGTTTGTATGGTTTATTGCCAACTGCTTCTTTTGTTACAATACACTTGGTTCCTTGTTTTGCTACACAAGAATCTAAGTCAATTGTAAAGCTCCTCTCAAATGGAAAACATCGAGTTTCCACATCCCAATTCGTGAGGAACCTAACAAAGAATTTCTTCACAATTTGTGAGGAAGCCCTCCAAAACTTCAGGCACAAAACATGGTAACAATATGCAAGGTATCAATCTTGTTGTGAATAATGCTTTGTTAACTCTTGTAACTTTAGGCACAAAAACATGGTAACAATATGCACGATATCAACCTCCTTGCTAATAACAATGCATGGTCAACTCTTATAGGCAGTGATGGAAAAACAGCAACTGTTTAAAGTCTGCAAGTGGCCTTGATGTTTGGAACCCTCCTAACCCTTGGGGCATTTGATCCAACTTGATAAAAAAAAGTGCCATTTAAAAGTCTCAAAAGTGGTCTGAAGTCTTAATGTCTTCAACCGTCCTAATCAACACTTGTTAAGAATGAATATTTGCCACTTGGCTAAAAAAGAATCCATTGCTATTCATACAAAGGAATTTTTGTGAAAGAAAAGCATGAAAGTCACCATATTTGGAGGAAACAATTTCTGAAATGGCCACAATTGATTCAGACCAGATACAATGGATCACTCAATTTTTCAAATTTTTTCTTCATGATATGAGTAGGGAGCTCTTATCCAATGCTATGCTGCCACAGTAGAGAGATGCTCCTTCACAATCAGTTATGGGATGAGCTCACTTGTTCACATTATATGAATCTCATATTGGATCCATTACCGCATGTGGCTGCATTTGAGTGGATGAAAGTGACAATATATCTCATCATATATTGGGCACAGATCTCATTTGGCAGAGTCACCAGTCACTACTAGCAAAGCCAATGAAGATTTTCAAACTAAAACTAGCCATTTAAGGATATATAGGCTTTGAAATGTTTGGAATCCATGTAAGGGTAATGCTGTATGGGCTTCAAAATTTTACCAATCTTGGTGAAGTTAAAGGCAAAATATTAACATTTGACCCATAATTGTATAGAAGCAATCCAAGTTTCGATTCGTAATCAGATGGCACCTTATGCAACAGATCTTACTTCCTCTCATACTTAACGTAAAGTGCTGCCTCTAATGTCTTTCTCTCATGAAAAGAAATCTCTTTGGGTCTTTACACTACGTAACACCCACAGGTGAGAGCGTCCCAAGATGCAACACCATGCTCCACTTTGCAACCAAGGGTATTTTGGCCTCTTGGCACCTTGGACAGAATGTTGTGACCCACATAAGGTACTTTGCAGACTGGTCAATGTTAGAGTGTACAGAACAAGAGAATTTCTTTGTGCCTAAATCTTTCTGCAGCCTCTGAATGTATAGTCATTCTGGTTCCTAGATGGAAGAGTATCACATTGGGTCATGAGCTACTTGTTAGGATGAAAACAGTACATGGGAAACAAAGAGGGGGATCAAACTAGTTTTCTTGGAAAAATTGGTTGTCACAGGAGTTTTTCCACCCCTGGTTTTGGATTTGCATTGCCTGAACCTTCACTGCTTGCTCATATTCTTCATTAATTTGAAGTGTTGTCAGGGACAAAAAAGGTCTGTAAATCTTGTGAACTGATACCCAGTTTCATCAAATGGTACCCAATTTCACTAACTTTCCAGCAACACTCAAGGTGGAATTTGGGATTGGAACAGGGATCACAACCCAATACCCGAACGAGACTGGTATGAAAGTTTTAAAAGACGATGTTTGTGTCCCAAGGCCCATATTCATTGTGAACCCTAAACCCTAAACCCTAAAGGGTGCATGCAGTCCTAGGTCTATTTGGAACATGATCCAGATAATGTGGACTAAAAGGTTTATT
>Ga0116228_10005982_pt1 | contig 10871 bp, 6 predicted proteins | sample S1TSphfallax_2_FD_89694 | JGI IMG/M metagenome (GOLD analysis project Ga0116228, IMG submission 89694) | Host-associated microbial communities from peat moss isolated from Minnesota, USA - S1T2_Fc - Sphagnum fallax MG | ecosystem: Host-associated > Plants > Peat moss > Unclassified | place: USA... | reverse complement strand
TGTTACCTCCTGTCCTAAAATACGACACTAGTATGATTATCACTGTTTGTGTAGGTGGAACAGTTTGCATGATCATTCTAGCGAAATTCTTATGGAAACTTGCAAAGGCAATTCGCAAAAAGCTATGTTGGTAGGAGGTCACAGTTCGCCAACTTGTATAGGCAATGGAAGTTGAAGGACTCTTCCTAGTTATGGTTGACTTTTGTAAGTAGGTTGTGTCTTTAGTCACACCTCACCTGTTCCATTACACACATTTCTACTAAACAATGTAATAGGATTGTTGGAACCATTCACATTCTTCAGCATATATGCATACTGCATTGTACTAAGTATTGTTCCAGGAAATTGGTTTTTTGTTGCAAGTATCCCATGGCTCTTCTTGAGATTCTTTCATATACTATGTTGGCAGTTCTACGATGACATAATACCTCCACACTTATGTTCTGTGGAAATTGGTTGGAGAGATGTCGCTGGCTTAGGCTACCTGTTCTAATTGAGAAGGTCTTCAAATGCAGTTTCAAACAAGTAAGGATAATGTTTTCACACCTGAAAATATACATCAACATGAAAGCTGGCTGAAAATCTAACTCTAAAGAATGAGTCGCTTTTTCTCTTCTTACTGTTTCTATGACATATGCTTTCCATCTCTCTTTGATACGTGAAACTCTAGTAGTAGCCTCTTTGCATAACGTTCCTTCAAACGCCTTATTTCCTCTTTACTATTTGCATTGCACATGCATTTTTGTCTCCTTGAGATGTCAGCCTCTAGTAGTGACCAATGTGCATAATAGTGTTCCACTAATTTGACTACAGAATTTGCTTTCAGTCTCTATAGTATGTCAGACTCTAGTAGAGGCCTCTTCTACTAGGTTCTATTTGAATTTGAAAGTGTGTAGAAAGTTATTCTGATAATTTGTTTGAAAAACATTTAAATTGTTTTTAAAAACCTAACCTTTCATAACTAAAAACATGAAACTTTGGGAACATCTTGGGTTTGTTTACTATAAATTTCAATGTATATTGTTTTTTTTTTCATTTTCTTTTATATTAACATTATGTATTATTTTATTTAATTGAACATCATGTTTTGCAAAAAACCATTGTTTAGGAATTGGTTGTTTAGTTTCTTTTAAAGTGAATTCACTATATGATGATTGAACTTTGTCATTTATGAAAAATTCATTTGATTATTTTAGTATATATATATTTCATGTGATTCATAATTTATGATCTTGTTCTTTTAATATTTGGAAACATATTAATGAATTTCAATGTTTTTTCAAATTAAGTAAGACTTGGACAAACATCTAATAGTTCAAAAATGTTATTGTCATAAAGTGCCCAATCAAAAAAAAAAATCTTTTGTGTTATATTAGGATCAATAATTAAATCTTGGAAATGTTCGATTTGAACTTTAGGTTTTTTTTAACTTTAATTTTAGACATTAAGGTGGATGGACTAGACAAAATCTCATAATTGACATGAAAATTTTCATTTTTTTTCTTCTTATTTTGTAAATATTGAATATGATTTTTAATTTTTTTTAGTAATATTTATATTGCAAGAAGTGTTGAACAAGGAAACAACATATTGCAATTGTGAATTCCAATTATTTTTCAAATTTTCCTTTAATGTAAAGTCAAGTTTTTCGTTCCAATAAAAACACATAGTTGGTTGTGAGAATTGAATTTGAGGTTTTTGCATCATCGATTCTAAAAAAGATTGAAAAATCACCCACATCTACATGAACTTTGGGATCATTCACTTGAAAATAGGTGAAGATCAAAATAAACCATTAACATATTCAATTGGCTCAAAATGTTGAGTGTCGTAAACCATATGTAAAGGAATAGATTGAAAATCCATTCCACATCAAGACATAATGTGTTTTGATATGTTATTCCAAATGTAAATTGACCTTTGTAAATACTCAACTATCCAAAATATTGTAGTGAAATCTCCCTAGAAACCTCCCATGGTAACACATAATGCCATTTTTGTCACATATTAATGTTCATTTGTCACCATACCTTGATGTAATTTTTTTTTAAAACTAGGATTTAATTTTTTAATACAACAATGTTGGGGTTTTTTTGTATTGAATAATAAACATTCATTTAAATGTGTCATGCTATTTTGCCTCAATTGAAAAAATGACAATAAATAAAATATAAAATCAAAAAGCCAGTTACCTAATTCATATTTGTAAGTTGAAACCAAACGACGACCATATGAATGTAATACATGTTCAAATGATAAAGATGTTTCCATTATTACGAACTTCAATGTAATCCAAATATATAAATAATGAAAATTGCCTTCTTCACACATACACAAGTAATTAATGATTCATTAAAAGACTATTTACATTGAATTATTTTTTTAAAAACTATTTATAATAAAAAATGCTTATATTGAAAAAATATTTATATTAAAAGTTGATTGTATTGAAAAATTGCTTGTATTAAAAAGTTGATTAGATGAAAAAACTATTTATAATTTAAAAATTGCTTGCACTGAAAAATTATTGGTACTTAAAACTATTTGCATTTTTTAAAAAATTGGATTAAAAAACTACTTATATTTAAAGACTATTAATATTGAAATTTTGCCTCAAACATCCAAAAAAAGGAAATTTAAAAAAATATGGTATAAATTTTTTTCACATATATGTATAATATTTGTCTAGTAAAGGTGATTATAAAAACACTACAAGAAAACAATGACTTTTTAGAAGGTCCAACTTGACTTAAATGTTCACGTCGACTAAAGGGTGATTTTGACTAAAAGCCTAGGGCATGAAAAACATGAATTACTTTTGACTGAAACATTTGATTGAAATGACATTTTTGACCATGTGACAAGCCAAAAATCTGGTCAAAAAAACCAAAGGTCCATCAAGATGACCAAGGCTTACTCAAATTGACCATATTTAATGGCCATTGTGATTTATAATTAATCAAATTGGCCATTGTAATTTGATACATAGTCAAATCAACCATACCAATTTGGTTATTTAACATACAAGTTTATTTTGTATAGGGTACATACCAAACTGAAATTCATAACTAGTAGGGCTTAAGTTAAGCATAATACACCTAGTAACTACTTATAAAGTTTAACATGCTACCTTTAAGCATGTGTAGGTATTTAAATTTAGTACATTACTTAGTTAGTATTTAATATTTGATTGTCAATACTCAATAATTTATGATTAATATTTTATATAATTAATTAGTCACCAAATAAATGTCAATTAATAACCAATAATTAATTTATCCCTCAACTTGTTAGTTAATTACTTATTATTATTATTGAATTATCAAATTTATCTAATTTTTGGTTAATACTTGATAGTAATTTATAATAAGTAATAATAGTTAATATATGATTGTAAATACTTAATGATAGGGGATTTTTTTAACATTAAGTAGTTAGTAAATAATAATTTGTTATATTAATTCCTAGTAAATATGAAATAATTAATATGAAATAACCCATAATCAGTAATTAATAGTAAAAAATCATTAATTAAAACTTAATATTTAATAATTCCTAGGAAATAATCAATTATTAATCATTGATATTATTTATTTATCTATAATTTATAGTAATTTATGAATCATTTTTAATTATTTATATTAATTACCTATAGGTAACATATCCTACCAACTAGGTTAGTAGCCTAGGTGACCTTGGCCTAGCTATTAGGTATGTAGCCAACTTAGGTTATGCCATTTAGGCCTATTAGGTAGGTAGTTTCTCCAATTAGATGGGTAACTTAAGCATAAACCTACATAATAGGTTAGGTTATTTAGTTAGCATGTTTAAGCTAGGTTTATTAATAGGTTAATATGTACCTACATAACCTATTAAATAGCATAGGGATAAATAATTGACTAGGTAGGTATAAACATAAATTTAATAGGTACCTATAAGGCCTACTACACTATAACCTAAATGTTATCTAAGTACATGCATTTATTAATAGGTACCTCCTACCTACTTAGGCTACCCTACCTATAACCTACCTATTTATGTAAGTAATGTAAGAAAATTCAAGTTCAGTTAGTACAATATGTATGTTGGAAAAAAATCCATGGAAAGTGATTATAATATGTTGGTCCAAAATCCTATTCATTACAAATATGTTGTTGAAGAAAATCGTCTTTTGAAATGGTGGTGCAATGGTTAAAAATTTGAGTCCTCAATGTGGAGGTAAGGAGTTCAAATCCTCACACTTACAACCTAGGCTACCTTCACTATTTAGGTGACCTAATAAGGTAGCCTAAGTTGCAAAAGCTACTAAACCACCTATCCTAAAGGCCTAACTTAGGGGGCTTGGCCTAGCCTAAGTGATTTGGACCAACCTAGGTGGTTAAACTAGGTGGCTGAACCTAGACATAAGGTTGGAAGCTAAATCAATAAATTATTTTTTGGCATTGATTATCAGGTTTATTTATTAGGTAAGTATGTAAGTAAGTAAGTAGGGTGATTAATTAATTAATTAATATTTTCATATTAATTAATTAATTAATATGAAAATATTAATTTTAAATTTTTTTTTTTTTTTTTTTGGTCGTTGCCCAAATTATATTATTGTCATGGTGGTTCAGTAAGAAAAACCCCATAAAACCATGAACCAAAAAGACTTAGTCAAAATAGTGGAGTCCAAATCCACTTGTCCAAAATGGCATTTTGGTCAAGTTGGACATAGGGGCAAAAAAACCGTATGGGGGTCTTTTTGACCAAAATTCTTGATAAAAAAAGTCATGATTTCTTATAATGAAAGGTTGCACAAAAACTATAATCAACAACCATAGTTTTTAAGAGGGTTTTTGTTTAGAAACTTATTTCAACTCATCAAAATGAAGCTTTCATTTCACATTACTTGGACATTGTCACTAGAACTAATTGCCAAAAGAGCAACCAACCCTTTAACACTCAAATTTTTTTCTACTTCTAGAATAAATTATTGTAGGTATTATTGGAAACTAACAAGGGCAAATGTGGGCAACAATTGAAGTTTACCACAAACACGAATTGAAACGAGGAATTGAATTTGTTTTGGACAAAACAAATTCAAGATTTCAAACTCTATCATATGAACAACTGCTTCAAGCCATTTTCCTTTAGTGGTCAATAATATATGTCCATCATTGGTTGTAATGGCCCTAAAAGAAACCTAATTTATTAACCTTTGATTTTGAACAACAGACATTATAATGAACATCACTATTTAAACAAATGATGACATTTGTTACATGATAATTTCCACACATTTTTTGGAATGGAGGTGTAATAAGGTTAGCTATGGACAACACCCCGATCATTTGAAAAATAAAAACGAAATATGTTAAAATTAAAAAAATAATGAAAAATGCGAAAAAAGAAACATTTAACAACAATTTATAATCAAACAATTAAGGAATAGAAATTTACTTTCCCTTACGATGAGCATAATCAGATGGCCTATTGATTTTTTTGTCAAAAAAACATTTGTGAAGAAAACAATCGAGTGGCCACCCAATTGTTAAAAAAAAGATTTAAATAAAAAATGGTTTTTTTCCCTTTGGGAGGGACATAATTGAGTGGCTACCCAATTGTTTTTAAAAAAAGGTTTTTCCCCTATAAACACAATTAAATGGACATTTCATTAGGCCTTAAGGATTCAACTAGGTTGCCACAACTCATTTTTTGTTTTTAATTCTTGTGTTCTTGTCCCAAGTTTAATTTCCAAACAAAGAACAAGACAAGATTATGCGATTCAAGAACAAGAACAAAAAATGTGCAAAACAAATGTGGAAATGAATATTTATTATGCTAATATGTGTAAACATGAACATGAGGATAACATGACAAGGCTACGATGCAAGATTATGCCTAAGATTGGTGTTGAATAAACTAAAGGAAATTAAGAATTTTATTCCTATTTATACCCCTTTGGGGACTTAACTCAAAGAAGCTTCCAAGGAGGCTTTTATGTGTGCATCAAGTAAAGAAGTTTTTTGAAAACCTTCTTAATTGAAAGTTGACTATCAGTTAACTAAAACTTAATTGACAATGAATTCGGACTTAACTAGGAGTTAATTAGAGTTAATTAGAACTTAACTAGGACTAACTTAAAATTAATTAAAAATTAATTAAGACTTAACTAGGACTTAACTGGGATTTAACTAGGATTTAACTATGAGTTAATTCCAATTTAATTAGGAATTAATTAAAAATTAATTGGGATTTAACTTAAAATCAACTATAACTTAACTTAAAGTTAATTAAGACTTAACTAAAAGTTATAAATGATCATTGTGGATGAATTCTATCTATTGAAAGATGGTGTTTAATATTTGTATTTGTCACATTCTTGATCAAGACCATAACACATTGCCCTCCATTATATGCTTCAAAAAGCTACTCAGATTTTGTTTTTAAATGATTACTAAAAACAAAAACATCTTGGTCAAATTCACCTTCTCCATTTACTATCAATAAATTTTTTCACCTTTATTATTCCCTTTTCCCTTTAACCAATAACCAGGGCAACTAAAGTAGCAAAGCTCAAACTTTGAAAAAAACTTCTGAATTCTCTAATGGAATCTAATTGAAAAAACATGGGAACCAATTCTAGTTCAAAAATAGTGATGGGTGACACTATGGTCATTGATTTAACTATAATGACAACATGCATTTCACCTTTCTCAAATACCCTTTTGGACTTTGACTCAATGCCAAAAATTTTGACCCTCACAAACATGCATTTTTGCAAATATTGTTCATGCATATTTATATGAAGTGATTTGATTTTGAAAATGATTGTGGTTAGGGTTTCCCTATCCAACAAATCATAATGCAAATATGCATAGCCTACATCTTCCATGCTTCTATTTGCAATTTGATCAAAAGTGCCACACCTATTGAGCACCTTTGCCTCAAACACAACATTTCTAACTCCAAAATCCAAATCGTCCACTACAACAACTAATCCAACTTCTTTCATTGGAATAACAACCATTGTGCAAGAAAGAAAATAAAACTTACCAAAATGAATTTGACAACCAACAAACAAAGTAGCAGAAAAATGAAACTTAACAAACACACAATTGTAAAACCGTACACTTGAAAAAATTCAAGCTTGCAAAAAACATCAATACAAAATGAAAGCATAAGCCAAACACAATGTTCATGCTAATTAAAAATAAAGATAACAAACATACAATGTAATTTTTAGTATGGGACAAAAAAACTTGACTAAAAACCCTAAACCTAACCTAAGCCTTTTATTAATGTTCTTTGACTCTAACTAATTATAACTACATGGTTGAGTACAACTCAACTATAAATAACCATCTTCATGGTTTGACGACTAAGTTATGATTTAATAATGAACAAGGTATCCTACAAATTTTAATTGTGCAATCCATGGGTAAACATGTGTATATATATTGGTAAACATCAATTTTTTGGTCACTTGCATGAAAATTTTGGTTATGCAAAAAGTTGAAATTGAATTGTTTTACAATTTTTGGTTAAATGTATTCAATGTTTGATTTGAAACAAGATTTTGTTTTTTTTTTCTTACAATTTTGAAATTAATTTTTTTGTGTCGAAATTTTGCCATGTTTGGTGTTGCCAAAAAATGACATTGAGTTTTTTTAATATTTTCTTGGGAAAACATCCTTGTTAAGTCACCATATTATGAAAAAGTAAAAAAAAAGAAAAAATGGGAATACCCCCATTTTTTCCCCACCCAAGAAATAACTCCTTGAAAAAAAAACTCATTACCCCTCCCAATACCACATAATAAACTCCTTTATTTTTCATTAAAACCCCACATTTTAAAAAAAAACCCTTTGAGAGAGGAAGCAAATTTAAATATTTTAACCCTGTGCTTTCTTCACCCAACTTTATTTTTAAAACTGACACCTAAACTTATCCATTCAGCCTACCTTTCATCCTTCGACCCCTATACCCGCTCAAAAGGTGTTCCCACAATGTCTATGTAAGACAAAGCCACCAAACTACCTTCCTGCATAGATAGATTATGAAGAAGCACAATTATGGGACAAGGTTAACAAGATCTTTCATGAATTTGTGGACCAAAAACTTAATCAAATATTCATAAAACATATTGTGTTTATGACATGTTTAGATAAAAATTATCAAACAAAGCTCCATATGAAGTGTCACTTATTCCCATTACAATACATATGGAAAGATATATATATATATATATATATATATATATATCTAGGACGAAAGAAGTTTCAAGTGCCACAAATTAAAGTAGAAGAAAAAGATGGTTTCGAGGTTTAATTTTGAATTTCCTTTGAAAACCGTGATACCAATTCCAAAATTGAATAATAACAAAAAATCAAAGAAGAATGGAAAAGTTACGATATTTGTCCACACAAAAAGTTTTGACCATATTGCTTGATCCAAGAGTTATGAATTATTCTTGTGTGTACATCGAATGGTTATAACCTTTTGTTGTGGGAAATTAGAGGTGAATGGTTTCAACATGATTCATAATTATTTTAACATCCATTTGAAAGGGGGGAAAAAAATTAGCATATGGAAAGAAACTTGAAACATATTACTCAACATTTTTTCCTTACTCTAAGGAAATGCAACAATTGGCACATTGACCGAAATTGAATAATACTTTGTATGATGGTTGATATTGTAAAATGTCCATAGATTATTTCATTATAGCTCCTTCGAGTCTGTTACAAATTTATTTTTTATTAGGAAAAGATGATTGGGATGCTGCAAATCTGGCACATATCTAAGGTGACAACATGTTTAATACCTACAAGTTTTTTCAAACCCTAATATTTAGTGTGATAATGCACAAAATACTCATAGCTTAATTGTGATCCCCAATATTACGATTCATAACATGTGTAAATACCACATCTTTTGCAAATTTTAATTTCTAAGTAAATAAGGTGTAGGGTAGTGTTTATGCCTTTGACAATAACCGTAATTTTTAGTAGAAGAATGGTTGCAATTTTGTGTTTAACATAATGTGCAACAACACAACACTTAAACATTAACCATTCAATTTGGATTCAAAGCTCTTTATGCACTAATTCAAAAACATATTTACATTGGCAATTTAATTTCTGCCATAAAATTATGTATTATTTATAACATGTCATTAGTTTATTGAAGAAAGAAATTGTATTGACCATGAAAACAAGGTGAAATGTTTGAGCATAATATACATTGATATTGTACGTACACTAATGGCAGTACAAAATGTGATGATGTATGTAGTTTTAAAAGAAGGAATAGGCCTCGGCAAGGTAAGGTAGACAACCGGTTGTTACCCGGTAAAACGGTAAAAGTTAGTGGTAAAGGGTGAAGGAAAGGCAACAGGTAAGGTAGCGAGTAGAGTAAAGGTAAAGCCAACGGATTAACCAATTACCCGGTAAATTGTAATTATAGGTAACTGGATAAATTATTTATTATGGCCCCAGTGCCCTAACAGAGTCCACCGTCAGTCCGCACGGAATCCACTGTTAACATTAGTGTTTTGTTGCAATATATCATGTACTTTCGGTGAAGATGCCGGTAAACAAGAAAAAGAGCACTGATTTAAACTAAATTTCGTGAGTTTTGGTTGGGAGTCGCGTCAGTCGCTCTATTTTTGTGCATCGCAGCTCCTCCACGCAGTATTTTTTTTGCGTTTCTTGAGTAAGCCTTAGCAACGTCACACATAAATAAGTGGTTCCAAGAGTGGAACCTGGCTATGAGATCCTTGATCTTTCTTTGGTTTTTCTGCACTAGGTACCTCTTGTCGCAACCCCACTTTGGGCTAAGTGTGAAGGTGAAGCCCACACTCCCAAAAGTGGGAAGTTGGAGTCCTCTAGGACTCCCGAAAACTCAGAGCACGATTTCAGGGGTCAAATATCCTTGCATTTGAGCGCTCTTGATGTCATTGAAAAGGCCTTGAAGTGTAGATGTCCAAAATGGCCTCGCATGAGCCATTTGGACATCTGCAGCCCAAGTTATGGGCAAAAGAAGGGCCGGGAGTCAAACTGGCAATTTGACTCCCGACCACTAAAAGTCAGGAATCGACCTGTTCCCGACGTGCGCTCCGGGAGTACGACATGGCGTTGGAAAGCTCTCTTCGAGGGCTATAACTTTGGTTAAGACCTCGTCCCAATCGGAGGTCAGGGTGAGAAGTTATGTTCGTCCAAAGTCCCGAGACTCCAACCCGAGACAGTTTCGGGACTCCACTTTGGGAGTCCCAAGAAAAAGAACCATTCGGATGCCACTCCCGTGGGCGAACACAAAGAATACTATAGGGAGTATAGTGGTGGCATCTCCCAAGTCCGGGCCGTGGTGTGTCTTGTGAGTCCGAGTTAGCCCATGGCTTGTCCCAACGCCAAATGCATGCACAATGAGTTCTAACCAACTCTTGTTGGTTTTGGATGCAGGTTCGTGACCAAATAGCTTGATCTCTTCCTAATCTAATCCTGGAGCTTCCAACACGACCCCTCTACCCCTTCTAGTGCTGGAAGCTGGGAGCGGCACCAAGTTTCTAACCAAGTCCGCAAATCCAACTTTTTGGACCCTTTTTGGGTCACACAAGGAACTTGGGGGCGCGTCACCTCTTTTGACCTTTTCCTCAGTACAAATTTGAAATGCAAGCATTCTTGAAGTTTTGTGACGTTGCTAGAAATAAGTTTTGGTCAATAGCAAAGAGGTTGCGTCTGGGAGTGATTGAAAAGGGAGTCCTGAAGTTCATGAGAATGTATCATCTATACACCAGCAATTCAAGTGCATCTCCTTCCGCATTTTAGGTCGCTATCTGTTCTTGCGACTCAGACCTGAGTCCGCCACGGAGTCCACCCCGCCACGGT
>Ga0116228_10005981_pt1 | contig 10872 bp, 14 predicted proteins | sample S1TSphfallax_2_FD_89694 | JGI IMG/M metagenome (GOLD analysis project Ga0116228, IMG submission 89694) | Host-associated microbial communities from peat moss isolated from Minnesota, USA - S1T2_Fc - Sphagnum fallax MG | ecosystem: Host-associated > Plants > Peat moss > Unclassified | place... | reverse complement strand
TTCTTAGATGGACACATGGAAATTACAAGATGAAAATATTATGGAGTTAATTACCCATATTTAATGGTTAACAGATGGAAAAATCTCCCTAAATCAACCAACCATAATTTGTGAAATATTAACTCTCCTAAATTAACTAAACACAATATGAAAAAACAATTTAAATTAATTAATCACACCATGTGAAAAAACCCTCTTAATTGACTAGTGTTGTAGGTTGATTTAACTAATAGGTGTAATTACCACCTGAATTTGGACATCACTTGTTTCCATCTTGTTTCACTGGCTTAATTGACCTGTCCGTAGCAATCGATCCCCGGTCACTGGGGGGTTAACATGTTTTATCATGATTTCCTATAGTGAATCTATCCTAGTTCACTCAAATCTTAGTGAAATACAAGGTGAACTTGGCCACATCTCCTAGTAGTGCTCTAACTAAAATCAATCATATCACATTGCAAAAGTGCAATGTAAGCAACACCTTTGATTGAAATCAATCATATTATATATGTGCATAAACCAAGTGTCTCAACATTGTTATGGGTTGTTTGATTCAAATATTGAGGGTTTAATCTAAGCCCTTAGATTCTTCACAATCAATATGTTAATTTTCCACATAAGATAATGTAATCAAATTTAAAGTAGGTTTAAGAAACATAAAAACCAAACATAACACTTTAATCCATCATTTAAAATTTCAATATGAAATGTTGATTTTTTCATACAAATTTTTAATTAAATATATATTTTTGATTAATGATGAACATATTTTTCATGTTTGAATTTAAATTCAACATTATTCATCCATCATTCCCTCTCTTGCTTACTTTCAAACTTTGTTCACTATTCCTCACAGTTTTTTGCACATACTCTCATGTTTTGCTTGTGATAGTCTTCTATTTCCACTCATCAAAACTTCCCACACAAGTTTTTATTTTTGTACACGCTTCATTTTAATATTGTTCTTTGATTGTGGATGACAATTTTTCATTGATGTTTTATCTAATTTTCTTCCTTCTAGCCTTGTTTCTCATAATTTGGTTTCTTCTAACTTGTTGGAAGGTTAAGCCAGTCCCAAAAGTCAAACCTATAGTTATGCATCAATGACGACTACGAGGCTCGGCCACACTTGCCAATGGCAAAGTTATGCCAATGCTTCAACACAACCAGTAACTACACAAGCTAGCATAATGTGTTATTATTAATAATTTGACATATTCAAGCATGAAACAAATGGGCTCGGAATCAAATCAAGTCATAAAAGTTGATAAGGATTTTGGCAAAGAAAACATCGAAAACGAATTGTCAAATATGTCAAATGATAGCAATGAGGGTAAGGAAAAACACCACATATAGGTACTCATTACATTAGACTTTTGAACTATACAGTCTATGGTTTTTTTGTTTATGGCTCCGCATCTTGGCAATATATGATTTTAGATTCCAAAGCAACAAGAATTTTTTTAATACATTAGGGTTTTTAGAAGTGTAAATTATAGAGTTTGTTCATTGACCTTGAAGTTCAAACATATTTTAAAGGGTTAAATTGCGTAAAGAATACTATGTTGAGATCTATGATATGCATATGCTTCAACCAACATTTTCAAATCTTCATTTATAGTTTTAATCATCAACTTTCCACTTCCTACTTTTTTCAAAACTTGGCCATATTTTCTTGTAATTTCAAAACCCTCTTTACTATTAGGTTTTATGAGTAACCAAAATTTATCTAGATCAAAGTAGGGAATTAAAGTTACGAAGTGCAAAGTGTATCCACTTGTAGTGCTTGATGAACATCATTTAATCCTTGGTATTATATATACATGACTAGCTAGCGCCAATGCTCCAATTATAATTATAACTTCAAATCTCATTAATTATAATCAAGTGTTTGTGATCTTGATGGGTGCAAAGCCAAAATTGCAACTAGATATAAGACGTTGGAAGATGCAAACATCCAATTTGGTGCCAGAAAAAACACAACCAATTGTCAGATCTTCTGCAATGATGACAATTAAGGGACCACAAGCCATGGACATGGCTGCAAACTTGCAATTGTGGCACAACCTCTTGAATCAACCACCTCAATGCAAATTAACATTGTTCTAAAGAGCACTACAATTCTTTATGGTTTGCTTATGCACTAGTAGTTTTTTAGTTCCTTTTATGTTGTTTATGTAGTAGTGATTATTCAACCATGTTAATACACCTTATAATTAATCAAGATTGGAGATATTTCAAGTTTAATTAGGTTATGATTTGTGTTTTATTTCTCACATATGATTTATGGTTCCATCAAACCAAAACGTTGCTTCTACATCTTGGCCACCCTAGGTGTGGCAATGGCCTTCAACCAACTCGCCTTTACCTCCTAGTTGGCCCCTACCTTTCAATTGGTCCATTCCTAGTCAATACATAGCTCCCCAACATGCTAACAACATGTTGGTAATATTGTCCTACACCAACAAACAACATGGCAAGGTCTTCAAACTACAATTCAAACATTGGGTCTAACCCCACCACCACCACTTGGATGGCAACATGGCACCTCCAACCGTGCAACAGATGCATGGAGTCTGACCTATAGGTCACCATTACAACAATTAGTAAACCCCACCCCAATGCTACCAAGATGGTTTGAAATGACATTGTTACATGAATCAATAAGCCTTCTTAATGTGCTTAATGTAGGAAATAATTGGCAAACATTTATTTTAGTGGGAGGGACATATGGGCACCTTTCACAAGAAGTGGGTTTTAATGGTAGCATCCCCACAACCCCAACAAACCCAACCGCAACAATCAAAAAACATAGTTGGGCTGGTGTTACATTAAGTACATGTGGAGCTACTTCAACCCAACTTAACAATGGGGTGGTGTCATCAGGGGTTAAGAGTAGGGCAAGTGAACAAAAAGCTTTGTGTTGACACATGGATAAAGTAATGAAAAGGTTAGAAATTGAGTTGGCTATTCCAGGTTTTGAAGTAGTGCCAGTCATGCATTACAATGTAGATGGTAGGCATCTAGGTGGTGGTAGGACAAGCTAGTTGATTGCACTTCAACGCTATGCCTTGAAGTTAAATCCTACAATTGATGATATACACAAGTAACTAGTTGAAGAAATGGAGGCAATCAAAGATGCCTTGGATCAACAGTTTGAATACCTCAACTACCCACTTGCACAAGCATGTGAAGGACTGAGTGGCCATTGTTTCAAAAGGTAAGCATGGCTACCTATAATTTTTTTTGAAGAAGGCATGGACAAACCTTAGAATTGTCCTGAATTGCATTGGAACCGGTTGAAAGAAGTGCTGGCCCTATAGGAAAATGTTATAAGGGATGACAAAAATGACTAGAGTAAGAGGCATGCAAAAGATTACAAGTCATATTGGACGTGTAGGTGAAATTGGGCTTGAAGAAAGACTAGTAAATTTAATTAGAAGATTCCAAATGCTAGGTTTCTATGTCCATCCAAATTTGATTAAATTGGCATGTTTATTTATGAAATGTTGTGTTATTTCACCTCATTTAATCTAATTGTTTCCTTTCCCTTGGTGCCTCTAGGGATGTTGAATGGGACTACAATAAACTGAGTTAGGTAGGGCCCCCATTATGGTTGAGATACAAGATGAATGTGAACGAAACAAAAGTGGAAAAGAGTTGAAGTGGAGCATGTTGGGGATGAGGTCAGATAATCCCTATTAATTTTTTGTTATGAGGCCACATATTTATCAATGTTGGTTCATCAAATTATTTTTGTGTCTCAAGACAAATGTCATTTCCATTTTAGGTGGCTATTTTTTATATACATGAACAATATCATGGTCCACCTAACAATCCATTTATAAACAAGGTGTTTTTTTCCCATAATTTTGTGCATAATGAGTGGTAATTTGGCCTATAATATAGGATGGTTGTATGCCAAATGATGGCAAGTTAGGAAACAATGGGTTTATTGATGAACTTGAGGTACGTTTAGATACTATGGAGGCCAACCAATTGGAGATGCAATAGTTGATAGAGACCAATCATGAGGAGATACAAAAGACAATTGAAGAATTGAAATCCAATCGTGAGGGTATGTGAAAGACAATAGAGGAGCTAAATATAGTCAGATGAATTATTGAAAAGTCAAAGGTATATCTCCACCATGATGGAACAATTTTTTTTACTGTGAAACAACAAACAACTATTCCACATGGCTTAATGTTTGGTAAACATGCAATTGATGCAACTGCCAACTTTGTTGAACCGATGCTTGAAGACAACATGGGAGTGGTAAGTCACATGAACTTACAGATGTTTTGTGTGCATGGAATTCAAGCCTACAATCTATAATGTTTGTTTCTATTTTTTGTTTTCCAACTAGTTATAATTTTAACATTTGGTATTGCACTAATTTATTAAGTGATTATTGGAACTTTATTATTGTTGGTTAGTAGATTTAACCTTTTTGTTTCTAAGAAGACAAAATATATGAAACTATTATTTGTTGTTCGGGTGAGTGGGAATCAATAGGATTGTGGGCTTACATCATCACTAGAAGGGTCTAGAGAGCAAATTGGGCTTCTACCAAATGAGCTCATGGATAACGGGTTCAACTCTTCATCAATGGAAACAAATATGCAATGTCCAACCCCAAGTGGCTTGCCACATAAAAAGGAGGTGAATAGAGTCGAATTCAAGGTAACTAATCAATCTATTGCATATGTAGTTGAAGCTATAGTAGATGATTATGTGATGATGAATACCGTAGATACCAAGAAGACATAGTTGTGTATGCATGCAAAATCAATTGCCTAAGATGGCGGCAAAGTTTAAATAGATAGCTTGGAACATGTTGGAGCAATTTTAAAAGGAACATTTGAACATAGAGCTACCACTAAAAAGGTGAGCTCGACAATAATGGGGACCAAATGCATTCCTTCTACATACAATAGCTCCAATAGTAGGGTATGTTATCTCCTAGTCCTAGGTGTCAATGGCTTGCTTTGTTAAGCTATGCATTTGAATAGTGATAAGGACTAGAAGCCATTGTCACCTCCCGTGTGGTGTGGGAATAAGCTTGTGAACCCACGATTATATTATAACCAATTTTTATCCTTGTGTTTTTCAAGATTTGACATTGGGTTCTAGTCATCAACAACAACACCCAATTTGTTTCCCATGGTTGAGTTGTTATTAAAAGGGTTAGACATTAAACCCGTATTTGTGTGGGGCAATGAAAAATGTGAACAAACTTGCATTCACCACCCACTAAATCCAAATAGGGAGTTAGTGTTAAAAAACATGAGCATGGTGTTTAATGAAATAAGCCCAAGGTTTAAGCCCATATCTATGAATGGCATTTTGCTAATAGATGATTGCCCATTCAAGTGTGTAGGTAATACACCCTCATCCTATATTATTCCCCAACCGTTCAATAGTGAGAAAGATGATTAGAACTACTTATTGGGATGCTTGTGGCCTTATTTGCTTGGACTACTTGAGGCTCCAACCACCTTAGGTTATGTTGGTTCACACCTCCATGGGCATAAGCAAATCTCAAGATATAACCCGCATTGAAAAGTAGTAAAAATCTATGCATGGCAGCCTCCCCCATAGGCAAATGGTAATGAACTTCAACCTTCACTATATCATTTGTTTAATGTTATTGTGTTTATGTCACTAGATGGGATACATCTTATAATGTATGTTTTAAAAATATTTTTGACATATGCATTTGAACATACATGCAGGTCTCATAGACTATCAAAGCTAGCCATACCACAATGGTTACTTCGATACCAATTTTTTCAAACACTCAAATGGCTTGGGGACGCACCCATGGCTTTCAAGGCACCAATATAGTTTTAAAGTTACAAGCAAACCAAGCATTTGCTCGAGTAGTTTGAAATGCCCAACCAAAGGTAAGAGTCCTTCAAGTTCCACGAACTTTTAATGAATGTTTATTTTCCCTAACATCCCAAGTTCAAATTGATTGGTCTAGATTTTTTGTTCAACTTGTTTGCCACCATTGACACATTGATTATCTTTGTATGTTTTGCAATACAAGACAAATGAAACCATCTCCTTCATGACCCAAGGCGGGAAGTCTTGTGGATTGGGGACTTTTGTGAAATTTGGAGGCGAAGTTACACTTCATCACAACATGCCAATGGCACTAGAGACTTTATTTATTGCAGTAAGTTCTAGCACAATGGCTAGTGTTTCTTTGCCATTTTTAGATATTGATGGTCAAGATGTTCCATTGTAGATTATTGGGTATGCCATAAGATACGTTATACTTTGGCCTTGGAAGCTAACAACCAAATATATATGAAGGTATATGAATTTCACGTATATATATATATATTATGGTATACATTTTATACAAGTTTTCAATTTTGAATGAAGACATGGTATTGTCCATTTCATTTATACATGTTTATGGTAGATTTGACTTAGATATCTAAAGAGGAAATGTTGTACAATATTTGCATGATAGTATATATATATGATTTTTGTGTGTTGGTAGTGAATTGTATGGTGTTTCTATGTGGGTATAGTAATTTGTCAAGTGTTGTAGGACATTATTGACTAGCAGAGCTAATTGCAGTTTATTGATTTAATAAGGATTTCAACATTTGGGAGATGTTTGAATGTGCAAATGTTGTGTTTTTAAGCTACATTGCAAGCCAATGATGTGTATTTGAAACATCACATAACATTTCATCTAACAAAAATCATATTGTGGTTGTAGACATACCTAGTTATGGTATGTGTTAAACCCCAATTATAATTTAATATTTTAGACATTTATCAAGTGTTATATGGTTAATGTACTTGATATTTGGTAAATGTCACATGTAAATTATAAACAATCAAAATAGATAAATAACTAGCATAATGGACATGACATGTCAATATGCATTTGTTAACAAGAAAGACAAAAAGGCATGACACGTTAATAAACATTATCTAACATGTAAGTTAAAAAAACATGTATTATCATTCCATGTTAGCTATCACAATGTCAATTTAAAGTCAAAGCAAACAACCCAACTATCATTACATGTCAGCTAATATACCATGTCAAATTTCAATCAAAACATACAATCTAATCATCAAATACATGTCAACTAATATTGTGTCAATTTTTAGTTAGCTATTAGTTAGCATTAATTAGCATTATGTTAGTTTTTAATCAAAATAAACAACCATTTATTGGTCCACGTCATGTAACATTATACTAGTTTTTAATCATGCTATATATGCCACATTCGCTAGCATGATATTAATTTTTAGTTAAAACATACACATCACATCAACTAGTACCATGTTATACTTGCGTCAAAATGGACAAGATAACATCAACATAATTAATGAGTTAGTCATGTCCGAAATGACTTAATTGCTAGTTTATATTGTCTTAAACGACTAATTGCTTTTATTTATAGAATCAAGTTGTTTGAGTGTCTGTAGTAGTGATTGAAGATTCATTCAACACATTAGGTTTGTTGGACTTTGGTGAATCCATTGTACATCTATGGACTTGATACTTTTAGTACACCACAACCAAAATCTCCATCAATGTACTCATCCTCCAACACAACACATTTTGTTGCAACTTCTTTTTTTATGTAAAAAAAGATATATTGCATCAAAAGAATTGATATATTTTTGCAATATATATTTTTTGATGATATTGTTCAATATATCTATTTTTTCATAAATCGTTTTTAAAAAATATATTTTTATTCTTCCAAATCTGCCATCCAAGTTGTTTTATTAGCTTATGGAAACATAGATTGCAATTCATTTTCATTCTTTTGTTTTCCATGGTCCCCCAACAACAAACATGTTGTAGCAAATGTGAAAGTGGGATAGATAAAACAAGCTTTGCTCAACCTCACATGAGTGAAAAACACTTGAATGTAAATTAGATACTTCTTAAATGTTGGATCTTTCCAAATTTAAGCTCATATCCATTTGCTTCCATCTTGCATTAGACTAATACTAGTCTACATCAAGAAGTAAGTGCACATTTGAAACAAATTTCCACAACCATTATTGGGTGTGATTCAAAAATAAATTTGCCTACAAGTGACAACTAGTACTTCTAGTGCAATTTTTTAAAAAACTTACTTATAAGTGTAGTTTTGAAACAATCTTCACTAAAAAATCAAGGTGTAAGCATTAAAAATTAGAAGCAAGTAATGTAATTCAAAAGTTAAGCTTCCTATTAACTTCAACAATAAAACAAAAAAATTGAACCTACATAAGTGTTGATAAAAGTTTGGTTAAGTTTTTGAAACAATGCAATTGCCACCTACCTTGTTATCAACAATCAACTTATCTTTTTCAATGATAGATAGATCATGCAATCAACCTATCTTTTAGTGAAAGGTAGATCGTACTTAATCTCACTGAAAGATTATGATTTAAGCTCACCCCTTTTTTGAGTTGAATTCATCAACTACTACTTAAACAACTAGTGTTATATATTAAATTTCAACCTATCATGGGAGATTGTCAAGGTCTCATTCGACTTTGCCCCTACGAATGTCATTAATGGCTAGATTGAGCTTCAAGGCATAGCTTCAAAATCTTGTAAGCCAATTGTTCCTTCCACCACCCATAGGCCTTCCTTGAACATTGCAGTGCACAATAGGTTTGACTTCCTTACCATGAAGTGCAACCACTTCAATTCCTAGGTGTTTCATCACCTTGTCCATTTGTCGACAATTCACCCATTGTTAAGTTTGTTGAAAACGTTCCTCATATGAAACAACAATGTTGTCTGGTTGGATAAATGCATCTATACCTAAACCAACCCCAACAATACATTGACTTCATATTGCATTAAGTTGTATGTTTGTAGGAAATTGTGGCATTGTTGGAATACTTGTTTCAAGTAATTATGGCGATGTATACATTGTTGTTGGAGTTGCCAGAAATGTTGAAACCATCATTTGATATTGACTAGATCCCATGGGCAACTGTGAATATTGAATAGATGCTTGTAGGTTTGGCATACCTTGAGGTAATGATTCAAGTATATGTGTGTATTGAGTAGGTGTAGGTGGTGTGATTTGGTGATATTGACGAGATGTAGTCTGCATTTGTGGAAATTGATTAGGAGGTAGAAAGATCGCATGGTTATAATGGCCATTAGTTGTTGGGGCTTGTTGGTAGGCAATGGGTGGCATTGGTACATTGTTTGGCATTGGCCAACCAGAAGGCACCAGCTAACTTCCACTAGACTATTGCCAACCATGAGGCAAGGCCACCCTAGAGGCCAACTTGGTGTATTAGGAGGTGCTAAAGGGTTTTTGGGTGTTAAAGAAGGTGCTAGGGGGTGTTGTTGTACTACAATAGGTACCATGAGGTTTAGGGGTATGTTAGTGAATGTTGGAGGGTTTTGGGGTACAACAATAGGTGAAAGCTTGAGGTTGATATTTTGCAAAACATCAAAACAAATTAAAAGTAAACAAACAAAAATCTACCACCACTACTTTCACATGTTGTAAACCTAATTTGATTACAAGAAAAGAATTATAAACCTAGACCAATAGTTGTAGCTTGGCTTAAAGATCTTGTTTCATGAAAATTGGTGGTGCCACCAATTGTTGCAACCAAGGCATCTCCATGTTCTTTACCCTTCTTCGTTGTCTTCTACTCACTAGAACTTGGTTTATCTTGTTGTGAGAATGAATGAGATTTAGTCAATTGGATATTGAGTTTTTCAATAAGTGCCACTGAAGGTTTTTACACCATCCATTGCTTTGGTTAGGGGATTCCATGGCCTTTTTTCTATTATCAAAACATGGCACACAAAACATGCCCGCATGTTTTAAACCACTATTAGAATTGAAGCTATAACTTGGTGCCACATTAAGACCATAAAATGGAAGAAGGTGTGGGGAGAGACTACCAAAATAAATGATTGATTTGATTAAGATTTGATAGGAAATAATCAAGCCCCAAAAAAAATTATAAGAAGGATTTGGTGGTTCTTGGATGTAAAATTTTATAACAAATGAATCCAAAATCAATCTAAATATTACATCAAGACCTAAAGCACAAATGAAGGGAATGAATGAAACAATGATATATTCTAGATTGGAATTTTTTTCCCAATGTTATTTATTGAAAATTTTGATATTTTAGAATGTCAGATTCAAGTCTTGCCACATTGGCATTTTGGGGCCTTCCATTCTCCTTTGTCATTTTTTATTTCAAGAATTGCCAAAAAACACAAAATGAAATACAAATGCATCAAAAAATTGGGATTTCAAGAAACATTATTTGGACCAAATCTTTTTCCTTATGTTGACTCTCACTAGACCTATCATACTTTACTTCATTTTCAATGTCTTCCTCACAAAAATCTTTGTTTCCCTTGAGGTCAAAGTATGATTCAAAGCCCTTTGTCCTTTTGCTCTCGTTTGAACTACTCTTTACTGCAATTACTACAAGTGGCTTCCCAAGCTTATCCGGTTCACTAGAAGAAAAACATGTATTTTTTACTAGTCTTTGCGACTAAATTTTAGTTGTAAGAGACAATTTGCAACTAAAATCCCTTTAATTGCCTAAGACAAGTCGCATGTGATAAATTAATCACAAATGACAAAAGGTATTGTATGAAAGAAAAAGTCAACAAATACATTTCCTTTGACTACATTGTATACATATTATATACATAGTGTCACATGCAACTAAGATGCAACTATTTTGGTCACAATTGAGGGCAAATAATGTGCTATCACATGTTTTAATATTTGATTATTTAAATTATTATTATTATTATTTTGAAATAATTTAGGACGTTCAATTCAAATACTTGGATGATCTTATATTATGGCATGTGGCCCAATGTAAATATGCCAC
>Ga0116228_10005980_pt1 | contig 10874 bp, 14 predicted proteins | sample S1TSphfallax_2_FD_89694 | JGI IMG/M metagenome (GOLD analysis project Ga0116228, IMG submission 89694) | Host-associated microbial communities from peat moss isolated from Minnesota, USA - S1T2_Fc - Sphagnum fallax MG | ecosystem: Host-associated > Plants > Peat moss > Unclassified | place... | reverse complement strand
AATGTTTACAATTGGCAACAAACCTCAAGGTTTAAAGAAACAAAAAGAAAAAAATAGATGCATGCATAAACAAAGACTCAAAGAGAGAAATACTAGATGTATGGTTCTTTGAAATGTTAGGGATCTCTTTTTATGTACTTGTTGTGTTACAATCAACACTATTACACTTGTGAGGAAATCAAGCTCAATTGGCCTAGTAGAAACAAATAGTAAGAAACAATCATTGAAATCAAGCAAATATGCTTGAAAATGCAAAATGGATGCAAGAAATGTGTTGCATTTTCAATGCATTTGTGGTGAAGTTATATGGAAGCAAATATGCTTGAAAATGCAAAATGGATGCAAGAAATGTGTTGCATTTTCAATGCATTTGTGGTGAAGTTATATGGACGCAAATATGCTTGAAAATGCAAAATGGATGCAAGAAATGTGTTTTGCATTTTTAATGCACTTGTGGTGAAGTTATATCGATAGCAAGATGAATAACTTTTCATCCATGGGTCAAAGATATATGGATGGGAATGGTAGTAAAAGTATCAAATTCAATAATTTATAAAGGTCCAAATTCTTTAAGGTGTACCAAAAAACTTGTCACAATGTCACCCTTTTATACTCTTTTTCATAGTTTTTATTAGTCTTTTTTCATGTTGTACATGGACAAAAAGCATGTGATATTAATTTTTTTAAAAAGTTCACGATGGTGTTCACTTCATGCTTTCCAATGGGTAGACTAATTTTCCAATTGGATTAATTTTGCAAAATTTATGGAAAAAAAAAATTGCCAATTTTTTTGGAGAAAAAAACCTGATTAGAAGGTTATCAAAATAATTAAGAAATTTAATAATTATGATAATTCATGGGAGTAAATAATTAGCTAAAAATGATATAGGCCCTTTAGGGTTTTGGGTTCAAGGTTCTTTTACTTGGGTTTAGATTCCTCCCTTTGAACCAAGAAAAGAGCAACCATTTCTTGATTTGGGGTTTTCTTGGGACAAAATTTATGGCTTTTTTTTTACTCAAGAAAAAAAGATTATTTTTATATTTTTAAAAGTGTAAAACTCAATTTATTTTTTGCTAAATTTTTGGAGAAAATCGCCATATTTTCGACATAAAAAAATTAGAAATATAAAATCCCTGGGAGTTCTAGCCCATTTCTGGCGACTTCTTTCACCCTTATTAAAATGAATTTTAAAGCATTTTTTTTACTCCAAAAAAATATTTATTCATTTATTTATTTATTTATATATTTTAAAAGTGTAAACTCAATTTTTATTTTTGCTAAATTCTTGGAGAAACTCGCCATATTTTCGACATTAAAAAAATTAGAAATACAAAATCCCTGGGAGTTCTGGCCCATTTCTGGGGACTTCTTTCACCATTATTAAAGTGAATTTTAAAGCTTTTTTTTTTTCCTCCAAAAAAATATGTATTCATTTTTTTATTTATTTAAAAAGTGTAAAGTCAATTTTTATTTTTGCTAAATTCTCGGAGAAACTCGCCATATTTTCGATATTAAAAAAACTAGAAATACAAAATCCCTGGGAGTTCTGGCCCATTTCTGGCGACTTCTTTCACCGCTATTAAAATGAATTTTAAAGCTTTTTTTTTTCCTCCAAAAAAATATTTATTTATTTATTCATTTTAAAAGTGTAAAGTCAATTAATTTTTGCTAAATTCTTGGAGAAACTCGCCATATTTTCGATAAAAAAAATTAGAAATAAAAAATCCCTGGGAGTTCTGGCCCATTTCTGGCTACTTCTTTCACCATTATTAAAATGAATTTTAAAGCTTTTTTTTTTTAAAACTCCAAAAAAATATTTATTTATTTATTTATTTATTTATTTATTTTAAAAGTGTAAAGTCAATTTGTTTTTTTGCTAAATTCTTGGAGAAACTCGCCATATTTTCGATATAAAAAAAATTAGAAATACAAAATCCCTGGGAGTTCTGGCCCATTTCTGGCGACTTCTTTCGCCGTTATTAAAATGATTTTTGAAAAGAAGAAAAAAAAAAAAGGAGAATTCGGATAAGGATATCATTTACTGGGCTTCATGATGAAGCCAATAAGGGCGATTCGGTAACACAGTGAACGCAGTTCCCAATGAGTTCCCTACAAGTTCCCAAACCGTTCCCGTTGCAGACGAATGGAGCGGGAGAACGAGTGAAGAGGGGAGAGAGAAAGAGAGAGACAGGGAAGGAGAAGAAAACGGGCGTTGCAGCGGCGGCTCTTGGCGATGGCGTTTTTCGCTCCTTGTTTTGTTTTGTGCTCAACAACGACGGAATTGCCGGACTATGAATAAGAACTATCAGTAGTTTTTTTAGTTTTTTTTTTCCTCGATTTTTCTTATTTTAATTTGTTCTTTCTTCTTGCTCGTGCTCTTCTGGTGTAGCGGAAGTGGGTTTTGTTTGGAGAGCAGAAACGGCAAGCGGTGTGTTAAGGACGAGAGGGAGGGGTAACGCAGCAGCGGCGGCGGCGTCTAATGTGATGGCCACGGTGAGCATGCATGCAACAGTTACAACAGCGCTCGGCGGCGGTCTGGAGGTGTCCGTCCCGCAGCGCTTGTTGCCCCGTCCTTCGCCCTTAGATTGCAACAAAAACTCCTCGCTCTCTACTGCTGCTGCTGCTGCACGCGAGCCCGCGCGCACTTTGTCCACTTCAGCCGTTTCTGAAAATGCCGGCGGCTCCAGTGAACTGTGAGTTGTCTGCAGTTCTAGACCCTAAAACCCTCAAATTCTAATTGGCGTTCAATTAGTTGACATTGAATAATATCGCTAACATTTTCTGTTCCCGCCCCTAACATTTCATTGCGCCTATGACTGCCATGAAGGATTTTTTCGCCCGCAATGGCGACATTAGGGTAGCAAGCCGGTCGAAACAGAGTGCACATGAAATCCTTATTCTGGCTGGCCTCTGTTCAGGCCGTCCATATTATGGCCCTGTTCTACTTTCCCAGCTTTGTGAATTATACAGAAACCCTGACTGGAATTCTTCTGGGAACATGTGTTGTAAAATCTGTGAAGGAATTGAAGGCTACATATGTGTTTTGTTTGTCCAATTTGCAGAGCTTTTTTTATGCTCTTAACAAATGAACTTGCAGTGTATAGAGAATGTGAGAAGGAAGTTTTTTGCAAGGGAGTCTATAGGCCTAACTTTTGGGGGTTTAAAATATGTTTTCTGTTTTTTTGGGTGTTTTTGTGAATGGTACAACTGAGCTTTTTTGCTTCACAGGCCTGAGAAACATACTCCTCACAAAGAGAAATCAGGGTTCAGGGTTTCTTTTGTTCCAAGAGAGAGATGGCCATGCTTTGCCGTTATGGTCTACATGATGGTTTGCAAGACCTTTTCAAGATGATTGTGACTGACCAATTCACTGTCTGTTAGTTTAGCTATTGTTGATTGCCCTAGTGCTCCTTTTTTCCAACTAGTAGAAAGCAGAGCAGTTTGCACTCGGGGGTACCCATTTTGCAGTCTCTATGCCTTTCTGTTGAGATTCTTGAAGATGTACTGATGATGTTTTATTTATTTTCTTGCAGGCAGCCAGATTGGCATTTAGGGAAGCCGTACAGTACCTCGATATCACGAAGTCCATGGTTGGGAGCCTCATTTTCCACTGGCACAATTTACAGTAGAACTTTTAGTGGTGGCATGCCCTACAGATCCTTAGATTGCATTAGCCCTGGTAGATATGAGCACAATTACATGTTTCAGTTCAATGCATGTACGTGTAGCAAATTTGGAGCTGTTGCCAATGGACGTACTACTGTAGCTGCAAAGAATGACAGGCCAAAATCCTTAGTGGGTTGGTCATCTTATCCCACAGAGACTCCTCCATATTACTGGAAAGCCAGAGAAGATGCCACTCTGCTGGGGATCAGGAAATCTGTAAGTACAAGACTGAAACCAGCAGCCAGCCTTGCCCAATACTCAACGGACACAGAGATTTATCATCAGCATCAATCAGAAATGTCACAACAGGGTCCAGTGCAAACCATGTTGATGGATATCACTCCGTCAAGCAACACTGGCTCTGCTTGGGGCACTCCTGCTAGATCAACAAGTAGGACAGTCAGGTTGACTTATCAAGTCCGTTCAAAGACAGGGGATGTTTCTGGTCCAGCATCCCTTCCACAGTTTTCCAGACGCAACAGCTACTTGAATGCAAACAACCATAGTTCACAAATTTCACAAGCAAGGCAATTGTCAGAGGTGAGAATGTCCTCCCCCCAAGCAGCTCATAACACTATGAAGTCAAGCACCAGAGAAGCCTGGGAAAGGGCTGCTGAGAAACTCGGATGGAGTTCTACAAAAGCTTCAAGTGCATCTTCTCTGGGAGGTAAGACAAGGGATTTTGCAAGGGCTTCAGTTGCAGCAAAGCGAATGGAGGGATTTGTTCCTTCTTTTGAATCAATTGAACTTGAAAGCAAGATAGGTGACTCATTGTCTGGTTATGAGATTGAAATGCTTGATGAGGAGCAAGAGTTGCAACTTCCACCAAGTTGTTATGATCTTCCAGAGGAAGAGGAGGCTGAATTTTTCAAGCTGGGTGGTGAGGGGCGAAGATGGGTTGACAGGTCCAGGGTCTCTTTACAGCAGGGTTGGGTAACCTCAGCTGAGCAAAGTGGAAAGACTAGAGGATGGGTAGAGACAAAAAGGGCTAATAAAGCTGTTACTGAGAACCGTGGAATTGGTAGAAGACCAATAGAGAGAGCTAGTGTCATGCCCACTGGAAATCCATGGGAAACGACGTCTGAGCCAATCCAAAGGGGTAGAAGACTGATAGAGAATGTTGGGGTTCCTCAAAAACAGGTAGATGTGGCCATATCTGAGCCAATCCAAAGGGGTAGAAGACTGATAGAGAATGTTGGGGTTCCTCAAAAACAGGTAGATGTGGTCATATCTGAGCCAATCAGAAGGGGTAGAGGCGGCAGTGAGAGGGTACTTAGTTTGCCTCAAAAGCAGGCCAAACATGCCATAATTGAACCCACTGGGAACCTTGATGTGATTGAGGTAGAGGAATTAGCACCAGATACCTCTGCTGTGGAAGCCACTAATGCAGGTGAACCATTTCTGAATAAGTCTGTTATGGTCATTGACACACTGGAGAAGGCCAAGGTGGTCCTTGAGCAGCTGATGGGAGAGTACAGACACTTGGTGCATGCTTGTGACACTGAGGCATGTTACATACCTTGTACCTTGCTATATGCCGTTGCAGAAGACTACATCTGATTATCCTTCTGTGTGAAAGATGATGTTCATGCCCAGTGTGTTTTTCATCCTGGGTTAGTGGGAGGACTTCCAGTTTAACTTTGTTGGCATAGGAGTATGTAGCTTTTCTCACGTGCTATGTCAAGCAGGTTGCAGGAATTGATGTGAAGAAAGAAAGCCCAGTTGGCCATGGATGCATTACTTGTCTCAGCATTTACTGTGGACCAAGTGGCAACTTTGGAGAGGGGAAAAATTGCCTCTGGATTGACGTTCTGGATGGTGGTGAAGATGTTTTAAGGGCTTTTAAGTGCTACTTTGAGGATCCCTCAATCAAGAAGGTAAAATAGTATGTTCTTCTTGTAGGCTTTTGAGGATGAAAGTAATTTTGAAATAAATACTTTTCTAATTTCTTGGTGGATTTCTTGTCCATATCCTTTTGAATCAATTTACTGCCGTGTGTTGTATGAGAAGGTGGCATACCGCATTCTGGTTTGTCAATTGAGTAGGGCTGGGTTATATGTCATGGCTGCTTAACTCTAGCGAGAAAAGGCAGGACTGTGTTCTTGTAAAGGAAGGACGTTTTCACTGCTTTTCTTCTTTTGCTGTTTTCAGGAGGGTTTTTGGTGAAACCTTGAACACTCTTTAAGCATTGTGCACAGGTGTGATAATTCTCTCTGGTTGGATGCAGGTGTGGCATAACTACAGCTTTGACAAGCACATTCTAAGCAGGCATGGGATTCATGCACAAGGCTTCTATGCAGATACCATGCACCTAGCACGCCTGTGGGACTCAGCACGTCGTGGTACCCAAGGGGGTTACTCACTGGAAGCTCTGACATCAGATGAGAAAGTTATGGATGGCCTTGTAGGAGTCCTGGACAAGAATGGGGAGATGGTTGCTGGAAAGAGGTCAATGAAAACACTTTTTGGAAAGGCAAACATACGCAAGGATGGTACACCTGGTAAATTGAGGGTCATTCCTCCTGTAGAGGAGCTACAGAGGGCAGAGGATTCAAGAGAACTTTGGATTCACTATTCTGCATATGATGCTGTGTGCACATTCAACCTCTGGCAGAGTCTGCAAGAAAAACTGAAGAGAACGCCCTGGAAGGTGGTTGGTTTAGGAATGGACGGGTCCATGTATGACTTCTATGAGGAGTATTGGCAGCCATTTGGAGAACTTTTGGTCAAGATGGAAGCTGATGGAATGCTTGTGGATTGCAATCATCTAGCTGAAATTGAGAAAATTGCATTGAGTCAACAGAAGCTTTCAGTTAGTCGTTTTCGGAAGTGGGCAGCAAAATATTGTCCAGATGCTGCTCTTATGAATGTTGGGAGTGATGCTCAAATTCGGCAACTACTTTGGGGAGGTGTCACAAACAGGTTAAAATCATGTGCAACCCTGATATTCTGTGGGTTTTGAAATGTTGTTTTCTTGCTTGATTTCTTTGTTCCCTCAAGTTGAAATTCCAGCTCTTTGGTTTCAAATACTTTTCTGGTGCCTAATGAGTCATGAGCTCATGTGCATTGTTGAGAATTATGAAGACCTCTGTAAGAATCATGAACTCGAGGTGTCTGCCAAGTTTTATGATGGTAGACAGTAAGTTGGGGAGTTTTGCCAACTAATGTCTGGGAGGTAGCAGCAGTTGCTGATCTATGTATCAATTTCATTGGCTGTGGGTTGGGAGTGTGGTCATAACTTGTGATATTTCTGTCTATGGTTCACTCAGGATGGTCTAGATGGTTTTATGCTGTTGCTGTTGTAACAGGAAAGATGCTGGAGAGATGCTGCCTAAGGAGCGAGTGTTTAATGTGCCCAATACAGATGGGTTCATAGAGGAAGGCAAGAAGGTGCCCAAAAAGACACGTCCCATATGTATAAGAGGAATTGATGTAGACATTCCCATTGACGCCTACACTGCTGCAGGATGGCCAGCTGTTGGGGGTGCTGCAATGAAGGTGAGCATAAACCGGTAGATGTTCTGTGGAGCAACTGCCTCATTTTGTAATCCTATGTCGACAATCAAACGACTTGCTGATGATGATAAGAAAGACATACTACTGGATGCAACTTGTAAGAAACCTCACACAAGAAGGAAACAGCAGACATGTGCCTAGCATACGGACATGTAGCATAATCCTGCTGTTTTGTTCTTTGCTTTTGTTGTGCACTGTTGTTTATGTTGCTAGGTGTGTTGGGTGGAAGGCACTTGCAGGGAAAGTTGCAATCGAGTATTCTGATTTGGACAGTGACTCTGACCTGGATTTGCCTGAAGATGTTGTTGAGAGTGAAGCTTTGTTGACTTCAGCTGGTGTTGAAGGAGAGCAGGAGGAAGATATATCTGTGTATGGAAAGGCATATGCTGCTTTTGGAGGTGGTCAGGAAGGCAAAGAAGCTTGCATGGCATTAGCAGCACTGTGTGAAGTCGCATCAATAAACACTCTTATTTCCAACTTCATTCAGCCTCTGCAGGTGATGACCTGTCCACTCTTTCAAGGTTACAAGGTTCATTTATTGGGAGCAAGGATTGTTTAATTGGTGCTTTCTCCTATGAAGGTAGTTTGCTATGTCCTAATTGGTTTGGTTTCTGCAGGGAGGTGATATCAAAAGTGTGAAGGATGGACGGGTCCACTGTTCTATAAATATCAATACTGAAACAGGCCGTCTTTCTGCAAGAAGGCCAAGCCTGCAGGTTTTATGTGAACTCAGCTTTGTAGCGTCATTGATCCAGATGTGAGACTGTACTTATGTGTTGGAAGACAAATCCATAATAGTTATTAATACACGATTTAGGGACTGCAGATGTCTATTTGTTGGCAGGGTTCTTCGTGTTTCTTGCAAATACATAGTCTATGGTGCTCACTCTGAGTGTGTGACTTAGTGACAATTTCTGTTGTTATGCTAAGAAGATTGATGGTGATTCATGGGTTGGAAGTAAGCCAAGTTGTATTAAGTTGCAAATGTCCCAGCCACCTTGGTTGTGCAATGTTTGTCATGTTATTGCTTGGATAAAACTTCTGGTGTCTGATCGTTTGTAATGATTCTGGTGCTCTGTAGAATCAACCAGCCTTGGAGAAGGATCGTTATAAGATACGGCAGGCCTTTGTAGCATCTCCTGGAAAGTCTCTCATTGTTGCTGACTATGGACAGGTATTTATTTTGTGTGTAGCAAAGTGTTATTTCCTTCATTCTATTTACTTTGCACTACTGGAGACATTAGATTTTTAGATCTATTTTGCCACTCTGAGACCTGTTGCAGGTGTGTCCACTGTCTGAGTCTGCTGCTTGTGGTTTGTCAGTTGGAACTCCGTATCTTGGCACACTTGGCTAAGTGCCGGAGCATGAAAGAGGCTTTCATAGCTGGTGGGGACTTCCACTCCAGAACAGCCATGAACATGTATACCCATGTCCGTGAGGCTGTGGAGAATGGGAGAGTGTTGCTGGAATGGAAAGGAGAAGACAAGCCCCCTGTGCCCTTACTCAAAGTGTGTTTTCTTTTCTGCTGCCCAATAATTGTAGTTTGGTGTTCTGCATGGGAAAGCATTGAAGCATTTTGTTGCAAGGACTTATTGACTTATGCAGGGGTCAAAACTAGTTTGTAACTTGTTAGTTTGTCCCGTCTGGAACTTCAAAAAGACAGTAATTTGAGTGGCAAAATCTGATAGTATCTGGATTGGCCTTCAGGATATGTTTGCATCAGAAAGGAGGAAAGCTAAAATGCTCAATTTCTCAATTGCTTATGGGAAAACAGCCATGGGGCTATCAAAGGACTGGAAGGTGAGACTGGTATCATTTTGCATGTCTTTATGTGCAAGGAGTGACAGTCATATCTTAGTGGCAAGAGGTTGGCCTTTCTGTTTTGCCAATGGTTTCTGAAATATTGGTTTCATGCTTGTGCTTCTATGTTCATATGAATTGATCTTCTTTCTGACAGCTTGCATGTACTTTGAGAACTCTTTGGCATGTAGCTCAACAATTTGAGATTTGCAAAATTATATTTTCTGGCTAAAAGCATTGTGGGATTTGTTGTTGCAAATGCTTTGTTGATCGCACAGGTGAGTTTAGATGAGGCAAAGCAGACACTCAACTTGTGGTACAGCGATCGGCCAGAAGTGTTAGCCTGGCAGCAAGAACGCAGAGAGGAAGCTCACCAAACTCTGCGCGTGCATACGTTACTGGGTCGAACTCGCCATCTACCTGATGTGAACTCCCACAATAAACTGATGCGCTCTCATATGGAGCGTGCTGCAATAAACACACCTGTTCAGGTAGCTCATGACCTTGTTATGTTTCTTGACCCCCCACCACTTCTATCAGTGCTTCTATCATTGCTGCAGTTCAATTTGCTTAAGGAAGATCTGTGTTGTTTGTGCAGGGAAGCGCAGCTGATGTCGCCATGTGTGCCATGCTTGAGATCAACCGGAGTGAGGCTCTTCAAGAGCTGGGTTGGAAGCTACTCCTCCAGGTGTGACATCTGTTCCTAGTCCTTTCTGTAATGAAGTTAGCACCTTGTGTCTGAACACAATGTTGTGCATGTGTGTACACTTTTCCACATGTTCCCTGTGCTATTTGCCATACAGCTTCGGGTTAATAACAAATGAAACTTATAAATACCAGGTACATGATGAAGTGATTTTGGAGGGACCTGAGGAGTCTGCTGAAATTGCAAAGGACTTGGTGGTGCATGCTATGATGCACCCTTTCAATGGGAAAAACTTTTTGGATATCGAACTTGCTGTTGATGCCAATTTTGCAGGGAATTGGTATGCTGCAAAGTAAAAAAATGACTCACAATTTTTGTTAGTTGACACACAGTTGCTTGCATTTTAAGTCTTAGAAATCTCTAAATGTACATGTGCATATAGGTGGGGATGATGGAGTCCACTGCAAGCAAGTCTCCAGCTTTATTGGTAGCTTGAGTTGGAATTTGTATTTGAGTGCACAATTGGATCTTTTGTTGACCCTGTAGCCACAGCTTCCCACACACCCTGACTGGGGAAATGTGTTCACAAGTACTGAATGGGAAAGTCGATTTCTTTGAGTGTGTTTCATGCTCTATTATCCTAGTGAAACAACTGGGATTGCATAAGTAGAACCTGTAGGTCTTCTACTTGTGATCATTCAGGACCCCAACAAGGTTGAATGATGGGTGCAGCATCTTTAGATCTTGGGCACAAAGATGTCCTACAGAACTTTCTTTTTTGACTTGTAATTTTGAGTTTGTCAATGTAACAGTGCAAATTGGAAGAAAGGGAATTCTTATAGAAGGATTATACCATGTTATAAAGTCATAGAAGTTCTATTCACTTATCTTTCTTTTCATGCCATTTTATTTCACTTTCGTGATGATGAGCAGCACCATTTCCGAGTCTTGCAGTTCTTGTTGTTATTTGGTTGTAGTACTCATAGGTAATGTTATTGCGTCGTTATGTTGCTTCCTCATTTATGTATGCAGGGCCTTCCCCCCCCCCAACTTTGTGATGTAGCCACACTGGTGATCATTCACAAGAGGAATTAGCGAAATTACTCAAAGTCCCGCTAGTTTTTTCTTAGTGTTTATTTTGGGGGACCCCTCCCCTAACATAAAGCATTGCCTGGATTTTTTCCTTTTGTATTTTCCGCTCCCTTACCTGCCTGAAGAAACCTGTTTTCAGCAAGCGGGATCTT
>Ga0116228_10005979_pt1 | contig 10874 bp, 5 predicted proteins | sample S1TSphfallax_2_FD_89694 | JGI IMG/M metagenome (GOLD analysis project Ga0116228, IMG submission 89694) | Host-associated microbial communities from peat moss isolated from Minnesota, USA - S1T2_Fc - Sphagnum fallax MG | ecosystem: Host-associated > Plants > Peat moss > Unclassified | place: USA... | reverse complement strand
TCATCCATTATGTAAAGAGAAAAACACTCAATTGGTAAACCTAGAAAACAACAAAATGTGAGACTTTTGAATGAATAAGATAACAAGAAAAAAGAAGCCATTGAAAGCAAGAGACCATCAAAACGTGACCAAAAAACAGGGAATATCAAAATTGGTTATAGCCACATTTGTGGCCACAAATTTTAGTAGCATTAAAAAGATATGGAAACAACAAATCCGTTCTTACTTTCTTGCAAACTCCTTACAAATCACCATGTGTTACTAATCCTTATTCAAAATTGACTAGGGGAACAATGTGGGAGTGGTTTATAAAGGATGGGGTGTTAAAAGAAAATTACATTCAAGCTACAGAACATAGGACAATAGTGAAAAATCCCAAACAAAATGACTAAACTTGAAGAACATCCCAAGCTAAGAGATGAGATGGTGCACATTTTGCAAAAAATGAAACAAATAGATTAGCCATTATCAATAAAGATTTGTTCAACCCATCCTCAAAAACATGATACAATCCATTGTTCCTGAAGTCATAAAACATGGATGTGGAGGGTTTACTACCATAAGAGAATGGATTAGACAATTCATGGAACAATATATGTGTGGGACATACTGCGTGGCAACCATAGTTGCAAATAAACTTCCACTAGATTGGTTTTCTCAAGGCTGCACCATGGTTTACAAGGTTGTTTATTTGGTGAAAGCATATTTTACTCCACCAACATTTGTTGTGAACAATGATAAAATTGGAGTCCATTTTGTCCCTAATGGTGGTGAGATAATTTAGGAACCAAAAGGTACCAAACATGTGCAAATGTTAAGTTTAGAAGATAAAAAACAAATCATAATGGTGGTATTTTCTAGTGTTGTAAAGGATTTATTTCCACGATAAATTGTGTATATTGGCACTACATTTCAATCACTTGCACCAAACAACCAAGGAAAGACAAACTGCATCAAAGGTGGTTGGGAGTTCACCTTTAGTGAAAACCATTGGTCATCATTGGAAACAACTAAGAAGTTTGTCACCAACATTATTTTTCCTTACCTACAATCATAGATTCAAATTTAAGGTTATATAAGGAGCATAAGATGGTATGGACAATAAATTGCTAGAGTGTCCACATTAGTAAAAAGCTTTTGGATTGGATAAAAAAGAACATGCAAACATATTTTTTATTTTTGTTCTTATTGACTACATAAATGAATTATAACCTATAGATGTGATTTTGTAGAATCCATTCAAACATGAATTCATAGTTCATTTCAACTCATGGACTTCTCAAATAATTAAAGACCAAATTGATGATGGTTAGGAGCCATTGGTAGATTTCAAAATGGGCAATTTCAAACCTAAAATATGTGGTTGGTTACATGATGCATGAAATAGAGATGAAAATCATGAAATCAATAATCATTAAGGGATGGGACAAAATAGGCATCACCAAAGCTTTCTTGCCTACATTTTAATTAATAGCTATGGAAGCCAACATTACAATGCCATTTTTCAAAAAAGCAACAATTGCAGAAGAAATAGTAGAGGTGAATGTTGATGTTGATCCAACCCTTCCAATGTCAGAAGTTGTTGAGAACTCCCTTTAGTCTACATCTACACCACCATCCACAAGTGTAAGACCATTAGGAACAATACATAAGATGCATGTGCAAGCTAAGAAAAAAATAAAATATAGGCTATGTATAGAAAATCCTTAATGATATTTGAGGATTGAACCTTGGGGTTAAAAATATTTATCATGCCTTTGACATAGGGGCTTTGCATGAATTTACCATTAGCTTCATCGTGGCTAGACTAGTATAATTGTTTTTTCATCCAATAGTTTATTTCATGTGTAAAAAGTTGTTGGTGGATCATAGAAGAACTAGTTGTGAGCTATTGTTGCTACCTTTTGTTGCTACAAAATATAATTGTTGCCCTTTATTGTTGTAAATTTTTTTTGTTGTTACTACCTTTTTTCTATTGTAGAAGATACAACTATTGCAAAAGAAAGCTACTACAAAAGTGAGTTGTTTATGTGGTTTACTACAATGTGGTTTGAACCCATAACATATTGTATTGTCAATGACTACATCCCACAATATTGTAGTTCAAGATTTTTGCTTTAGCAAGTTGATTAGAAAACTTATTTTTCCATATTGATTGTAGATTAACATGAATAACAATTAAATACCTCCTTATTGTCATGGGACATATTACTTTCAGACCATGATTCCTACATTATAACATGTCATTCTGTTAAAATTTGGCAAACTGACCATTCCTGTTCAACAGTAGTTGCAAAGGTCACATTATAAAACTTGTATTTTTTTTTATTGCTTTAGATGTCAATGTGGAATTGTGCAATTAATGTTGCAAGTGAATACTAGAAAAACCTAAAATGCACAAACCCATGTAATGGGCAAAATCAATGACCACTTGTAATTTATACTCCATTCACATCATCAAATATAATAATTACATGTATGTTGTCCTCGAGTTCTAACTTGTCTCATTTTACACATAAGTTGGCTCCATTTCATCATTAACCTTAATAATCTAAACATTATTAAAGCTACCATAAACTTTTTGAAAAGTTTTCACACCTACAAGCAAATAACATCTTATGTTCATGTTTCAAAAGTAGAATTAGACATTTTAGACTACCATGCATGAAGCCCTCCACCCACAATGGACCATCACCTAGAGTTTCACTAAATTGATAATGAGTCATACTTTCTTCTTAATGTATAGATCTTTTTCACTTATAGGACAATCAATTATAAAATTCCCATTGATGTCAGATTAATGTGCCCACAATAGCTTAGGACTATTTGCTAAATGCCCTTACAACCAACTTGGCAAAGGTTCACAATTTTATTTTTACAAACCAACCAACTCCTCTCTTGGATTATTTTTCAGTGGTGAAACATAAGACTTGATAGAGCATGCCCTACTTTCCATCACATTTTTTTTAAAAAGCAAATAATTTAGTAAAATAGAAGAACATGCAAGGCATTCTTCATCTAGCTTTTACAAACTTTAGAAGTAGAAAATAAGATCATGCATCAATGGTACAAGCAAAGATTGGATAAATGACATGCAATTGAAAACTTGTTGCTTAAAAATGGGTGTGTTTTACTAGTGAACATGGATTTTCCCTTTAGATCATTGCAATTAAGTTGTTGGCAAAAATAGAAATTTTCCAAGAGATAAAAAGTGGGAAGGACATTTGGAAATAATAAATGAATGACATATGATTTTTGGATGCACATAAAAAGACATTTTTTTAATGTTTGTACATTTCTTTGTACCTATCTATATATAAATATTTAAAAGTATATAATATATGCTCAACTCATATTAAACACATACTATGTGTTATTATGAACACATTAAAATAAACAATTTCATCTTGATTTTATAGTATGATTTGTTTACAAATACACAATGTTCATTGTCATGTATAATTAAATTATAATGGCAAAGTCATATGAAGATGACATAATCTTAATGTCAAAGCAATATTCATTATTCATAATATACTACGGTAAAAAAATTGATTAAATGATGTAAACTATGGGGTAATTAATTAATTAATTAATTAAAAATGAGTTTTTTTGATGAATTAATAATTTATTATTGATTAATCAATTAATAACTATTGATCGATTAATACTAATAATTAATTGAATATAATGAAAACCATAAAATAAAAAATAATTAAATAAAAATCTTACATAATTTTTAAATTTTATTTCATAAGTTAATCAAACATAAATTATATTTACTAATTTAATATCGAATAATCATTCAATCTGATTATTTAAGCAATTGAATATTTTAATATTCAATATTCAATATTTACTTATTTATTTGATAAATTTTTCATTTCAAGCTACTGATCAAGCTACAAACTATAAATAATTCTTGAGTAAGTTAATTATTAATTTATTAAATTTCATTTAATTATCTAATCATTAATATTTACTAACCAAAAGTTATGTGACTAACAGATAACTATTAATTAATTAATATTTATTTATTTTATAAAAATATTAATTCAGTTCTCACAACTTAAATTATCTAGTTATTATTAATGAATAATTAAATTGATTTCCTATTTAATTTATATTTCCTATTTATTTTTAAATTAGTAATTAATTATGTTAAATGCTGAATCAATTATTAATTTTTAAAATTTATCTAATTGATACGTTATATTTAGAAGGTTAAGTGTAAATAATAATAATATTACTATTAAATAATTCATTAAACCTGGAATTAAAATAATAACCAGTTAATTAATTGCATAAAAAATACATATTGTTGATGAATTATGATTATAAATTGATTAATTAATTAGTAAAAATATGAAGTAAAAGTTAATTTTTATTTTAAAATTAAATAATTGAAAAATGGTAGGTAATTATAGGTTGGTTTGTAAGTGGGTAGGTAGGTAGGTAGGTAGGTAATGAATTAGGTAATTAAATAGTTTCCTATTTACCTATTTAGTTACATAGTTTACAAGAAAAAACACACCTGAAACATGTGGGAGAATATTTTTAATTGAAACTCAATTTACAACTTAAGTGTAATTATAAAAGTTAATGCATATGTTTTGTCTTTTAATCTCATCTTGGAAATTACATAAGAAAGGTGCTTTCTTTTATGTTTACACATTAAAAAATTGCATGTGCCATTAAGGATGAACTCAAAGAAGTTTAACCCCAAAAACAAAACATAAAATGAAATAACAATAATTACATGTCTATTTTTTAGCCCACCTACTTCCTACCTACCTACCTACCTACCTAGGTATGTAGCCTAGGTAGGTACGTATGTTCTACATACCTAATTTTATTACTTACATAGGCCTATGTACATATCTACCTATTCATTCAAATAAATATTTATTTGATTTTTTTAAAAATAAATTAAATATGCCACATGGAAATTTTTGATTACACCATGTGTCACAATTTAGGACCATCTAAAATGAATGCTCGTAATGGATGGCCAAGATCAATTTTTGAACAATAAAAAAAAATTCACTGAATTTATTTCATATTGTTACATGGCGGATTATGGTTTTGCCAAATGGTACCATCACAAGTCATTGTAATTTGATGTCATGGATTTTTGAACATTTTAAATCATTTTAGAAAATTACTTTTATTTAAAACATGTGACAAATAATGTGAATATTTGATAATTATAAAAATAGTTGTAAAAACAAAACTTAATTACAAATGTTATACGGATGGTCAAAGGATGCACATGTATATGTTGCTTATATACATCATCCATGGTCCATTTGGTGATGTCATGTTGAGTCATGATTTGTGATTAAATGTTGGGTGCGACTTCACTTTTGCAATTAAAATAATTTTAGTTGTAAATGTTGGTTGTAACTATTTTTTAGTCACAAATTGAAGTCGCAAATTGACATTTTTTTTCTAATGGGATTGCCATGAAAAAGGATTTGACATGATATGTTGATTGTGTGCATTTGTTATTGATGCATTATAACAAGGAAATGACTTATTTTATATCTTTGTGTTTGCATGTTGTTGAAGGTGTTGAACTTATAGGACCATGCTATAATTGATGCAAGTGGGGAATGGTTACATGTTTTGGTTCATAACAACTTGGTGTTGAAATCATTCAACTTTGCATTTGTGGGTTTGGATAATCATTGAAGATTTGGCATTCTTGATTGGAAACTACAAGTCATTGTTTTCTATGAAAATAGGTGAGATTGGAAGAATTAAAGTTGTTAATGTTTCATTAGTGTTCCAACCATATGCGACCTTTTCCCCAAGCATGACATCTTGATGATCAAAGCTTTAGTTTGTTATGAAAAATTGGTAGTTGACATACACCCCATAGATTATCAAACTCCATGGTTCCATTGCCCATTGGGTCCTTCCATTAGGTTGCCTTGACTTGATAACCTTTGATGTTTATGCATTTCATGGAAAGTGGGTACCAAGCAAGTGGACAATGTCTAACCTATCTTTTGCTTGGATTGATACTACATTGTCTCACAAGTTTCATGGGCATAAATATTTTGGATGTAGGCACAATATGTGTTAGGGGATGAAAAGTTGTGTAGGTGTTGTTGCACAAGGTTGTGCATAACTACATTTTTTGGTCTTCAAGTTTTTCCTTTGTGACATCACTAATGTTGCACTTGTTATGTTAAAACAAGTTTGTGTGCACTTCACAATATTGTGCCACAAACATTTCAAAGAGTGGAAACAATGATAATAATAAAAGTTGAAAGAACAACTATAGTAGTAAGAGCTAAGAAGACACGTCTTTTTTTTATGACCTTTTTAAGGTTCTCATCATTCATAAACATTGTCATGATGATGATGATAACAATGACAATGAGGTTTTTGTTATTGGGAGGTCTTTCTACTGAACCATTTATGCAACATTATAAATGGAATTACCCAAAGGACATGGAACTATGTTCTTTGGGGTGTGATGTGTGAACTAATGATTCTTTATTTTCTCATAACCAATTAAGTAGGGTTTTTGTGAACGTTTTCTCCTCCCCCATTATGGCTATCAAATAATTGGATTTTGGAAAACAAATTGAGATTCGTAAATAATTTTTTGGTTTAATATATTTTTTCCTATTAACTAATTTCCCTTAGTATTTTCTTGATTATACCCACTTGCATTACATAAGGTCAATTTTTTCATATTCAACCTATCACCATTTAATATGTCAAGGTAGGGTTTTGTAAATAAAAATAATCCCCCCACCCTAAAAACTTCATTCTTCATGCATTTTTCACAATTGTTGACCCACATTATTCTAAAAGGTAGGTAAGTTTGTTGAAAACAAAACAAAAATAAAAATGAGTACCTTAAAAAAAAATGTTGAATCAATTGAATTCAAAGTATTTCTCAATTTGAAGTGACAAATATTTGGATTGAAGGTGTTGAACCCTAAGTCATATGAACTTGAAAAGGCATTTGATTTCTTGAAGCCCTAATGCATATGCTTCATGTTCTCATTTGTGCTTGCTTATTACTTGACAAGCCCATTTCTCTTTATATATATTCAAAACATTAACTCTACATGTTCATCAAATGCACATGTTGTTTTTCTTTTGAAGGTTTTATCATTGTTGGAATTTTTTGTTAAAATATGCTTAGTCAATCAATTTCATGCATTGCAAATTACACTCACAAATAAGGATTGTGACATGGAGATTAAATTGTGGAAAAACAAAACATTGTCACTTTTGAAACTTCATCGAAACATTGTTGCATGATCAAATCCATGTCTTCCTCTAGATCCAAATCACTATCATTTTTAGAAGCTTCATGTTGGTTTACTTCTGCCAAAAGTGTTCTTGGAAATAAGGTTTGGTAGCATTCTCATTGTAACCTTTTTTTTACCAACCTTTGCAAATCATCTTTTGTCACAATTGTGTTTATGCATAGAATAACCATAAAGAAATATGAAGCCTTATGATAGACATTGGGAGGTTCACTTTTGGATCCTCCTCTTTTTGTTATTGGTATGTGAAGAATGTAAATGTCTAAAGATGGAAATATTGTTTGAAAGAATTATTCAATGGTCACTATAGGATAACACCAACAAGCTCCAACTTGTTCATACAATTTGACAGGAGAAAAACTAAATATATTCTTGTGAATAATTTTTTTTTCCATTGTTAGTATTTTGTGCTTGTGCACTGACTAATAATCAATTATCCACATCATCTTTTGGTTGTTTTGTAAATTCAATTTCTACACTTGTTTTTCATTTAAACGACCAAACAAATTGCACAAATTATGTGTAGGTTTTTGCAGTTTTCAAGTGTACATACCAATGTGTTCATCACAAACTTCATATCACAACTTAAGGAAAAGGAGAGGAATGATTAATCTTGTTTTATTTTTGGTTCGTTTTATGGTACCTTCATTGTAAATAAATATTATAATGTTGACATATATATATTTGCAAATGTATTACCTATTTGTTTAATGAATTGAAACTTACACAAATAAGGTGTGTAAACATGTTTGGTTTTGGTTCCAAAAAAAGGTTAATTCATTAAATAAAATGGAAGGTTTTTATAAGAAGGACCTTCTGGATTTAATATAAGAAGTTAAATCCTAATAGAAGGTTGGTTCTAGGTAAAATTTTGGATTTAATTTTAGTCTTGTATTTCAGAATTTGATTAGATTTAAAATTAGACTTGAAACCAATTAAAAACCTAAAATTAACTAACATTGATAAAACCCAATGTTAATTTACTATTGTGAAAATGCTAATAATGAACCCAAACATAAATCTAAATATAAACTACCAAATCTACAAAGTATTAGATATTTTAGATTATTTGGGTACCCATGTTTTTGAATATTGTATTTTTGTGAAGCTTTTCAAAACCTTCATAGTTGGGGTTTAAGGTTGAAGGTGTGTCATATTACACCTTTCCTCACAAGCCTTTTAGGTATTTGTATATATGCATTGAAGGTTTATAATGGGTATGAGGTTTTATTGAATATTTCTTTTAACATTTCTAACAAATTGTTTTTTTTAATGTCATGACTTTAATTTGGGGTTCATGACCAAATCAAAAAAAAAACAAGGGAATGGGGTGGGAAAGTGCATTGGGATTTAAACACACTTTCACAAGTGTGGGAGAATGAATCCTAACATTTTCAAGTAGTATCTCACTTTGGGAATTAGAATCTTGTGATGTCTTAAGTTTTTGGAATAAGGTTTGGGGGGTTAAATTTTCTCAAAATTAAATCTTTTTAGTCTATTGAAAAGGTTTTGAATATTATATATTGAAAGTGAGGTTGCATTCCTTATTTCAAAATTCAAAACATAAGTTATGATCAAATGAATGGTCAAGAGTTAATTTGAATTTTCAACCTAATATGGTCATTAAAATGTCCAATAAATGGGTCAAATCATTTTCAATTGGAGTTTGCAATATGGCATTGATTTTTTTTAAAAAAGATTTATAACTTTTCCTTTTAAACCTTTCAAATATGAGTCCATATTTGAGGGTTTTGAACTCATAAATTAGAGGGATTGATACCTTGGCAATTTCAATTTTTTTGAAAATTTAGGTCACTTTGATGAAATCTATCATTGGAATTATATATTTTGGGGCATAGGGGATGAAATATTAAAAAAACCACTTTTTTCAAATATTATGTCTAATGAATTTTTTTTTCATACAAAATATTTTCTTTGCCATATTTAAATTAAAATTTGCAAACTATTATGATGTTTTTGCAAACATGAGGAATATTTCCAAACATTTTTATAACATTTCAAATTTTCCAAAATTTCATAAAAATTTCAATTATATGTTAGGTGTCCATGAATTATCCATTCATTCTAAAACATAAATTCTAACAAATTTGGATTTTAATGATATTGGAATTGTTTAAGAATTTTGAACAAGTAGGTAAATAGTCTTCTTAATAATCACAATGTGAGGAGATCGAATGTTTACATTAAAGCTTATATGTACAAAACAATTCATTAGCTTACAACCATACTTTAACTTCAATATAAAAATCCTTCAAATATTAGCATTGTAACAATGTAATTAGCAATTCAAGTTTGAACATTTCTTTTGTAAATTATTTAGGAATAAAATATATATTTTTACAATGTTTGCATATAAATCCATTCATATGTTGAAGATTAAAGTTTCATAAGACAATAGAAATCCCTATGGTTGAATTTCCAAAACTTTGGTGCAAGAGAAAGACATTTTATGAATGATTAAATGCCAAATATCATGGCCATTATAGTATGTTGCTTCTCATTTTGAATGTAAGTATGAGATACTTTGGTACCATAAGATGAAATTTGCAAAGGAGTTAGAACATTAAACAAATGTTCTTTTTGAGAATGTGGGATTTAAAATGGGTGGTTAGACATCAAAGAATAATTGAACCAACTTGGTTAGATAAGATCCCAAAATGTTTTCACTCAACAAACAAGAGTAAACAAGAAGAAATAACTATATTGATAGAATTTTATAAATTTTTTTGGTTACAATGTCACAATTTTCAATAGTTCAAGTTAGCTATTACTAAAGTACATTTTTTTTGAACATATGTACATTTAGATTTGGGCTTGTTGCTAACATCTTCCCCAAATGATCTCAATTGACATCTATCCATAAATTTTGAAAAAATTTGAAAAGAGTGAAAAAACATGGGTCACATTACATTTGTGCACTCATTCATAAACATCAAAGCACTATCTCACTCCTTAACATTGTTGAGAGTAAATGCATACTTGTAGCTTGAACCTTATTTTTTCAATTCCCAAATAGAATATGATCACCCCAACTAGACATAGGCTACAACTAGATCTTAAAATCAAAATTGTTAGTTGTAAAGAGACTAGAATGCTTCACCTAAACAAGAAAATAATACAACTTTATGATACTAAGAAAAATGAATTTATTGATGAAGAATAGGTATGCATGTTGGAAAATTCAATGGTTATTTGAGAATATAGATGGTAGTAAGTTGAAGGTGTTAGGGTGGCAATAGCCCCTTTCCTCAAACATCGAGATATTGCCACTACAATATTTTGATGAAAAGACTATTCACAATAAGAGGTGATAGGTAAGGTAGTTGACATAGCATTGTGGCTACTCACATTGGGAGGAGAACACAACATTAGCTAAAAAGTTGACCATATACCATCCATTTAATTTAATGCTTTTAGTTGGGTTTTTATTCTCGTAGTAATTTGGCGATTTTCTATCCATCAAGAGAAAGACCATGTGGACCAATTAGTTGTTAGTAAATTTTGTGGACCACTTGCAATTGAAATCTTTATGTGGTACTGAAGTTTCTTCCTATTAGG
>Ga0116228_10005978_pt1 | contig 10874 bp, 4 predicted proteins | sample S1TSphfallax_2_FD_89694 | JGI IMG/M metagenome (GOLD analysis project Ga0116228, IMG submission 89694) | Host-associated microbial communities from peat moss isolated from Minnesota, USA - S1T2_Fc - Sphagnum fallax MG | ecosystem: Host-associated > Plants > Peat moss > Unclassified | place: USA... | reverse complement strand
GGAAGAGCCAGAAGGGGGGGAGGGGGGAGGGGGGGGGGGGGGGGGGGGGGCCGGCGGAGAAGACAGTGTCTCACTAGAGACGCTTGAAAAATTGAAAGCTCAACCCCGCCCCGCCCCCCCAAAATAAACCAGAACTTTTGAGAGCGATGAATCTGAATGACTCAGAGCTTCTTCACCGGTGCTCAATATGTGGTCCTACAAATGAAAACAGATGAAGAAAAGTCAAAACATGGAGGTAATTTGGGCTCGGCAAAGTGGTTTTGGCAGAGTACTTTTTCTGCAGGGTGTGGAGACTGGTTAAAGGCATGGCAGAACCTAAGAAAAATGATCTCACAGCTATGAAGAGTGTGACAAATATGATTGACTGCTTCTCCCTATTTTTGATTGGCCAGCCATAATGATTGGTCCAGGTGGTTTGCTATTCGAAATCTCCAACCTATTTGTAGTCTCAGTCTTATGGGCAAGGTTGGACAAAAATGTAAATAACTAAACTTGGATGTGGGAAATATTTTTGCACCCAATCTGTCACATGCCCTTTCAGGCCAACCCTCAAGTGAAAGAGTTCACCTAGTCGAGACCCAAGTCCCGACCATCCCAGGACGGATCTTGTTGTGACAGATTGGGTTCCGAGTGTTGGGCTGGGTTTGATTCCAAGTTTGACATCACTCACAACTTGCTTAGATGTGAGGAGTGAGGGTTTGAGGAAGGGGCCCAAGGAGATGTGGCTAAGTGCTCAAGATAGACAAACACTGTGATTAAGCCAAGGAGTCGTAATTCTTGGCAACAAGGTCTTGAACCAAATGGGAAGAATTTTAATCCCACTCGTCCAAAGGTCAGGATTAGCCCAAGGCTAGATAGGTTGCAAGACAAGATGAATTCTGAAATGGCTTGCCATGTATAGGTAGTTTAGGTGTTTAGCAAAGAACATGGCTGGAGGTATGGCTCTAAAGTGTTGAGGCACATCCAAGTGCAATAGTGACATACTCAGCCTGCTGGAGCTGCCTTTACAATATTTCGACCTGATGTTAAACTACCATTGAGTCCTCATTACAAGCAATATTAGTTCTTTTTTCCTTGTTTACCCTTGACCTGATCCTGAAAAAAAGGATGATACCCAAACACCGTTTGGCCCAATATTGTGCACCCACAACACAAATGTGGCTTGGACACTATGTTTTGGATGAAATCTACCAATTGGGTAATGTGAAACTGACTTTTGGCTTGTAAACGTGGAAACAATTCAATGCCTTACTGGAGAACCAAGAAAATGAAACCACTAATTTTGATTGGTTAACTATTATGATTGGCCCAGGTGGTAACATTTAATTTTTTTTCCCATTAATTTCTATTTTTTTCATGTTTATGGCCAGGGATGAAAAAATAAGTAACACTATATGTTGAATGTGGTAAATATTGGTACAAGCTCAAATAGGGTTGTGACATTGGGTGAACAAGAACCCTCATTCAGTTTTGTTATGTAACCAAATTGGAGATCATCTACAAGAAGATTTAGTCAAATTTGGCTATAGACAAGGTATGAAAGTAAGAATATTTTAAGAATCCTTCACATTTTTTACTACATGTTAGAACCTAATAGAAAAAATTTGGTAATTTTTGTTTTAATTGTTGAAATTTGGCAACTAGAAAACCAAAATGGTCAAACTGAGTTTTAGCCATTTTTTTAAAAATAGTCAAATGGTTAAATCTAGCTATCTAAAAAAACGTTGGTTGCATTGGTACCATGGTAAAAACATCAAATTTATTTAGGTTTCTTCCAAACTTTATACATATATGTCCTTAGACCAAATCATTGTCTTTGAATCAAACCTCAATTTTCTTTTTGGGTTTTTAAAAACATTATTATAGGAACATACCAATGTTGGGCAATTTTTTGAAACAAGGACAAGCATCTACCATTTCTATATGCTAATATATACCCACTTCATCAATGGGTATCAAAATTTGAAAAAATTGGTGTTAAGAACCTCTAGAGTTGAATTGTTGAAAAACCATGGCAATTGAAAAATTGAGAATGGACAAAACATGCAATTTTTTTCCAAATCCCCTATTAGGTTTGTTGAAAGCTAATTCTAGTTTTCTAACTTCCTATGTTTGGGAGGCGTTTGGCAACATAATGTTCTATGTTTTCATTTTAAGATAATAAGTGTTTGAAGGTTGCATGATCTTTGCATTGTGGAACATTGAAATTTAGGTAGAACAAATAACAATTATTTCAAAGGTTTGACAATCAACAAGTACAAAATTTACAAAATCACATTGTCAACATTTTTTTTTTGTTTCATGATTTTTATTTCCTTAAACCTTACACATAGAGTTTGTAAGTTGCAAACTTTGCATTAATCTAGGGTGAAAACATAATAAAGTATATAAAATAAGTTAACAAACTAAAGGCAAGTTTTAAAATGAGATAATTTTGACATAAATACAATAAATTAAATTTAAAATATATTCCGAGTTCATTATAAAATCATTTTCTTTTTATTGAGTTTAATATACATTGATTACAAAATTTGAAAAATAGTAGAATAATAAAAGAGAAAATAAATACTTCTGAAATTGATTTATCAAAATGATGTTTAAAAATAATTTTTCATTATAAATCTTAAGGAAATAATGTATTCAGTTTAAATATAGATATCATTGTATATTCAAGCAAGGAATTGAAAAAAAATTGTGTTTTCTCCATTTTAAAACATATTTGACACATATTGAAAAAAAGGTTACATTACAAAAAGTAACCTTCAAAAGTTACTTGCATTTTTAAAAACCTATTTTCAACTTACTTTTTACAATGTGAAAATTGAAAATTTATGCACAATAATGAAGACATATCTTGTTACATTGAATGTGTAATATTTAATGTTGAGTTTCATTGTTACCTTTCATTAATTTAACAAGTAAACTATAAAGGTAAATTGTTTGTACATTTTATCTTGCTTTGACCTTATTGCACAAGCACATTTTGTGAATATGAATTTCAAAAAGTTCAATTGCATGATCCCAAAGTTGTTGAATAGATTTTTTGTAGGGTGTGAAAATGACAACATACCTAAAAGTGTAAAAAAAACACCAATGTGCCAATTGGAGCTTCAATTTTGTCACAAGCGAGGTGGCAAGAATGAGAATTTCATCGAACATTTTGGTGCCTTCAAAACATCATCTTTGTTGATGCATGGAAATGGAGTGGAAAAAATTAATGAATTTACTACAACATAAGTTGTCAAAGTTCTACATTTGCTTAAAGACAAGTAATATTATGGGATAGGGGTAACCAATTATTGATGTTTCTTTCTTTTATATAATCAATGTTGGTGGTGGAGCTTGGAGGTTTGTGACATTTGGCAATATCCATGGTTTTTGAAGCTAGACAAAAAGTTCCTAATGTAGATAGTAAAGATGGCTATGAAAGTTGTTCATTGGGTTTATGCACATGACATCCATATTAGTTTGTAGTGTGTATGCATCTCTTTGTTTCATTCCATCCATACATGAAATCAACTTTGAAGAATTTGATAAGTTAATTAGCATTTGGTAAAGATTGTGTTGTGTTGTAAAACTATGTTGTTCAAAAAACTGGTGGTAGATTTATGAGAAAGTTCTTTGTGCTTATAATTTCCCTCAAACATTTTGATGACAAAGCTTTTTATATTTTTGTTATTCATGCACAAAATTTAAAAACCTAGTTAATAACTAGGACCCATGACGTGGTCCTTTAGATTAAAAAACCAACACATATGTATAATTGATTGTTTTAAAATCATGAGATAATCTTCCGTTGAAAGTGAAATATGAAAGAATTGAAACTTGACAGTTTATTTGAATAGAGGAATTCATTTTTTGATGATATAAAGATCTACTCATGATGAGTTTTAAAGACCCAAAAATATGGTTATTTAAAAATTCAAAAAACTACCCAACATTGGTAAATAATCATTCTTCGATTAAATTATCGTTTTTGAGTCCAAATTCAACATTTCCCAAGTTAAATGTAGGTAGGATGAGGCCTCCTTTAAGGTGGGAAGCATCAATGTAGGTATTGGTTCACCTTTGGTTAGGTGTTTTGGGTGAAGATGTTGCTATCATGGAAAAGTGGATTGAAATTGGCAAAACATCCACATGTCAATTTAAATTAAAGAGGTATATTTATCAATTTAAACCACATAAGCTACTTCATAGTGGCAAGCTTGAAGTTATGAAATTTTTTATAAAAAACACCATTAGGACCTTAGGTCATAGAAACCTAGACCAATTTATTTACAAAACATTTTGCATGCAATCCTATTCATATGGCACACAAAAAAACTTTGTTGCAAAACTTGTCCAAATACCCTTTCTAGCTACATCACCAAATGTTTTTTTCTCTACACTTGATATCGACAAATATTTTACCCCCTTTCAAGCAAGTTGTATTTGACAAGTCATATGAAACCATCCAAAAGATTTTAATGAGTGTGTCAATTAAATCATCTCAAGGAAGAAATGTTTTTATATTGACAAAAAAAAACTTGTCCAATTGTTTTCTTAACAAGGAAATAGGGACAAAACTATCAAGAATGCAATATATGGAATGAATTAATGTTGGTAAAATGGGTTATTAGTAAGGATCCAAAGGTATGCTAAATATAACTAATTTATTATATTTGAATTTGGTTAAAAATCAAACAAAGATCCTGCACACATGATATTTATCCTATAGAGACTTCACACCCTTATGAGTCAAATATTAGAGTTATTTTTAAAGTCACCCTACTTTTGGGCCTACCTTGATCTCTCATATTGAGTTCTGAATTATCCTAAAGTCATTCATATACAAGGGACCAACATTCAAAACTCAACACAATATGGGAACCTTTCCTCTTACATATTTTTCCATTAACCTTCATTCCCACAATTCAAAACCAAAAATTGGACAACTCACCTCTCACAACGCTTGCCTCCCAACACACAAAGTTTAAACAAAATCGCACACATAGCACCTCTTCCACCACACACAAAATTCCAAACAACACACATTTCTAGCCCCAAACACACAAAACTTTAACAAAAACCAAAACTAAAAACTCACCTTGTAAACTTCCATAATTATATGGAAAGAAAAATGTACATATTTGTTTCCTAGGGCAAAAATACACCATCAAAGAAAAACTCATTAGGAAAAACCACACCCAAGCAAAAGATGGCATAAGCTCCATTGTTGTGTTTTGAGGATAAGTGTTGTGAACCAAAAGAAAAAGAAAGCCTGAAAAAACAATGCCAAACTATGAAGGAAAATAATAAAACATTCCAAAGAAACAAAAGAAAGATTTCCAAGCAACATTTTTGAAATTCCAAAAGTTATGCAATGAACAAGAAAAACATTCATGATGAAAAACAAGGAACAAAAAAAAAAGTGCGTGTAAAGTGGTGAGGATGCATGTGAAGGACAACTTGTATCTCTACTTGGAACACAAGAAAACAAGATCAAGAACAAACATGAAAACATCAAACAAAATCTAGTGACCACCAATTTTGACAGGTTTCCAAGTTTGACTCAATGTTATTTTTCCTTTATCACACATTCATTCATTGTTCCACCCGCTTACACCTTGTTTCAACCAAACTTGGGAAAAAAACCCCTTAACCCACCTACTTTACATATAACTCTATTGTTTTGATGAATCTCACAATCCATCTTGTAGTTTTTCATTTTTTTTCAAGAGGTTTTTGAATCTTTGAAATCTAAAACCTTTGACTTGGCACTCTTATTTGGTTGCATTTCTCCAATTTTAGATCTATTTTTTACTTGAACATGATAAGTGTGAATTAACAACTATGGGAAATGAAAATGGAATAATGTTTTATTTTTGGTTTTGGGGGTAAGTTATGCATACAAGAACCTACATTGACATTATACTAGGTGGTTTTAAAATTAGGTTTTATGTTTTAAGTTTAGGTTTAGAATCAACTAAACTTCCATGGGGAGAAAATGTTGTGTGATCATAACTTTTGCATATGAATTTCGATTGAAATGCTTTCAATTACAAAGTTGTAGCTCTCCTCGAGACCTTTCCAATGATAGGTAACAAGCTTATATATAAAAAAACGTGAAATGATGGTGATTGTTAAAAGATTTGGAACATATGTTTCCCTTAAGAATAGGGCCATTCCTTAGGGAAAGTTTATTGTTCCTTGGGGAAATTAGCTTTTCCCCGAGAAATAATCATGTCCTTGGGGAGGAGTTTAAATTTCCTTAGGGAACAACTTAAACTTTAGGGAACAATCATGTCCTTGAGGAGAAGGGGTTTAAGTTGCTTTGGGGAACAAACATGTGTTTACGAGAGTAAAGGCTTAAATTACTCGAAGGTGCATCCATGTTCTTTGGGTAACAAATGTGTCCAAAATTTTGATTGATCGTAATTTTTGCATATAAATTCTAATTGAAATGTTTCCAACTACAAAGTTGTTGTTGTGACCCTAACCTTAGGCTTGTGATTAAGGTAAGGGCTTGCAAAGGTGTGGGTTGAGAATGAAGCTTGGGAGTCACATTTCATGCTCATGGGAGTGTAAGAGGGTGTGAAAGAGGCTCCCATTTTGGGAGTTGGAGTCCCAATGGACTCCTGAATTTTCAGAGAGCGATTGCAGTGGTCAAAATTCATTGGATTGAATAGTTTTTTATACTGTTGGAAAGATCTTGGAACCTAAATGTCTAAATTGGGCTTGCATGTCCCATTTGAATATTTAAAACACAAGTTATGGTCGAAAGAAAGGCTAGGAGTCAATTTGTCAATTTGACTCCCAACCATTAAAAGTCGGGAATCACCCCAATTTACTTGTGTGCAAATGGCATGCTACATACCGTTGGAAAGCTCTTAACAAGGGCTACAACTTTGCTTTGGACTTCACATCAATCGAAGGTTTGCACAAAAAATTATGGGCCTCCAATTGTGGGAGTCCCAACTTAGGGAATTTCGAGACTCCCAACTTGGGAGTCTTGAAACAAAATGACATTTGGGTGCAAACCTCGTGGCCAAACACAAAAAATATTATAAGGGGGAAGGTGGTGGCTTTCCCCAAGTCCGGGCTATGGTGAGTCTTGTGAGTCCGTGTGTATCCGTGACTCAGTCGTGCACAAAAAATGTTTTAACCACACACTACTCAACTTGTTGTTTAGTTTGTTCATGTTCATGTGAATAATTGACCTGCTTGTCATTTGTTTTAGTCCCCATCTTGGAATTCTAGCATGCCCTTCTACCCTCGAAATGTTATGAATTAGGGAACATACCCCAATTCTTTTTTCCGTTGTTTCCACATTTGGACTCATATTTGAATCTTTCAAGGAATGTGGGGGTGTTTCAATTATATTTTTCTTCAAGACCTTTCCAATGATAGATCAAAAATCTATATACAAATAAAATGAAATGATTATGATTATTAAAATATTTGAAACATATGTTTCCTTGAGGAATTTGGGCCCTTCCCCAAAGAAAATTCATTATTCCCCAAGGAAGTTATATTTTTCATTAATGAACTTTTCTTACTCCATGGGGAACTTGTTTGAAACTAACATTTAATCTTTCTTTTCCTAAAGAAGTTATTTCTTAAAGGCAATTAATTTAAAAAATATTTTAAAAATTTTATGGATTTTTTCATCCATTTTTTTAATTAAGATCAACAATTGGGAAAAGGATTGAACCTTGGACCTTTGGGTTGAAAGGAAGATTCTAATCCCTACATCAAATGTTTTTTCTTTGAAATTATTGTTTAAAGAAGATATTTACAACGTTACATTTTTTTTTTCATGTTAGGCATTGTATTACAAATGTGTCAAACCTAGTGACACATTTAATTCATCATTATTATTTAATGTTTGCCATAGGAAATGATGTTTAATTTTTTTTTTGTCAATTGCAGTATTCATAATTTTAATTGTAATTATTTCAACAACCCATTTTGAATTCCCATATATAATATACAAAAAAATTCATTCAAAACTCCCATTTTTATAAATATTCACTTCCCTAATATATCACCCCATTGTTACTTAAAATGATTAGAATCTTTTATAAAATCTGAAACATATTGAATTTGAAATGACAATTCTATCACATATTAGCTTCACAAATCCCTTATGGGTTTCATCCTTTCCATAACATGTTTATAACTTAATCATTCTACTAAATGTTTTTGCCCTTTTAACCTAAAGCTTCCAAATGTATTCAAAATCTTGGAAACTTGGTGACTAAAATGATAGAAGACATTCATGTTATAAACATTTTTCTCCTTAACACTCACACCTTTCCTTTCGAAAACACAACACATAGGATCATGAACATTTCGATCTTTTTAATGCCTTGTTCATTCTACCAATTCACCTTGCCCATTTATTTCCAACCTATCAATAAACTCATCACCTTCATTAATAGCAAGAAATAGGTGACAACCTAGCAACAAATTTACCACCTCATTTGCCAAACATCATGAAAAGCTCTAGAACAAAACTAGCAAACCATCTATCATTGAAACACAATGCTTACCTTGCCTTCATGGACAAAACACTAAAATCACCTAAAAACACAAACAAATCACCATCACACATTCATTTACAAACAAACAACACACAAAGTGCAATATAATAGAGAGTCCAAAGAGATACACCCATCCTCCTTAATTTCCATTGATCATTTTCTAAATATTTTCCATACACCCTAATCATTACAATCACCAAAAGCATTCTTGCTTTCCTCTCATCAACATCTTCTTTTTCTTTTCCTCCACAATCCAATTACGTTAGACACTTCTTCAACTTTGTTCCCACTTGCTAAAAATGCCTTGTCACCATTCCACATCACAATGGGTCACATTTATCCAATGAGGAAAATGTGAGGTGTGATAGGACAAGGAAAAAGACATTGAAAAATGAATAGTGTAAGGGTGAAAAGGAGAACAAAATTTTGTGAAAAGAAAGTGTGAGAAAGTTGTATGGTGGAGAATCTACAAAATTTAGGAAGAGACAAGAAAACTTCCAGTTTGGAAAGAAAACTAGGAAACAAGTTTGCAAAATTGAGCATAGAAGGGGATGCACATGAAAATTAAACATAATATGGCATTCAACTGTTTGTAGAATGTGAGTTGACATTAACAGTAAGATATGAATAAAGTATAAACATCAAGATTTTTAAAAATTCTAAGTAGGATTTGGAAATGTTTGAAAATTATACAAGAATTTGAAGTTCTGTACAATGTGAATCCAGGATTGAGGCATGCAACCCTTTTCTTTGCAGTCTCAATAGGCAGATTTGATCCAACTCAGATAAGGTGGATGTTGAATTGTGCAACAACTTGAAATACATACTCAAGTAGGAATTCCATTCAAGAGAGCAAGCAGATTCCGGTTCCTAGCTCTTCTGTGGCCTTGGGTGAGCTAGGGAGCCAGAATCAGCCTAACCCTGCCCACTCCCTGGCGTTCACAGCTGTTAGGTCCTATAGGACATGAAACAGCAAGGCCTGCCTATTATGTCCACAGAATTGGCACCCATGCTGAACATCCCATTCAGCATGAGAATGAGTGGATTCGAAGGGAGAAGAAGACCTAAAGATGCATTCACACTTGGTGTAAAGGACTCTAGTATTAAGTCCCCTGACACCAAGCTAGTCATTTAGAATATAAACGTATTTACCATGAAGATCTTATGTTAAGTTAACATTCACTTAATATTAAACAATCACCCATTTTACATTGGGTGCCACCTAGATTTTCACTTAACATGACTTAACATTAGGTGTGAATGCACCTTAACAGCTGTTGTTACCACTCTAAATGATACAATATCAATACCTTTCAACACATCGGAAGCATTGCATGTATGTAAAGCACTGGCAGGCACATTATCAAGTGGAACTTTTCCTCCACAAATGGCAGAGCATTTCAAAAAATGATTTGCTTTTTGAAATGGTCAGCCTCTTTTTTTTTCCTGCCAGTGCTTCATGTCAGGCAACAACTAAGAACCGACAACCTTGGAGTGGGGTGCTCCTGTAATAAGCACCTGCCCCTGTCCTTGTTTCGGGAATGCCCCGCTCCAAGGGCATTGCTCTTCGGAAAAGGTTCAGCTCACATAGGACAATACCCACAATGATTAAGTTCAATTCATATTTGGAATGCAAACTACACCCATTTGTTTAATTTAATTACTTCCTATGTCTGGTTTCAAATCTAAGTACCAGTTTCTCAAGGATTGTTCCGCCATGTTCAACTGAAGTTTTATCAATTTTCGATTGTATCAGTAGTTTGAACATTGGTCATAGAATTTTGAAAATTGACAATTGGATGAGGTCTCAAGTCATATATTGTGCTGGAGATATTTGGACAAAAGCAAAAGAATGCAGAGAACGTGACATAAAAATTGAATGCCATGCTTGCAAATATAGCAAAAATTACTCATTTCTGTCAATTCAGCAAATGGATACTGTTTCCAGTAAGAATTACACTTGTACTGATCAGAGAACCAAGGCAAAGCAAGGAAAAGATGTGTCCTTGCACACTTAGTGCTGAAACATCCCACATTCAACAAGAACTTGAAACTCTTTGTTCCCCACATCACACAACAGAATCCTTTTGGCTCTTCTGAGCAAAAACAAATCTTTTTATATGCACTGATGATGTGAAAACAGGTCATTGAAGCTCCTTGTCAAAATTGTCACATCTACTACAGCATGAAAGATTGAATTCACAACATGTTTTTGTAACACATGGTTGATAAACAGAGCAAGTACAGTTTCAAGAGCTATATAAAACATGGATTTTGCACTTAGCAGATCCCTAATGCACCTTGTTAAATCACATCCACAACCCAGCTGTCAATAGCTGACACAAGTTT
>Ga0116228_10005977_pt1 | contig 10874 bp, 12 predicted proteins | sample S1TSphfallax_2_FD_89694 | JGI IMG/M metagenome (GOLD analysis project Ga0116228, IMG submission 89694) | Host-associated microbial communities from peat moss isolated from Minnesota, USA - S1T2_Fc - Sphagnum fallax MG | ecosystem: Host-associated > Plants > Peat moss > Unclassified | place... | reverse complement strand
GGAACCCGGGGTCGACCCGGGCGCCGGGCTCTCGAAGAAAGAGCCGCCGCACTTCGCACAGCGACCCGTCCGGCCGTCGTGCACCTGCGACAGCCGACAGGCCGCGCACGTCCCGCCGTAAAGCCATCCGACCGACGGTCCGAGGTAACCCCGCGGGATCCGCCGTTGCCGGGTCGAGCCGTCGGGCGACGCCACCGCACCGTCGCGATGAACATCGCCCGGACCGACATCGAGTCGCCGCGTCCTCACCCGAACCCCCGTCGCTCCGACAGCGGGTCGGCGTCCGGGTCGCGGTCGCCCGATGCCACGTTGCTGGCGTTTGCCGCCCCCTTCCTGACGTCCCGGGTCTCGGGACACTCTTCGGGGCGCAGCACGGTGGTGAACCGCGCCGTGCTGGCTTCCCGCGCCTCGCGGCGCGCCAGCGTGACGGCCCGGCGGCGCGGGCTGACGAGATCAAGCGCGTCGGCGCTCGCCTGGAGCTCGGCCGCGCCCCGCTCCACGTCTTCGAGCGACATCCCGACCGGAATCCGGACGATCACCCGAACGCCCGTCACGCCCGCCTGAAGGTCGACCACGAACCCCCGAAGGGCCGCGTCCGCCTCACGCCAGGCTTGAAGGATCGCCGCAAGGTCGGCGTCGAACGACGGACCGGGGGCGAACCAGCGAGGCGTGCAGTCGATCTCGATCGTGAGCGGGCGGGCGGTCGTCATCAGCCGAGCGTCGGGGCCGCGTACGTGAGGGCCGTGGTGCCGAGCACGATCGGGTTGGGGGTCGTGAGCATCCAGAGCGACCCGGCGAGGGATCCGCCCGCGACCGGCACCACCTGACCGGCGCCGTAGCAAGCGCTCGTGTTGCCGTCGAGGTCGTACGTGAGCGTGCCGTGGAGGCCATCCGCCGCGATGGCGGTCACGACATAGAGGCCGTTGTAGACGGCCGACGCGGGCAGGACGCCGTTGGGGCTCGCGGTGTTCTTCACCAGAACGCGCGACCCGAGCGTGAGCGCGAAACCCTGACCCGCCCCGTCGAAGTTCGACAACAGCACGGACGAGAGGTTCGGGATGGTGGCGGTGCTGGCGACGTCGACCGCTTCCTTCCAACTCCCGCGGGTCGTCTTGGCAACGATCCCTTGCGAGGTGGCGGGCGGGTAGTTCGCGGACTGGGGGATCGTTACGGCGAGGCTTCCTGCTCCGTTGCTCATCGTCATTCCTCCGCGGCCACCGCCGCATCGTCGTCGTCTTCGGACTCTTTCGCGGCCGGCTGGATCTTCCGCGGCCTTCGCTGCCCCGGAAGGATCCCGGGATCCTTCCGGGGGTCGGCTTCGGTCGCGCCCTCCGTGTCCTCGACTTTGCCGGTCGCGCGGGCATCGCCCAGGAACTGCTCGATCAGCCGCGCGGCCCCCGCCGGTTCAAGCTGCACGAGCTGCCGTTTGATGGTCGGCGAGAGCGCGACCCCGACCGCACCCGCCAACGCCTCCAGGGTGTTGGGCAGGCTTGTCCCGGCGGCGTCGGGCGAGAGCGCGAAAAGTTCGACGGGCTTGATGGGCGCGAGCCGGGCCGCCCGCTCTGCCGGGTCCGCCAGCTTGACCCCGAGCTGGCGCGCGATCTCGACCGCGTCAGGACCCCCACCGATCTTCGCGATCCGCTCCGCCCGGTCGAGGAGCTGTTCTGGCTCGACCTGCTCGTAGTGCAGGGTCGCGACCGGGCAGAGATGTTCCTCCCCCGGGTAGTTGAGGTGGCAGAGCCACCAGATCACATCCTGCTGGAAGGTCGCTTCCAAGCAGTGCGCATCGAACCGAGCGTTCCGAACATCCCCCTCGGCGTGCACGTCCCCAAGCGACCGCGCGCCCTTGTCGCCCGCGTCGGTCTGGAGCGTGCCACCCCGAACCGCTTTCGAGATCTGCTGGTCACAGAGGTCGATCAGCCGTTCGTGGTTGATCCCGCCGGTGCTGCTTTTCACGCCCGGACCATCGAGCGTCACCTTGATGCTGTCGGGCAGCATCCCGGTCGCGAGCGACCCGACCCCCAACGCCTCCATGACCGCCATCCCGGCCGCGATGTCCTCGTCGGACGCGACGCGGGGTCGACCCTGCGTGTCCTCGTCGCCGGTGTTGTAGTGACCCAACACCCAGGGCTTGCCGAACCGCTCGACGTATTGCGAGGCGCCCCGGATCGCCATCAGCTTGATCACCATCCACCAGCCGATCGTTCGGCCGATGCCGTCGCGGGTCGGGTAGTCGGCCCGGAGCGACGGGGTGTGGAACACGAACTTCCCCGGGACGTCCCGGATCCGGACGCCGAAGAAATTCTCGGTTGGGTAGAGGCCAATCGTCATCGGCAGGACCGCGCCCTGATCCCAGATGTGGGCGCTCCAATCATTTTGATCCGGCCACGCGATGCGGCGGCTGTGCACAAACCCAAAGCCCGAGATGTTCCAGCCGCGGTGGTCGAGCGTCCAATGCGACTCCATCGCGCCGGCCCCGTAGAACAGGGCGGCAAATACGAGCGAGTAAATCGCCTGCGGCTTGCCGGGGATCTCGTCGTACCGGCGTTGGATGTCGGCCGCGATCGCGGCTGCCCGCCTGCCCTCTTTCCCCTTTGGGTCGTCCACCATCGGGGGCGAAAGCGCCAGCCGACCGGACGCGACCGTGATCACGCGCTGCCCGAGCGTGCATTGCGTCTGTGGGTCGCGTTCCAGCAGTTCGTCGAGGGCATCGACGAACTGCTGACGGTAGCCGTTCTGCGCAAACCTGTAGACCGACGCAAGATACTGGAGCGACAGCGCGCTCCCGATCAGGGTCGGCCAGCGATCGATGACCGGCCAGGGCGCGACGACACGACGAAGGAGCCCGTCGTTCTCGTTCGCGACCTTGGTCGGCACGCCGTCGCCCGGCCCGGTTCGCTTCCTCGTTCGGGCCACCAGCACCTGCTCGGTCGCGGTCCGGTGCCCCGCCGCGCCACCTCGCTGCGGGCGCACCTCTCTGCGACGCGCGTTGAAAATAGCCCCCGCGGGGGCCCTTTCACGCGCCTTTCTGCGCCGCCCCGCCCTTTCTTTTCGCGCGCGCGCGGCCTTGTCGCCGCTCCCTCTCTGCCTGTCCACGCGCGTCGGCACCGGGCTCGCGACCGGCGCGCGTGAGCCCGATCGGCACCCGCAACCCCTCCAGCCACCAGACGAATCGGTCTTCGTCCGCAACCGCCGCCATACCGCGCCAGACCTTCACGGGCGCGTTCCGTTCCTTGCAGAGCTGACGCAGCCACGAGCTGGAGGTCGGGCCGCCATGCGCGATGCTGACCTCCAGGATCTCTTTCCAGCCGACAAGCCGCCGCGGCTTGGGCCGGACCTCCGCGACCGCCGGTACCCACGGCACGACCGCGTAACAAGGGAGACCCGAGTAGCCGTGCGCCGGAACCCGGATCGTCACAAAGTTCTCGGGCGCGGCCGGTGGGGGCGTCAGGGCCTCGGGTCGAAACGAAAGCGGTCGGTGACCCGTCACAACATCACCTCGCTCATGACCCGGCGCCCCCTCTCAAAACCCAATGTCGTCATCGATCCCCCCGACACCCCGTGACCGACGCGGCGCACGCGCGACCCGCGCCTTTTGGAGCTCCTGGCTTCGCGCATCCCGGTATGCATCCTCCGCGCTCGCCAGGAGGCGACGGGCCGACCGGCCGATCTCCGACAAGGTCGAGAGCGCGGCCCCCCGGACCCCCTCCGTGGCCTTCCGGGCATGGCTGGTCCGCACAAGGTGCGCGATCCAGGCCCCGACCGGGGCCCCGTCCCGCCCTTCCCAGGTCGCGGTCCCGACCACCACCTCGGGCGTCAGGAGCGCGACCCCCACAAGCCGAAGATCGAGGTGCTGCCCCACCCGCTGGGCCGTCCCGGCCCCGAGACCGGCGTCCAGAACCCGACCCCATGCGATCGGGCCGTGCGCGACCCACAGGCAGTCGACCGCGGACGGGGGCCCCTTCGGGAGCGCCAGCAGGGCGCGCCGAATCTCCCGATGGCGCCCGACCGCCCCGAGCGAACTGCCGAGCCGAAATCGCCCGTCCACGACCTGCCGCTCCGGGTCCCGGGTCGCGGTCGCGCCCCCGGTCGCGATCCCGACGAGCGGTGTCCACGACGACCCCAACCCGCCCACGCTCTCGCAGGTCTGGAAATAATCCTGGAGCTCGCGCGCCGCCAGGTCCCCACCCCTGGAGACCCTCACGGCGCCGACACGGCCTTTCGGTGCCGACCCTTCCCGGGCGCCGCGGCCTCTGGTTCGGGACGCCCGACCCCCGACCCGTCGAGCAGCAGACCGGAGGAATCGGGGTGTTGGGTCGGCTGCTCGGTCGGCGGAAGGATCCCGGGATCCTTCGCCGGGGCGCCGTCCACCATCTCCTCCACCGGGACGGTGTCGCCCACGTGCACCCGACGGGGACCGGGCGGCGCGACATACCGAAAGACGTCGCGCTGATCCGGGGGCCCGAGCCCAACCGCCTGGTCGCGCGCGGCGCCCGCCACCACCCGCGGGTCGACCGGATCCGGTTGCGCCAACGGCGGCGCCGCCGTCTCGCCCCGGGCCCACGGCCCCTCGCGCTCCGCGAGCGCCACGATCTCGTCGACCGTCAGGGTCCGGACATCCTCCACCGCGATCTTGTGCGCCGACGATCCACGCCGCAGCTCCAGCACGGTGCACTGACGAAGCCCATGATCGGTGAACATTCCGTAGCTGAAAGTGACGAGGCCGCCGACACGCTGCCACGCGGCTTCGATGTCCGGGATCGTCCAGCGGACCGGCCGCAGCGTGTCGTCGACCGACGCCACCACCTCCTTCACGCTGCGACGCCAGAACCCCTCCACCTCCAGCTCGCGTTCGCGGGCGCGAAGCAGGAAGTCGAGCCGGAACGGGGTCGCGTCGTTGCGCGGCACCGCGAGCCCCCGGGTCGAGAAGCGCGCCACCACGCTCCCGGACCGCGCCACGAGCTCGCGGACGTCCGCCCCCTCGCCCCCCACGGTGGCCCAGAGCTCGCGGGCGCGCGACACCCAATCCGCCCGCATCGCCTCTTCGGCCCGCGCGGCCGCTTCGAGGTCCTGGTAGTCGATCGAAAGACGACCCGGGATCTCCCGAAGCCCGACCCGGACGTTCTCAACCGCGACCACGAGCCCAAGGGCCGCGAGTCGGTCGCGCGCCGCCCCCGCGATCTCGGCGGCGCGTCGGTTCCGCGGCTCCCACTCGTGGAACAGGAACGACGTCGCGCCCGGGTCCCCGGTCTTCCCGGCCCGTGCTTTCTCGGGAAGGGTCGCGACCAGGGCCGCCACTTCCGCCTCGTCGATCGGGGTCGCGCGCGCCGCCGTCGCGGCCTCGGTCAGCATCGCCTCCTGCACGGCTTTCACGGCCGCGCCCAACAGATCCCCCATCATCGGTCGCCCCCTTGATCCCCCAGCGCGATGTCCCGCGGCCCGCTCGCTGGATCCTCTCGATTTCCTCGGTCCGCCGCCCCGACCTGTTCGGGCTGTTTCGGCGTCGGCGCGTCGTCCCGGAACGTCGTCGCCTGCGTTTTCTTCTCGGTTTTCATCGTGGTCTCCTCCCTTGAGCCTAGCCTAACGGCCTGCCCGCGACGCGTTGCTCCCGCCGCGACCCCTTGCCGCGATGGCTCGCCGCGCCCAACGGTTTCGACGCTTCGCGACCGGAATCGCGGTCGGGGACGGGAGCGGAGAATCCCGCATCGCAGCCCCAACGCCCGCGTCGACGCCGAACCGCTGGTCCGCCTCGTCGGCGGTTCGCGGCATCGGTTCCGGCACCACCAACCCCCACCAGTCGTCGCCCTCGCGCCGGACCCGCACGACGCTCGCGACCCGCTGGCCCCCGACGTCGAACGTCAGCGGGAGCGCGTTGAACACGACCGCGTCGCCGTAGCCGCGGAAGATCCGCTGCCAGCCCGCGCGACGCGGATCCATCTCCTGGTCGATCTCGATCTTCGCCCCGCCCAGCACCTCCGCGCACGGCACCCCTGTAGTCATCCCCCGCATGGCGTTTCGCATGCCCGCGAGGATGCGCCAAAACCAGGGCTACACGCTAGCGTCCCGGCGCCTCTACCGTGCGATGATCTGGAGCTCGAACCCTTCGCACGGGGTGTCGGGCATCGACGGGATCTGGAGGTAGGGCCTGACGTGGATCGTCTCGCCGGCCGTGTCGTCGTCGCCCGGCTGCGGCGCGTAGCTCGCGAGAAGCTCCTGCGCGGTCTGCTGCTCGATCGTCGCTCCCCACTGCTCGACCCGCCCGTTGCCGCGCAACACGTAGAAATAACAGCCCTGCACGACCGTCAGATCCGGGACCGCCGTGTTGGCCTGGATCGCGGCCGTAAAGGGCCGCCGGTCCGACGTGACGATCTGACCCGCTACCGCCATGCCGGCAAGCTATCACCCGGGGCGGGGGTGCGGCTAGCGGCGGCTGGGGCCCGCGGTGGCACGAGACCGACCCTTTACTGCGTTTTCGGGTCCGGGGTGGGTTGTGGGCACCCGGGGGGTCACGGTCGCGTCTATCGGGCGCCGTGTGGGTCGCCCGCGCGACCGCCAGGGCATGCGGCCGGATGGTTATCCTGTTTTCTCCCAAGCCGACCCGGCGGCGAGGGCGAGAAGAGCGTCGCGAAAGGCTGTCGGGGTTGCCGACGCTTCGCGCTTGCTCAGGGTTGGTTTGATGCGGTCAAACCATCCGACCTGCGCATCACCAGGGCGGCGCTCCCATCGCATCTCTGGCGGCGGCGCTCCAACGTAGTAGAGCCACGTCCGCTTGCGCGCTCGGTGCCCGTAGGCGCTTTGCCAGACCTCACAGACCCACCCCGGGCCCCCCGGCTCGCGAAGCCACCCACGACCCGGGCGCGGCAACTCGTAAGCAGACCATGCGTTGCTCGACGCAGGATGCTCCAGCACGCCACCCCAGCGCCGGCAGCTTGCGAGCGCCGACGCGAAGCAGCCGAAGTCATTTCCGGGTCGGTTGTGCTCGCCGCCGTAGCGCTTGAAGTTGAGCGCGGCGAAGTTGACCCATAGCCGACACGGTGGGTGCGCCACGACGGGCCAGGGCCCCGCGTAGAGGCGAGCGTCGCGGGCCTCGTCCCACGGGTCGACATGGGCAAGACCGAAATAGGTCCCGCCTTTAGCGACGAAAAGCGCGGCAATCTTCGTCATCCAAACCCTCCGGGTTGGGAAAAAAAAAGGGTAGGCACGAATCGAACGAGTCCGAACAGGCGGTCGAGGTCCCAAAGCGCAACCAGCAGGAGCTTTCGGGCCTCGTCGGATGCACGGGCGCATCGACCGCAACCGCATCGCCAGTGCCGGGCCGTCGCGTCGATCGTCACGACTCCCTCGTGAGCAAGAACTGCGGATCCGTCACGCGGTCGCGACGTGGCTCGCGCCACCGACACGGCGACGGGCAGCTCGCGGGCGGCTCCGGCGCCCGGCAGTAGACCGAGACCCCGGGTTGCCGGCAGTACGCGGCCACGAAAGCCGTCAGACAGTCGCCGTACCGGCTGCAGGTGTCGTCGCGGTTCCCGGGCGTCGGCACCATGTAGCCCTGCGGGGTCGCGACCGGAAGATGACGAACCCCGCGACTCCGGTCACCCCGAACGATGTGCTGCTTCGGTTTCACGCCGCCACCGCCGCCTTGCTGGCCGCGTACTGGTAAAACTCGCGCCCCGAGCACTCACGGTACTTCGCCAACCAGTCGCTCGCCTGGTCGGGCGAGATCGGGTTCTGGGCGAGCATCGCGTCCCACATCCGTTCCGCGAGGTCGACGGGCAGGATGCAGTCGATGATGTCCCAATCGCGCCGGCTGCTGTCGAGCAGGTAGATCGACCGCCCGTCCGTGGTCGGGTAGCGGGTCAGCGTCACCGGGTAGTCGACGCCCGGCCAGCTCGCGACCCGCTCGCTCCGGTCGACCCCTTCGCTCTCCGGCACGACCCCCGCGGCCCGAAGGGCTGGCCAGCTCCACGCCGCGGTTCGGCAGGAGCCCTGCACGGCGACCGCCACCATCTCTTGCCCGCGTTCGATCGCGCGGCACGTGAGCAGCGCCACGATCGCGAGCCCGAACTGCACAAACGCCTGCCCGAGTTGTTCCTGCAGCGTCGCGGCCGCGTCCGCCGCCACCTCTTCGGCGGTCGCGCGGCGAAGGTAGAGGCAGACGTGCCACCCGGCGCCCGACATGTCGCCCATGTCTTCGTTCTCCTCGGCGCTCTCGAACCGGCCGCGGTCCGTCCCGACCACGACGAACAGGCCGGGCGCGATCTCGCCGGTCGCGCCCGCGCGAAGGTCCGGCGACTTCTTGGCGAAGCGCCGTTGCTCCCCCACCGCCGAGGCACGACGACGGTCGAAGGCGTCGCGGCGGCTCGCCTCCCACTTCTCCCGCACGACGTACGGGGCTTCGGTCAGCGAAGCGTAGCCCGATGGAGCCGCGGGCGCGGATGTCTTGTCCGGGCACTCCGCGTGTTCCGACCGCGTCCCCTTCTCCCAGAGGATCGCGGTCCCGGCCGCGAATCCGATACCGCACTTCCCGCACACCCCACCGAACTTCGCCGTGATGACTTTCGCCACGTTCGCCTCCTCTTGGTCGTCGCCGACCCGCACCCATATCTAGCGCATCATTCTCCGGGTTGCAAGTGCATCGCGAAAGATTCACCGTCCCCTGGCGTTCAGCGTCGCGTCCTCTCGCGCCTGCTTGGATTCACCCGGGTCCGACCAGGCGCCGACGTAATCGAGAACCGCGGGGTCTTGCTGGAGGGCCGGGACCGGCGCGTCCGTCACCAAGACCCACCAGCCGGGAACGACCCGCTCCTCGGGCGTGATCCCCCGGTGGGCTTGTCCGACCGCGACCAGGCCCCGCTGCCGCGCCCGCTCCCACAGGCCATCCTGTTCCCCCCGGTAGATGGCGGCCCAGGGCCGCGCGCGCGACCAGTCCCCCGCGGGACCGTGCCCCAACACGATCATGTCCTCCGGGTCGTCCCCCCAGTCGAGCTCCTCGGTCGCGGGTGTTCGCATGACCGGATCCATGCCGCGAAGTTGCGCCGCGGGTCGGAAGGAGCCCGGGCTCCTTCGCCGGGTCGACGCGACTAGCCGATCCCGCGCGCGTCCGGGTCGATCGTGATCGGCCGCGGCGCTCGCGCGCGCGGCTCATCCTCCCCGCGCCGCCGGACCGCGTCGTACCCGATCGCGGCCGCCAGCACCAAGTCGTCTTTGGCGCCACGCCGTGCCTCCGCGCGCCCGCGCTTGCCGACCACGAACGTGCGGAGCTCACGCGCCAGCTCAACGTCCGGGGTCGACCAGGTGTCGTCCCGGATCGCCCGGTCGAGGTCCGAAAGCGCCTCGGTCCGGCTCACCTCGCTGGAGAGCCAGCCGAGCTTGCCGTCTTGGTCCCGGAAGATCCGCGGGTAACGCCGCTTCGGCCCTTCCCCGACCCGGTCCTCCCGTTCCAGTTCCGCCAACACCGCGTGGCCATGGTTCGTTCGCTCGACCACGATCGTCGCGCCGTTGTAGAGCTCCCCGAGTTTCACGGCCTCGCGCGCCAACTCGGCCGGTTTGATCTGGCCGGCGAAGGTCGCGACATGCCGACCCGTGCCACGCTCCCACACGGTCGCGACCCCGCGGTCCCGCCCGACCCCCTCGCTCGGGTCGACCGAAACGCAATAGCGCCGCTTCGGCTCCGCACGCCGCCAGATCCGCACTTCCCCCATGGCGCCCGACCGCCGCACCTCCCACCGCTCGACGGGCTCGCGGGCCGCCACCACCATCGCCTCGACCCGCACCTTGTCGAAATACTGCCGGCCCGAGACGATGAAGCAGAGGTCCGGGTCGTGCGGGTACTCCTGATCCATCTCCTCAAGGCCCTTGCCCCGGGCCTTCATGCGCCACCACTTGAGCTGCTCTTTCGTGGCGCCGATCTCGACGAGCTGCCGCTCCCGCTCCCGCTTCTCCACGTCCGGCTGGTCCTCCGGGTCCACCATCTCCCCAGGGTCGAGTTTGACCGCGTACTCGGCTTCCATCAGCCAGGGGAAGAAGTGGAACGCGAGCCCGTTGGTGCCCGCGCGGGCGCCCTGACACGCGAGGTAGAAATACTCGGCCCCGGTCGCCTCAAGAAGCGACCGCCCCTCCTCGCCCCCGGCGCCGTTCGCGGTGCTCTCGAACACCACCTCGGTCCCGTGGTCCGGCCCCGCGATCGACTCCAGGATCGCGTTCAACGTCTGGCCTGCCCACTCCCACGACGCCACCTCGGTGGCGTGCAGCCGGTGGATCGTCCCGCCGCGACCTTTCTTCTGCGCCGCCGTCTCGGACGCGCCCGCCCCCATGATCCGAAGCGACGCGCCGTTGTTCAGCACCAGCTCGGTTCGGGTCGAACGCGTCAGGACGCTCGTCAGGTCGAGCTCGGCGTTCTTCCGGAGCGAGTCGACGAACATTGCAAGCCGCTCCGCCACCTCCGCCATCATCTCGTCCTCCTGGGACGACTGAACCAACACCCGGACCGCCACCCCGGGCTTGGTCAGGAAGAACCAGAGGTCGCGCGCGAGCTCGATCGTCGTGATCTTGACCTGCCGCGGCTTCAGCACGACATCGCGTGCCGTCCGGGCCCGGCAGTACGCGAGCTGGATCGCGGTCGGGACGAACGGGATTCGCCCGACCCCCGCGGCCTCACGGGGCCGGACCTCAAGAAGCCGAACGAACCCGAGGAAGTCGTCCCGGTACCGTTCCGCGAAGTCCGCGAGGGTCGGACCGGTCGGCGCCTGCTCCTTCGGCCGCTCTTCCTCCACGAGCCCAACCGGCACCGCCGCGCGACCCGTCCAGCCCCCGGGCTCGCTCCGGAGCACGTACCCTCCACCCGACCGGGCGATCGACGGCGCCTCCCAGCCGGG
>Ga0116228_10005975_pt1 | contig 10877 bp, 5 predicted proteins | sample S1TSphfallax_2_FD_89694 | JGI IMG/M metagenome (GOLD analysis project Ga0116228, IMG submission 89694) | Host-associated microbial communities from peat moss isolated from Minnesota, USA - S1T2_Fc - Sphagnum fallax MG | ecosystem: Host-associated > Plants > Peat moss > Unclassified | place: USA... | reverse complement strand
TTATTGTTTCAATTTGAACATTAAATTGCCATACCTTTGTTGTCATGTTTTCAACTTGGCCACTTAACTACCCTTCGTTTGTCACTATGTCAACCACTTCTACTCCCAAGTCCTAGTCAATTTCCAAACTAGATCAACAAGATCCCAAAGACCTTCTCTCATTAAAATGATCTTGATTTTAAACTTTCTAACTCCATAATTGGTTGATCCTTTCAAATTGTTGGAGTTGTTAATGTTGATTGTAGATGAAGACTGTTCTTGATTCATCTTGATTGAAGTTTAAAGAGTCTTTCCTTCTCCAAAACAAATTAAGAAAAAGAAAATTTATGAAAAAACAATATGTCAGGAAATTTAGTGCATATTTTCAAAATTAATGTATGTTTTTCTTGATTCTCTCAACCAAGCTTTGATGCCATGTAAGAAGAAATTGTTTTATGTGCATATGATAATCATTCATCATCTTCTTGATGAGTCATACATATACATTGGATATCAAAGGTGCAAAACAATGGCACCACAAAATTTGTTATCCCTAACTACAAGATCAATCAATATAATTGGTTGATCAACCAATATATCTTGCTAATTGTAAGGTCAACTAATATAACTAATGACAATTGACATTATTCTTACATTAATCAATAAATTGAAAATGTTTTTTAAGGACCCAAAAGATCAAATGACCCAAGTGTGTGTTTATAATCTAATTATGCTTATAGTTGTAACATAGTGTCACAATTCAATCAAGTTATTTTTCCTTTCCAAAGTCTTTATGGATTTTGGTAGGAGTTTCCAAGTTCAAATCCAAGAAATCTCGGTACATCAACCAACCATGAAAACCATTAGTTCTTCCCATGCAAATTAAGGATTATATAAACCATTAGGTGCACATACTTCACTTCTTCTTAGAAACCATCATTTATAGCAAAATTTGCAAACAAAGGATACAATACCAAACATTTCCTACTAATGTCCAAATTCAAAAATGCAAAAACTTACAAAATGTCACCTCTTTCGCCCAAGCCTTTCAAGTAGTTGTGACTTCAAAAACTCTAGTTCTACAATGGATACTTAGCAAAACTTTGCAATAATACCACATGACTCAATTTAAGCATGAGACAATTTGGGAAGGCCTTGTTAAAGCAATCCAAATATGTTTGTATGTAATGATGATTGTTGATAGGTTTCATTTGCATTTTAACAAGAAGAGAAACCAAATAATCAAAGTTTTCAAAACAAGGATTTAAAACATGTAATATGTCCTAAATGTAAGTCATGAGACTTCTCCTTAACAATTTTTCCTACTCAACTACAAACAATTACATCATCAAGTATGACTTGGACAATTTTGTCAACACCTATGTCATCAATTGCAATTTCAAGGTGTTTTGTAATATATTCTCTAATCTTCTTATTCCTAATTGTGCTTAAGATCTTGAGAAATATTAATGACACTTTTTCTTGTTTGACATCGATTTAAATTAAAAATGTCAATAACTTTTCATTGGAAACATCATAAAAGATCTTGATGTTTCCCCTTCAAAATTTGTGTTCTTAGACTTAAACAATGTAAGAAACCTAAAACTCTTTGTCTCAATAATTGCATTTCATTTGTCAGGTGATTCATGTCTTATGAAATTAGAGAAGCATTTTACTAGAATTTATTGTAAGCAAATCCACTTACAGCCCATTTGCCAACTCTCTTAAAATCTATGGAAAAATACCTAAAAGTAATAGAAATGGTGCAAATAGAAATTGTGACATGGTTGTTCCCATAATGTTAAGAACAAAACTATTGGAGTGCATTCAAATGTTGTTGACCATGCTTATTACAATCCATTGTGGCAAACCTTATCACCTCATGACAAGACTTCCTCCACATTAATTCTTCCAAAACAAGCAACATTAAAATTTAGAGCATTTTCAAAGAGCGTGATGAAAAATCTTGAGTGGTGTGGAGCATTCCAAGAAAGTGCTCAAACTTTGGCATCACTCAAAACCATGTAAAGTGGTGAGTTTCATTTGGCTTACCCTCAAATGATGGTCTACCCACTAGACTTTCTTGGCTTGGGTGCATGGGGATAGATCCTTCCTTTGCCAATCTGAATTCTCAGATGTTGGAGACCCCTCAACATTGCTTGATGGAATGCACCAAAGCGACAATGGCATTGGGCTTTCTAGCAAGTCTAGGGCTATGGGGGAGCTCCTAGTATCTTTTCGATTCTTGGTAGCATCTATTGCTTGGTGACATCATAGGCTACATACACAATTTGTGCAAGCTAAGGTGGGATTTGAATTGCTAGAATTCAAGAATAAGAATAATGAATGCCAGATTTCTATATTATGTTCCAGTGCGTACCAGCATTTCCCCTATTCTGCAACAAACAAATTAGCCACTGTGACTTCTGCAAAATAGTTTTTTTGGAAAAAACCTGGCCCCTAAGGACAAACACAGAAGGTTCAAAAACGAGTATTTTACAGACCAGAATTGAGCACTAATATTGAACCACCACTATGTCACTTTTTGAATTGCAGAGCCAGGAAATTCAGAAATGCTTGATTGGGTTAAATTGCACTGAGAAAGCTTTTGCTATGATCTCAAAATAAAAATACAGGTTTGTTTCTCTCCCTGAGAATGCCCTAATTTGTACTCTCGCATACTAGTAGAGCTTATCATATACAAAAGTTTAGGCAATGCAACTAACGAACAAGTTTTGAGAAAATGTGAAACTGTAATAATTCCCACTTGAACTGCTGTTGGGTGGAGGTGAAAATAATCAAAGTCACACAGCATCATATCTTGACTAGAAACTATGCAGTGTTGAATGGTGAAACCATGATTTCCTTACATTCCATGACTGCATATCCATCCATTGAGCTGAAGCTTCCATTGGGTGTGACAGGTGACTGCCAGAACTTTACCACAGCTGCACTGTTTGATGTGTTCACACTCTTTTCAATTTCAATTTGGCTGCAATAAAAAAAGAAAATTAAGTATGAGTACCTCAGTTACTGATTTTACCAACCTTTTGAGATGATCCTAATCAAGAACTTCTTTGTGTCATTTGCGAAGTCAGATTAAGGAACTAACCTGACTGAAGGTGAATTCCATTGATGGAAGATCACAATCTTTTTGGCAGTGTGACCTGCCTGTGTTAGTAGTGTAACAGTGCCAAACATGCTTGTAAAGTGCACGTTTGAGAGAGTTGCAAACCCTTTCCTGTATACACAAAATTTCCCAATTCCAGCTCAGCTTCTGCTTGATCCAGCATAGAAAGAATGGTGCAAAATATGAAGAGCAAGTAAAAAATTATGCTCCCACATAAGTACCCAGGAAAAAAATGATAATCCCATACCATTCGAACCTAACAAAAATTGGTAATCTCGTACCATTGAAACCTAGTGAAAATTGGTAATCTTATACTATTCAAACCTAGTGAGTATTGGTTCAAATCTATAGCATTCAAACCTAGTTTTTGTTGAGCTTTACTTCAAGCATTCTGTTCCTGTTTCCATCATTTCAGAATCCTAAGATCTGAATGCAATGCACATCATGCACTGCCTGTCTTTGTTCTCATTTGCAAAAATTCAACTGCCAAAAAAAGGGGCTCAAATTACTTACAATCAAACTTGTTTTTCTGCGAAGGTGTCGGGATGTCACTTGCCGTTTAACCATTTGTAAGTTTGCAACATTGTTCTTCTTCTTCTTATTCGTCATCTTCTTTGTCTTCTTATTCCTCTTCTTCTTTGACAACAGGTCTGCAGAGGGAGACAATAACTCTAAGGCAGCCCTGTAGGCCGGTGACCGATACCCATCTGCTGAATCAATATCCTGGGTAGGACACCATGAAGGCACAGGAGAAGAAAAATTCTGTACTGCATTAGTGCCTCCTCCTCTATAGACCCATGAAGCTGTGGTGGTGGTGGTTTCGAGCCCAGATGTGATGAACTTCACAGGGGAAAGCTTGACGCCAAGACATGAGGCAGCAGATGTGGAGTGAGTGTCGGGCGAATCACAATAGTCTCTATGACCACATGAATGTAGATCTTGCTCCACAACAGATGGCATGGTGTAGGGCAACCTGGTGGCAGGAGTTTCTGGACTCGATGATGACGATTCAATTGGAGGAGGAGAACTTGAGCCGTCTTGTAATTCCACCATATCCAAGACATGTAATTGTTTGCCAAGAACTAAATTTCCTTGAGGCAGATTCTGATGTTGCTGCTGCAGCACAACAAGACTCTCATCATGATCTCCAATGCTGCTGCACTCTGCTTCTTGTTGTGCTGCCGCAGGCTGATCCAGGTTCCAATTACTCCTCTGGAATGAGGTTGCAAGTGTGGGTGCCCATATCTCAGAGCTTGGATTCATGTTCTTGGGTCTTTGTAATTTGGACAATGGCCAATGCAATCCCGTACTTCGACACATGAGCTTCATGATGCCTCGCACTCCCAGCTGATGATGATCTGAACTTCCCTGCTGAGCTCCTCCTCCTCTGGTACTGGAAGAACATTCCTTTCCTCCTCTGCTGCTGCAGCTACCGCCATAACCTGCCATGGCAGTGTTGGGACCAAGATAAGGAGAGCCAGCAAATGGAGGAGAACTGCAAGTTCTGACATGATGAAGATCATGGTCCCACATTGCAGCAGAAGGAAGACTGGTGCAAGAAGCAACAGTAGCTGGACTGGCAGCTGCATCATCAGTGAGAGAATGCTCAAAAGACTCATATGATGCACAAGAGAGAGACTGTCTAGAGTCAAGGAGCCTGTTGCAGAATGAAGCTGCTGCTACATTGCAGCAGCTGGTGCTTGCTGCTGTTTGTGTTGTACTCAGAAGATCAACATGCTGAGGGATAGTTGTTGTTGCAGCATGATCTCTATCTGAAGAAACAGACGATGGATCCGAAACCGTGGGTGTTTGCCATAATGAACTGCTGTCATTCGGTCCTTGAAGAATACTCCTGGGCGACCACGGATCTGCATGCACCCGAGCTGCTGCTGCTGCTGGAGTTTGCCCATCATCTGCATCAAGCCATACACCCTCAGATCCTGCGCTCTCTGAGCTTCCAAGAATGCTTGAACCTGGATTTCCCCTCACCCATCTAGTCCTCGATGTCTGCAAATGCTTTGGAGCTTGAGTCCTTGAAGCTAATGAGCTCGACAGCTGCAATCGCTTTTGTGTAGCAACTGGTGACTTCGAAGACTTGCGACTGGTTTTGGTTTCTGATGTTGGTGTTTGCGGGCGCTGTCGATGCTGCAGCTGATCTGCAACTGCAAAGGAGCAGCTATTTTGGTAGTAACCTAGAAGAGGACCGCTCATGGAGGCGTACTTGTTGTCGGTGCGTTGTTGTTGGTGTTGCTCTACGGCGCGGTCTTCGACGAGCTCCAGTTGTCTGTAGAAGATTGTGGAGAGGGATCTCTGTGGACCCGCTAAGAGACGAGGAGGGAGCTGAAGACTCGTTTTTGTCGACTGCATGTGTGATCTGAAGCTCGCGGATGTTCCAAGCTGCAGTTTGGGCTTTCCGGGAGTTTCTTCCCATTTGAAAGGGATGATGCTCGCGGGTTTGGCAGAAGATTGCTGCTCGCCGGATTCAAAACTGCTGCAGCAGCTGTTACCGCATCCGCCTCTGTCTTCCTCCTCGTTGTCTGAGATGCATGGACACAAGCTCTCGACGAGAAACTTTGCAGCAGCAGGCGCAACAAGATCAATGTGAGCTTCGACTTCCATGACCTCCGAGATGATGTGCCGGCTGCTGTCGCCGATACTCGACCTGGAGCCAAAGCTGTTGCCGCGGTCTGCTCCAGCTTCAGCTGAAGAGGGAGCAGCCATCCTCCCGTAGAATCTGTGGCTGCTTCGGAAGCTGCAGCTTCTGGAATCGGACCTGCCGGCATGCTGCAATTGACGGAGGCTACGTCCAGAGTTCGTGCAGCAGTCATGATCCTCACTGGTGACGGTTCCGAGATCCCCGACATCCTCACGGATGTCCGAGCTTCTGTTCTTGGCTAGGAGATTCATGCGCTCGTAACCTTCGCGTCGTGCTAGCATTCGAGATCTCTCAACTGCAGGCATGACATGCTGTAGCTCGGCCTGCTGCTGCATGGTGGTACATGTCTTCTTAGGCTTTCCGGGAGCTTCCTCCCACCGGAATGGAATTGCTGCAAGCTCGTGCTGTGGGCTGCTCTCTTGATCAGATGTGTTTAGGTTGTCCCACGCTATGGAAGCCGTCGGCCTCCTCTTGCTGTCGGATCCGTAGTGCCTGCTACTCTTGTTGCCAATGTGCAGATCGGGCTGCAACTTCTCTTTCCTGTTTGAGGTGGTGCCACCGCGCAGCTGATCGGGAGCCTGCTGAGCCCCTCCTGCTGCTGAGATTACCGCCGCAGTAGCTGCACTAGATCTGCAGCTACTAGAAGCAACTTCCATCGACTCAATCGACTTCCTCAGATGCAGCTCATCACCGACTGTAGCAGCAGCTCCCGGAAACTTGCAATTTCTTTCTGCAATAATCTCGTGTTCTTCGACTCTGCTGGGTATCAAAGGCCCGCTGAAGGAAACTCGCACTGGATCGGGCACAGTGTGCTGCAAGTTGACGCTCACTGTTCGAGTGAAGTGAGGTGCTTTTCGAGGAAGAGGGCTTGCAGCAATTGTGCCGCTCGACCTTTCTTTGGGAAACACTGAGTTGTTTCTGAGCTGGTAATCCCTGCGAACTACAGGTAACGAAACTTGTTGTTTCAACAAGAGTCCTTCTGCTGCACAGCAGATTGCAGTTCTCGACTCCATTGATCGTAGTAGAAACCAATATCAAATACAGAAAAAACGAAATATAGTTACAACAGAAATGCATAACACGATTTACGAACTCGCGATTTCAGCAATGCAGTCATTGCAAGTCTCTTCTGTAGCACTCACGCATATGGCAAACTTTGTGCTTTCTTCCGAGCAGGAAATTCACGGATAAGGAACCGCCATCATCTTCACGCAACCCTAGTACTCTACATCTGCTGCAATGCAAAGGACGAAACACCCATGTTCTGACTACAACTCCGACGACAAAGAACTCAAGCAAACGAAGTGTACTGCGAGCCTGTGACTGTAGTGCATCATATTCTGAAGCAAATTACAACTTGGGTCAAGCTGATCGCGCTACAGGAGCTCCTCCTACACGGACTCTGTATATGTTTGTCGTCGTCGTCGGCCCATAATACGGACTGATCTGCAACAACAGTGAAGATATAACTGTTGGGCTGCACCTGCTTCGTCATGACCACCACCACCACTCTACGCGAAGCTTAAGCTCCTGCAGCATGTACCTGGCTTCATGCAGCTCGACTACTACTACTGCTACAACTGCAACAAGGATATCTGCTGTTGTTGGGTCATCACAAATTCTTCTGTGACATTTGGAGATGATCAAGACTCTTGACTCTTGCAGAGAGTGATGATGGTGGTAGTGATGATGATGATGATATCAGTTTGAAAGAAAGAAACAGTGGCTCTTGTGTTGCATTTGCTGCAAGAAATAGGTCTCATCAAAAGCTTAAAGCTTCATCAAAACTCGTTGTACTCCACAAATTAACTTTGTCTAATTAACAGCCCACTAATCGGATATTCTAACAGATTTATTTAGAGATCACAGCCTGACACTATTCTTACAGACTTTTGTAGATCAAAGCTCTTCACTCTACCATTCAATTTGTCTAATTTTAAGAGCCACTAACTTAATCCGAGATTAGAGATTTGATTAGAGATCAAAGCCTGACACTAATATCAGAGATTTACTGTAATGCAAACAGACTCTTGTTATCAGGATAGAAAACACTTTTGTGCTCTAAGCTCTCTCAGTAGAACATTAACTTTGTGTAATTAACAGCCACTAATCAAGATTAGATTAGAGATCAACCTGATTTTCAAGTGTGAGAACAATTTATTTACTCACAAAGTTGTTACTAATGTTGTTGAAGTCCTTGGTTTTAAGAATAGGAAAATTTAATTTTTGCAACCCAAATTGGAAACTCTGTAGAAAATTGCAGCTCAAACTCCAAACTAGACCCAGAACTGATTTTTTCAAGGAATTGAGTGAGAGATTAAAATTGAAAAGTTTAATCATCTGAAGAAACTGCTCAAATACTCCTCACTCAGGACTTGATCAAATTCTTAAATCAGTTTAAATTCAAAACAAGATGTTCTCTTCAAATCCGAAAGCCTCAGAACAACACTACACACCTTTTACTTCAAGAAAGGAAAATTTTATTTATTAGTTGTACAATTGTAAGCAAGACAAGTTTCAATGCAAAAAGATGTGAGAATTAAACAACAGTAATTAGTAAGATTCTGACTCTTAACCAAATGGAAGGAGTTCATGTGATTAGAGTTATCCATAAAGGCACCCTATCTTAACCCTGTCTTTGGGCCTGCTTTCACCCCCTATCCCCTCTTTCAGTGGTATCCGCAAAGTAAGGAAATTTTATTAAATGGAGCATGAAATGCTGAAACTCAGCATTTAATGTACAAGGTTCAAGAGTAATTATAATAATTGTTTAGGTAAGAGCAGTCAAAATATATATGTAGCAGGAGTGGAGGCGTTCAGGAAAAAGGAAAGACATGATGAAACTCAGTTTACTAGGTGGAAAAACTAGTTTTGGGTCGCAGTCATCCATCATCGTTCTCACCCCCAAATCGCCTGACTTTACAGATAACTCTATTTTGTTTTGTAAAATGTTCATTCCCAGTCACGCGTTCGATGGCCTATTATGTGGAAACTGGCCGTTCTCACCCCCTAATTGCGTGAATTGATGTATAACTCTATTATCTCTTCTAAATTAGTTCTAATAAAGTGGCAGCCTGAACCTCTTATGTATGTAAGTCTTAGTGAATTTGGGCCATGTTCTCAAATAATAACAGAAGAAAGAGCCCTCATTTATTTTGTATGGAACGAAAATAATTTCTAAAAGTTGAAATATAATTTCATTCCATACAAAAGTATGTCCCCAACCAAGGGGCCTTTATCGTCCACTTGAGCTACTGAATGCTCGTGTGCTAGTAGAGTTCTAACATTTTGATCCACTATCGTCAATCAACAACTACTCCTCCATCATAGCTCTGTTGGCTGTTATGATCAACATTTAGGGGTGACTATGAGTACATGGCAACAACCCATTTCAATAAGGTAGGCCACTAGGTAGCTGAGATGAGCTTTTTTTATGAGCTCTTCCAAGGGCCACTTTAAACATGGGTCCAGGGAACAAAAGCCCAGGACCAATTTGAAGCAAATTGAACCTTCAATTGGACCCTTCTTCACATTTTAAAGAAAACATTTTTTCTTAAGGTACAATCAGTGTGTTTAAGGGGGCTTGGGGTCCAATTCGAGGGTCCAAAATCAAATTGTGTGATTGATATGTGAAATTTCTTACATGTTGTTCTCCCTATGACTGATGGCTGATCAATGTTATAATGTGTGTACATTGCAGGAAGTAGATGAAATGTACAAAAAAATGCAGGCATCATCAATAGCCCATTCCTCTCATGTTGGAGTGCAGTGCATCATTTGTGATTTATATATATGGGTTACATGTCCAGCTTCATGCATGTGTATGCATGCGCAGGGAAAAAAGCAAAGACTCATCATTCTTATCTAATCTATTCAACCCATCAGCAAATACTTGCAAAGAGCTGGGGTAACTACTGTGATTAGCCCATACCTATTGTGCTTTGCATTAATTAGATGAGGTGCTTCCCGAGTTCAATTTTTTTTTTTTGCAATGATCCAATTAATTGGCCCATCATTTGAGAATCATTTATTTTGGATCATTTAGAACCATCTATTTTACAGAGCCTCCATAATTCTGGATTTGAGATAAACATATTTTTTTTATTATTATTTTCTCTCAAATTCCACAGGGTATGTAATAATTATAATTAATTTTGACAGGTTATATTATTTATTTTAATCTATTTCTTTCAAACCAACATATCCTAATAATGCACATATCAAAGGCTATGTAAATTTGAAATTTTATATTCTATTCATAACCCTACATATATGTAAGAAATATTCGTACCAAAGTTGGATATGTTTTCACATTTGCATAAAAACATTTAAGATAAATATGAGTTAAACTTTGTTTGTTTAATAATTAAATGGGGTGCCTTCCGAGATCCATTTTTTCTTTTTTGCAATCAAGTCAATTTGATTGACACCATCACAAAACAAAAAAAATTTAATTAAAAAAAAACCTTGGAAGTTTCTGCGTGAAGACGTAGTGCTCCATTTTGGCCCCAAGGTGTATGGGTGAACAGGTGAGAACTTTGTGCTTATATGAGATAAATTTGATGATTGTTAACATGTGATAAAGTGCACATGTTAGGAGTGATAAGTGTGTCCTAAGAATATATTCCAAGTGAAAGCTCCCCTTACCTCAGGGGACCATAACTTGCACATTATTTAACAAAATTAGATTATTCAAAAGCTTGTTGAAGTGCCCAAAGATAAGCTACCAACTAGTTGTAGACTCCATCACCAATCTATTGTCCATCGCAATACCATTGTCTTCCAACATACTAAGTTTTCACTTGTAGGCATGTTCATCCTAGTCAAGGATGAATCAAAAAATTTGATTATTGCATTTTTGACATTGGATTTGGCCTCTGAAAGTTGTTCTAAAATTTCCAAAAATGTGGACATTTTCCTTCATTTTTAATTAAATACATGAAAAATGCAGACTCATTTTTAACCTTAAAAAGGGATATATGTTTGTTGTTGGGGGGGGGGGGGGGAGGGGTTTCCCCATCCTTGGGTTTTGGGGGCTTTTGTTTTAGGTTGTGGTTTTTTTTCCTTTTTTTCCTTTAAGAGCCTTCCCTCTATTAAACCTCCTTGCCTTTT
>Ga0116228_10005974_pt1 | contig 10878 bp, 13 predicted proteins | sample S1TSphfallax_2_FD_89694 | JGI IMG/M metagenome (GOLD analysis project Ga0116228, IMG submission 89694) | Host-associated microbial communities from peat moss isolated from Minnesota, USA - S1T2_Fc - Sphagnum fallax MG | ecosystem: Host-associated > Plants > Peat moss > Unclassified | place... | reverse complement strand
GCTACTGTTCAAACTGAGCTAGGATAGTAACTTTGCAATGCACACAATTGTTCAGAACAAATGCCCAAGGCTTGAAACTCTCTATAGCTGCAAGGAAATAATCTTACCAGACAGAGCCAAGTCAGGTAGATCCCTGTCGCCATCAGGCCACGCCACCACATCCTCGTCCCAGGATACATGATCTAGGGCCTCCATGTCCTTGAGGAGCTTCCGTTTGAAGCACTCCAGCATTGCCTCCCGCTGGAATGCAACATCCTGGATGCGTCCCAGTTTGCACATAGCAAACCCTTCTTGATTAGAACATCTTGTGCCCACACTTGCAGCCAGGCGCCCCTAAGGAAGCCCATGACTTCACCCCTGAGCTGAGCTGCCGTTGTTTGAAGCTTGACTTTGCTTGGATCAACCCCTGCTTTGATCTGCTTAGCTATCTCTACTGCCTAGAACTGATTGTAGAGCTGGTGGATTGCATGCTTAAATGGCCGCTGGAAAACTACGTCCATCACTTGTAGCTTAGAGGTACAGTTGGCTGGCACAAAGAGGAGGAGAATGTGGGGGAAATTCTCCTTCATGAACCCTCTAAACTCGGCTGAGATGTGCACTAATCAACAGTCGATCAGCCAGATCATTCGCTGCGTCAGAGGATTCAACCCAAGATCAAAGCACTTCCCCTCGAAGTATAGGTGCAACACCTTCTGAACGAAACTTCTCATGGTCTCCTGGGTAGACCAATGATTGGCACTATGGGTGAGGTGCCACCCCTCTGAAGCGACTATCACTGCAGTTGCATTCTTTGGTAAGACCTGCCCCGTCTTTCCCTGGAACACAACTTGAAGAGGAAGCAAGACCCCATCTGCTGCAGCGCTCCCAAGCACCATGAACTGACGCTTATCCTCCTTCCCCAAATTGAGCACCTGCTTTGCCCCCTTGACTTTATACGTATGTTCTAAGAAAGGCTTCAAGTGCACTCCTGTCTGGTTAGAAGGAAATAGTATGACATTTCTGGATTTCTATGACTAGTATGACAGCAAAAAAAATAGTAGCAAAAAAAATTATATTTGGAGCTAAAGAAGTCTATGTGTTTCAAGTAATGGCATAAATCCAAATAGGTCAAAAATTGGCCATGTGTAGAACATATTTACACATGTGAAATTGTGACTATAGGAAAACATGTGCGAGATTTTTTTGAAATTCCTTGTTTTCACCTTGCATGAAAAAAGTTGTTTCTCCTATGATGGAGACAATTTTTTGGGTTTAGTTTTTCAAATAAATTTGTATATTAATAGCATACAAATATTTTACCAACTCTATACAATTCTTCAATGCACTTGAGTTTTTTTTATGCAAGCTTAATAATTTGTAAATTCTTGGAAAAAATGACAGAACCTAGTTCACAACTTGTACCTTTTTTACTTCCTCCACCTCCTTGTGCTTTTAAGAGAAGAATGAAATTTGAGTTGGGTTTGAAGGGAAATTTCAAACCAGTATGGTTTGTCACTCCTTTATACACAGAATTCCCTAAGATTGGAAACGGTAGTCCCATTACATGAAAGGAGTTTGCAGAAAAGTTTAAACTTTGCGCAACTGGCATGAGCCCAAAACGCATCCAAATTCCAGGAGATATACTAGCAAAAGAAGTTGCAAAATATTTCAAACCCATTACTAGTATGAATGGTCATAGTTATATTTTTAACCATGATCTTGTGTTGATTGAGAAAGTTGAAAAATTGTAGATGGTCATTCATTAAAATCAATGTGTTCCTACTACAAGGGTGGTGTCTTTGGGCTTTGCTAGAGGGTTAGCCATGGAGATGGTAGGAAAGCCAATGAACTAGGCACTTTATGCGAAATGGACAAACTAGGAACATCAACATTGGCGTAAGGGTTTGTTAGAAACCTTGAGTGATGTCGAGGAGGAAAAAGAGGTTATAGATTATGCAAATCTTCACATTAGTAGTGATTGCACAAAATGCAAATCAATTATGCTAGAAGTTTTGCGATACATGGACTTTGCAAATAGATTGGTTCTTGGTCTTGAAGCCCAAAAAGGGTTTGCAAGAAATGTTAATGATGATGTTTAGAGGGCAAATAAATGGGCCCAAGGCTTGATGGATGATCAGATCAATAACTTGAAGCTAGTGATAGAAAAGCTTGGCACTTTGTTTTGGCATTGGACACATTAGTTTTGGAGTTGGATAAATTGAACAAAACTAAAAGTGGTAGGGAAGAATTGCAAAAGAAGGTGGAAGGGTTGTAAAAGAGGATCGAATACCAAAAGTGCAAAATAGAGGATTATCATGAGCTTGGAAAGGAGGGGAAATTGGAGTTTGAAAAAGTTTACCAAGATTGTGACATCTTGAGCAATAGGGTTTTGGGTGAAAAAAAGAATTTTTTCTTACTAAACGGAATCATGATGCTACTAAAATGTTGTCTTCCAACACTTAGAAAAGATTATCCCATCAAAATATTGTTGCAACATTACCTTCAAGTTTGGTCGACAAATTAGGGTTTGAATAATCATTCTTAATTGGGTTATGTCCATTTTGTGGGTTTGGATTTGCACCTTTATGGGCAAGTGAGATAACATCTTGCAAACATGTGTATGATTGCTAATGTGTTGATTTGAACGCAACACTTCCACCAAATGCATTGTAAGGAATATTTTTTGTCATTTTTTTGTAAGTATATTAGTTATATTAAAATAAAATATCATGGTCGGGGTCTTGTTCTATCACATTTTAGTAGATACCATGTAAATACAACAACTTGGACAACAACAATTTATCATCACACCATGGAATGAAAGAAGAAAACAAGTTTGTAAAAATAGGTAGTCTTTATTATTCACCACCCCCAAAGCACTAAAAAACATGGGTTTCTATCAAAGGTTCTCACTTACAAAGGTATCAACCCCCCAAACATTATTGTTTTATAATCCATCTAATAGTTATAACTATTTAACTGCCCTTGACATTTCAACCCTAGTAAGTCGATTCATATAACTACTATATCTCGATTTGTTTACATTGTTTTGTCAAGTCGCTTTGCAATCTATCCATCTCAGTTTGTTTACATTCTTTTGTCAAGTCATTTTGTAGTTTGTCAAATCAATTTACAACAATGCCTAATCTTGTCAAATTGCTTTATCTATTACATACGGACTTGTTAAGTAAGAAATTTTCTTTTTCTAACATTATCCCCCTCTTAAGGTTATGGTTTCCTGACACATCCTTTAACATCTAATTACTTAATTTGAATTTTTTTAATTGTGTATTTGATACTTCTGCCATTTTTTTGTGCTTGTAAAAATATTAGTAAATTGGTATCCTCCTCTTGAGGCATGGCTAACATTGAACCCCTAAAATCTAATTATATTGATATTGTTAAGTATTTTTCTTTTCTTTCTTGTGTTCCATAAACATCACTATGTGCACATCAACAATGGTTTGTTCTATTTGAACCACAACTTGTTCATGAATTATGTAAGATTTCTTCATAGGCAATATTACTTCTTCTAAGGGTTTTATACCATCCACTTGAGTTCAAGGTTGGATGTAATGGTAATGTTATTTTGGCACCGCCTTTTTTTAAGATTATATTGCCAATTTTGATAAACCAATTTGGATGTTCTTGGATTGTTGCCTTCTTTCGTACACCATCTTTCAATTGTCAAATGATGAATTAATCTTGATATGAATATTATTCTCCCATAATTCATCAAATTTACTTCATTGTTGAACTCCCCTTTAATGAATCTTGGTTTCACAAGCCTTTACCATGCTATAATATTGATTTTATTATTTTCTTTTGCCAATTGTATCCTTCATTTCAAAATAAAGCTTCTTCTTATGCTTATGTTGATAAAGGTATACAAGATAATTAATTTCCTTCTTTTTCCAAGTTGATATACCAATATCTTTTGGTTTGATGTATTTCTTCAACGTGTTAACTCCTCTCATATTAACACATCCATTAAACTTGCTAGTAGTTATTGGCTCAACATCACTTGCTACATTGCTTCTAACCAGTGTTGCAATTTTAACATAATTTTTTGATTTGTCAATTTGATGGTTTTCATGTCTTCCTTTGGCATGTTAATGTTGGTATATGAAGCCTACATGCTAGCATGTTGTTCATCCGTAACATCTTGTGAAGATTGGTTTGGTTTCATTTCTAATGCCTCCAAATCAATGGCTTACGTTGATGTTATAGGCGTTTTTTTTTCTTTTGCATCCTCCAACCACACATCCCCCTTTTGGAGTAAAAAGTAGTTCCAAGTTGGAAATGGCTACTACTTCTTGAAGGCCCTCTTTCATTGGTTTGCCAATAGTAACCATTTTAGTTACATTCTTCAATTTGTCAACCATTGTTTCATACTTGACATTCCTCTTCAAGAATTTAGCTCCAACTAGTTTTATATCTTTCATAAACATGTCCTTCATACTTGTAACATCATTCAACTCCAATACTTCATAAAAAAATTCTACTGAACATCCATTTTCAACCTTATCACTCCTCTTTAATTATTCTATCAACAATTCATTTTGATTCACCACCTCCTCTTTTGTGGTCATCTTAGTTTCCTCCCTTAGCCATGTTGGTCTACTCACCACTTGTGGTTTGTCAAAATCAATCAACTCTCCAAACTTGTCAACACCATTTATTGACTTGCCCTTCTTAGCCATATCGATGTTTTTTGTTAATGTGTCATTTTTAATCATCATGCCAATTTGCCCTATCAACTTGTTATTGTTCGTCATATTGACTTTATATATTGTCTTGTCATCTATTGCCATGTCCTTTTCCTACCAACTTGTTCTTTCTAGTCATGTCAACAACTCTTGTTGACTTGTTAGTTCTTGCCATGTCATCAACTTTCATCGACTTGTCTTTCATCACCGTGTCAACTTCTGTTGTTGATTTGTCACTCCCACACTTGTTGACTTGTGCCGTCAACTTGTCACTACCATACATGTCGACTTGTCCCATCAACTTGTCACTACCATGCATGTCGACTTATTTCATCAACTTGTCATTGCCCTACATGTCAACTTGTTTCATCAACTTGTCATTACCATACATGTCAACTTGTCCCATCAACTTGCCAACACATGTTGGTCTTTTAATGTCCTTCGACATGCCAAATTGAATTGGTTTGACATGGCTTTTCACTACTTTTCCATTTATGGTTATCTCCACTGACCTTTCACTACCATTTGGCAAATCAACTCCCAACTTAATTGTTTCCCATAGTGCTCCACCTTCCAACCCTTTTGGTTGCAACTTGGTTGGTTTCAAGTTGACACTCATTCGCACATCTATTGGGTAATCTTCAATCTTTTGAAGCTCTTATACTTCCTTGATTACATCTTGACAAACTAAATTCTCTTTCTCCCAACTAGTTCGTTGTCCTCTTGAAGGATTAATCTCCCTCTCCTCTTTTGAGGTTCTCCATCTTGCAACATGCAAACAATTTGAATTTTTGTGGTCACACATACATCCAATATTAATTGATCTCGATCAACCATAACTACATTGACTCCAACTTTCAGTATGGAGCTTTTAGCTTCCTCTTCCATAACCTTCTTCCAATAACCTATTGGACAATCCTTCATGACATGTCCTTTTTTGCAACAACAAAACCATCTCATGTTGTTTTGTTTAAATGCATTATTGTGATTGTAACTTCTTTGATTATATTAATTATTCTGTTGATGGATTTGAATATTCCCTTGTTAAATTTGACTATTGGATCTTGCATTAGAAATTTGCTTACTAAATTGTTTTTGCTTGTTTAGCATACAATAATTATGTTGTGGATGCCCCTTGGCATGTACAACATGCACTTGTACAATTTCCCTTGTTGGACATCTCCCTACCACTACTTTGTTGGGACATTGATCTGTATTGTGATTATTATTCTTGCAAATATGGAAAATTTTATTCAAGAGTTTGCAATCTTTAGTGAAGAGTCCTTCGTTGTAGCAATTTTGACAATAAACACCCTTACAATATGTGTCAAAATACATCACTTTTGCCCCCTTTTGCTTAGGCTTTTGTTCTTCTTCAAGTTGATACCTTGTCACTTTTTTTTTTACATGCATCTTTTCTTCGATTGTTATTGTTGATTGTACTACTTCCTCCAAAGTTCCTGATGGAATTGCAATAATTGCCATCTTCACCTTTGTTTGTAAACCTTCTCAAAATGTCTCCCTTAGATAAACATCATTAGGTTGTTGTGGAATCATAACACAAAGCCATAGAAATTTGTCATAATAATCTTCCATAGATTCATATTTATTTTGCTTCACATAACATAAAGCAACAACTATTTGGCCTTCACTTTGAATTTTGCTAAATCTTGAAATGAAAACTTATTATACTTCATCCCAGGTTGTTGTCAAATGTGTTATTTCATAAAGAGCAAACCAATTTATTGTTTTTCCTTTCAAAGAGTTAGGAAAATATTGAAGTTTATGGGCATTAGTATTTTCCCCATTGGTCACATAGACCTTAGTGAATTGCCAAAGATGAGATACTAGAACATTATTGTCATGATATTTAGGCAATTACATTTGTAATACATTAAGCACAATAACCTTGAGAGGTCCAATGTTACAAATTGAAGTTGGTCTTGAATTTGCTTCCAAAATTGATGGTTGAGATACTATAGTTTGGGAACAATTGTTATATGCATCTAAATATCCTTGTATATTTGAATCTTTGTTATCACTTCCATCATTGTTTTTTTACATGGGGAGCCTTTAGTTTACATCTCATCACCATGTCTCTTCCAAGTGCAGATGGCCATCCTTCCTTTGGCACCCTTTTCAATGACCCAATTGAAGTGATAGCAAGCTCCAATGTTTTTTATGCCAAGTTGAATTACTGCAAGTGATTTTTTTTAATCTTTTACTTTTGGTGTGGTTGAACTAATTTGCTCCCTTCCTCTTTCACTAGCGACTGTGACAATCCTTTGATTTGGTCTTTTATTGTTGCTTGCGCTCTTGAAATTGTTTCTTCTTCTTCCAAAGGTAATTGTATTATATAATTATTCAATGATGAACCAAATAAACTGCAATATTTCCATTTTTTATGGAATTCAAAGTTTGTGTTTTCAAATAATATGTTTGTACCTAGATTTTTCCCATTATTGCCATCTCCATGAACCACTCAACCAAATATTCCCTTCCCAATATTTCTCACTGTCCATTATACATATACATTGACATGTATTCTTCTCCTTCATTTCCTAATCCTCATTTAACATTTCAAGATTTGGTAGAATTAAGGATGACAACAATTATTATATTAGTCTAATAGAGGTTGATATTATTTATTCCCTCTCAAGTTCATGAAATAATTATTAAACAAAAATGGAAAAGACCATAATAAATCACAAATGAAATCAAATTTTCCAAAAGGCATAAATATTTTGGTTGATACAATTCTCTATCATCTTTAATTATATTTTACAATGTGTTGGAACTATTGTTTAAGTTAATTGATTTGGATGCATGTGCATTCCAAAATGTTAGAAAAAAAATTCAAAACAAGTTTATTTACTTCAATTTCCATTTGATCATTTGGTTATGCACCACTAATTGACATCCCATGACATGTTTATCAATCTTTGAAAACAACCAAGTAACATGTAATCACTTCGTCCTCATATATGTTTAACACAATAAGTTTAATTTCCCCATTTTCCTTTTCCAATTGATACATTCCCAAAATATTAACAAATCTACTTGCATGGCAAGATCACATACAAAACATGAAGTAAACAAAATCCTAAATCTATTTCATCTACTTCAACTCTTTCCTTTTTCCTTTCTTTCCATTAATTTCTCAAAAATTCATGATGACAAAATTGCATTCCCCAACATGGTCGCCAAATGTAAGGAATATTTTTTCATTTTTCTGTAAGTATATTAGTTATATTAAAATAAAGTATCATGGTTGGGGTCTTATCCTATCACATAGTAGTAGATACCATGTAAATACAACAACTTGGACAACAATAATTTATCATCACATCATGGAACAAAAGAAGAAAACAAGTTTGTAAAAAAAGGAAATTTTTATTATTCACCACCCAAAAGTACACAAAAATGTGGGTCTCTATCAAAGGTCCTCACTTACAAAGGTATCAACCCCCCATATATTAATTTTTTCCTCCTTTTTATAGTCCATTTAATAGTTCTAACCATCTAATTGCCCTTGACATTTCCAATCTGGTAAGTCAATTTGTATAACTATTACATCTCAATTTGTCTACATTGCTTCATCAAGTTGCTTTGTAGTTTATCCATCTCGATTTGTTTACATTGCTTTGTCAAGTTGGTTTATAATCTATCAAATCAATTTATAGTAATGCCTAGTCTTGTCAAATCACTCTATCTATTACATACTGACTTGCTAAGTAAGAAATTTCCTTTTGCTAATATGCATCCAAGTTGGGTGTGAAGAGGACATGCATGAAACATGGTGGCATTTTATAGGAATAAAAAAACTGGGGAGTGTTACAATTTTGGACTGCGCTTTGGTGAGGGATCCATTTTCAAGACCAAGGCACCCACCCAAGCACAAAGTTTTTGCTTCCAAAGGTATAAAGTTTTCATGTTTGAATCTTGTTTCTGCTTGATATTTTTGTAGCAAATGCAGCTTGAGTGTGAAGTTTAAGGATTATAATTGGCATTTTTCATATTCATTGTAAATTTCTTGGATTTCATTGAGCGACCATGTTCTAGCATTAAAAGTTTGAAGAAAATTTTGCCACAATAGTCCATAATTATAACCCTAAGTTTGAAGGTGATGGCTTATCCAACCTTGTTTGTTTAGTGTTCATACAAGTCTTATTGTTTGCCTTATGCATCCATAAATGTAACTAACAATTTTCATATTCATTGCAAGTTTGTTAGATTTCCTTGAATGACCGTTCTGGAATTGGAAGTTTATAGAAACTTTTGCCACAACAAACCATAATTATCACCCTAATTTTGCAGATGTTAGATCCATCCTTGCTTGTTTAGTGTTCACACAAATGTTATTTTTATTGTTTGTCTTCTACATCCATAAATGTAACTAACAATCTTTGTATTCATTACAAGTTTTTTGGAAAATTCCTTGAATGAACATTTTGGAATAAAAAGTCTATAGAAACTTTTGCCATAGCAGTCCATAATTATAACCCTAATTTTGAAGGTCTTAGATTCATCTTTGTTTATTTAATGTTCACACAAGTGTAATTCTTATTGTTTGTTTTTTGGATCCATAAATGTAACCAACAGTCTTCATATACATTATAAGTTTATTGGATTTCCTTGAATGACCATTCTAGAATTGGAAGTCTAAGAAAACTTTTGCCACAACATTCCATAACTCTAAGTTTGAAGGTGTTGGATACATCCTCACACAAGTACTCTTATTATTTGTCTTTTGCATCCATAAATTTCATAGACAAGAATTTGGAGTCCACGGAAGTCTTCATGACATGTTTGTCACTCCATGGATGTGTTATGTTTTGTACATAACTATCTATGTGAGTCCTTGGAGGTAGTTGGTTTGGTTGGAATTTTGTGGAAAATGCATTTTTTGTCTCTACTTGTGCACATGAGTCCATAATGTTAATCAATTTCTACCACAATGTCTATCATATGTGTATAGAAGTCTTTAATACTTCAATTTTCTAGACAACAATACCTTAGAGATGTTATTAGTCCATTTGTTCTCCCTAACATTGTATAATTCTACATGTCTTGTCTATAAATGTGTATATGTAGTCCTTGACAATCAAACTTTACGTGATGTAATGTCCATAGAAGTCCATATGAATAACTTATGAATTTTGAATTGTACTTAAATGTCCATCATACTAACACGTTTTCATTTTTTGTAGATAGGTTGTATAACGGTTTATTTGTCCCTAAAAATCTTTTACAATGTTTATAATTCATTTATTAATTCCTTAGGTCTGTACAAAAATGTCAAATATAATAAATTATTTATTAACTACCATGGGCCACAAATTAGTGCACCTCAAAGTTATCTTGGTTAGTTTGTCAATGTAAGACATCTTAACCTTGAATTATGATTAATTGCCTTTGTAGATATTTTTATGAACCTCCTACCAAAATGCTAACCTTCTAATCCCATCTTTCAAATGCTCATGGTTTTATGCCAAAAGGTCCATAAATAGTTTGCACTAACACCCAAGATATCAGTTCAAGTGTTGGTAATTTCCGTTTTCTAGCTCCAAAAGAAATGAAGGATTGTAAGGAACTTGCTAAAGTTTCATCTCCCAATAAGCAGATTACCTCACCGCATTTGCTAAAGTCCAAATCATATGCTACTATAAATCTAGCCATCAAGAAAGAGTTTAAACTTGTAGAACAAGATGTTGGTGAATAAAACATTGGTGCGAGTAGTGATCAAGATGACACTAGTGATGTTGCAACAAATAAAGAATTTGAAGAGTAGGAAAAACATGATCAGGAACATGATAAAAAAGATGAAGAACATGAAGATGAACTTCAACATAACTTTCCAAGAAAGTTAAAGTGCCTCTTGCCCAAAAACAACAGAAAACTAGGAGTGGAGATCAAGGGACAATGGTATTAAGAAAATGTAAGAAGAAAGCCAAATTGGCTATAGAAAAGATTACCACTATAATGGTCATTAGACGTAGTGCAACCATGAAAAATCGTTAATCAAAGTGCCTATAATAAGATTGCATTTTCTTTTGCATGTGCTTATGTAGAGTTTGATTCAATGTATAGCCTTGGCAATTAAACATCTCAATTTTCAAAGAACAATCTAAGCATGTATAGTATTTAGAAACTTTTACAAAAACTAGTTTCACAAGGACAATTATTTTGC
>Ga0116228_10005973_pt1 | contig 10878 bp, 14 predicted proteins | sample S1TSphfallax_2_FD_89694 | JGI IMG/M metagenome (GOLD analysis project Ga0116228, IMG submission 89694) | Host-associated microbial communities from peat moss isolated from Minnesota, USA - S1T2_Fc - Sphagnum fallax MG | ecosystem: Host-associated > Plants > Peat moss > Unclassified | place... | reverse complement strand
CAATCACCATGCAAAGGCTTTACTAGCTCTCCTTGTGTGCGAGAGACTACCTACACCATGATGTAGTTTTCATTTGGTCTCACATTTTGGAGAATGTCCAGCATGCATTATTATGAATGAATTGTGAGCTCTTTTGCGGGGTTGGGGACGCGGGGAGGGAGAATTTCATGGAGCATTTCCTATTTTAATTGTTGTTGATTTGAAGTTTGAACTTGCACAAAAGGACATGAGCACCTTGTTACAAAATCACTACTAGACTTTACTTATCATGAATCAATCCCTTGATCTATGAACCTTTAGATCCATTGGTAATACTCCCACTTTTTTTTCCCCTCAAAAGAGGTGGGGTGGTTGTTAGGGTTACAGGTGGCCTCTTCACAAACCTCCAAGGAGGCGTGAAGAGTGATCCAAATGTTTCCCACCAACACCCAATCCCTTAAAATGTTAAAATATCCATTTAATACAAAGAAAAGAGAGAGACAGAGAGAGATAGAGAGACAGAGAGAGGAAGAGACAAGTTTCTTTGCATGCATGTGTGCTTTGTCATAAGTCCAGCCCAAAAGTTTGTCTCCATTTGGATCCATTCTGAAAAAGTTCCCCAAACCACACATTGTCCATTCCACACACCCATTGGATCCTAGAAAGTGGTGAGTAAAATGAAGCCATCTGGATGGAGAGGGTGGGAAGTTGAGGTGTCATGGATTGATTGTTGGTGTAAGCAGCTGGAAGAGTAGCAAAAGTGTAGTAGTAGTACTCCCATTTGTTGTTGTTGTTGTTAGTAGTAATAGTAGTTCTAATAGTAGTAGGCTGATGGATTGATGATGATGATGATCTACTTTAAAACCCACCAAGACAAAATAGAAAATTTAACAAACTTGTATCTGAATTTTGAAGCCCCCCAAATCAAGTTTAAGTTTGATGTGATGATTCTTGCATGCAGGTTAGGTGATGTTAGTAGAAAATTGGATCGAGAGATGGAATTTTGATTTTGGGAAGAAATTTGATGCTTGGTAGATGATGATGATGATAGTGGAGTTCCTGTTTGATGCTTGAGAATTTTCCTCTTTTTGTTGTTGTTGTTGAATTCACAACTGTGATTTGAAGAAGAAGAAGAAGAAGAAGAGAGGAGCAGGATCAGGAGCAGGAGCAGCAGGAGGTCATCAATGTGTTTGTGGTGAGCAATTGGTGGTGGTTTTTCTGCTGGTGATTTGGGATTTAAGGTGAGAGAGTGGAGAAGAAGGTGCATGTAGTGACGGATCCACCCAAAAGAAATTGTGAGGGTGAGAGATTTGGATTGATTCCGTGGGGTTTTTGGTTGCAGAATTTTGATTTTGATTTTGATAGCAGCAATGGCGCTGCAAGAGATCCAGATTGCTGGAAAGTTGCAATTGGGATTTCTGTGTCCACGGAAGAGACGAGCAGCTCCTTCTTGCAAGCATCATCATCATCATCACCATTGCATGCCCAACTCCTCCTCCTACTACCCGTCTTCTTCCTCCTCGTTCTCTAGTAGCTTCAGGAGAAAGCGAGAACGCTTGCACAAGAGTGACAGAAGAGAAGAACTATTAGGTTTAGAATTCGCAGCTGCAGAGGATTGTAGAGGATTTGCTGTTATTGCAACAAATCATCGGGCGCGAGTTTCTGCGATAGTAAGAAGTGCAGGAGTATTGAGTTCGCGCCAATTTCGTTCTTCCTCCATTGGCAACAACAATAGAGGATTATCTTCTTCCTCCCTGCATCAGTCGTCGTCGTTGAGGAGGAGATTTGCAGGTTTGGGTTCTGAGGTTCAGGCCGTGGAGGCATTGGATTTGCAACAGGTAGGAGGTGGCGATGAGGTCTTGAAGCTCGGGGAGTTTCTGTGGACTGCGGCGTTGTCGGGTATCCATTCTTTCTTGGGTTTGTACATTCTTGCAGCTGCTTTCGTTTTCGCGGGAGGAGGAGCTGTCGCTGCTCTTGCTGCTCGTGCTTCTCGTCATGAAAGAGAAGAAGAAGAAGAAGAAGTGCAACAACAGTTGTTATTAGGGTTTGAGGACTCGCTCTTGATTTCACAGCCCACACCATTCAACCGCTTTGTTTATGGGCGATGTCCCTCCATGTTCAGTCCTGGTGCTGCTGCTGCTGCTGTAGCTGATGTGCAAGCTCCCTTGCACATGGGTAAGAAGAGGAGGAAGAAGAAGAAGCAAACAAAGGATCAAGAAAAAATAAACAGAGTGGAATATCAGCGAACATGTCTGGTTGCACATGACAGTGGTGTTGTCTCTTTGGATTGGCCTATGCAGCTGGAGTTTGCAGCTGACAATGGATTTGACAACACTCTCCTGCTCATCCCAGGTTCTTCTTATCCTAAACCCTAAACCCTAAACCCTTCTTCAAGTCCTCTTTCCCCTCTCACCTGACCTTGAGAGTTTCTTCAAATCTCGAGAACAACACAAGAACAGAACATTCTAATAGGGTAGATGGGTTCTCAGCAAAGCTCCAGATGTTTACAGTCGTAATTTCAGCAATTGTTTCTGCTGTGCCAGAAGAAGAAAGAAAGCGTGTCAAGTTTTGTTTGTGTCAGCAAACAATCTCTGATTGTACTAGAACTGTTGTAATCTGAATTCTAGATTTTGATTCAAAAGGAAAAGTATATCTTGAGGGTGGCTCTGGTTTGAACAGTGGCAACATGTTGGAGTTGGAGGAGTGAAATTTTTCAGCTCACTTCTTTTTTCTGCTGTGTCTTCTGGCTGAGATGGTTTTCCAGGGACAACAGAAGGAAGTGGAGATCAAGGAATTCAAAGATTTGTGATGAGAGCGGCGTGCTGTGGATACTTTCCAATTGTTCTGAATCCACGTGGATGTGCTGCTTCACCTTTGACCACTCCCAGGCACTAATTCCTTCATCCCCACATCAGACATAGGTACCATTTACAGTAGAAACATACATGGCAGGTGTGATGATTAGGTTCTGAATTGTTCTTGGTTCCCATTTGTTTTCAGTTGTGTAACAGGATTCATGAGTGTCTCTCACAAGGTTATGCCTTCATTCATTTTCATAAGAATGTGAGCATCTTCCACAAGGTTACCTTGAGATTGTTGTTGTGGAGATTTCTCTGCAATTGCATAGATATGTTGTGACTGGATTTGTAGCATTGGGCGTAAGTGGTGTTTTTAGTTCATAGCTCGTTGGAATGCTTCTGAAACTGTGTTGTTGGGCATTGGCAGAATATTTACAGCAGCCGACAGTGATGATGTGCATTTGGCTGTGCATCACATTTCTCGCACACGGCCTCAATCAACGCTTTTAGTGATTGGCTGGGGCTTCGGCGCCAACATGCTGGCTAAGTATTTAGGAGAAGATTCTGCAGCTACTCCTGTCATGGCAGCTGTTTGCATCTCAAATCCTTTCAATCTAGAGGAAATGTCGAGGTATTTGGCCAGAACGAGAGATGGGGAGCTTGATCGGGCCTTCACAAAAGGCCTTGTGGATATCCTGGCAGCAAACAAGGTATACCCTTTTCCTACATCAGTTGTGCTGATGACTTTGACCTAACCCCCACAACCAAAACTGTTGCTCTGAATTATAAACCAGAGCTCCTCTGAATCTTACTTGGTAGACAGGAGCATTTGATCTTTGGATGGGATTGTGAGTGTGCAAAATGTTGTCTTTGTGTTGGGCACAAACTGGAAAGTGCTTATTGATTTGGTTTTCCTGCATATCAAGCAGATGCTTTTCGTGGGTGGAAAGAGCGGCTTTGATGTGGAAAGAGGTTTGGCTGCCACCTCATTACGTGAGTTTGAGACAGCCATTTCAAGAGTTGCTTATGGATTTGAAACTCTAGACAATTTCTATGCAAATGCAAGCAGTGCAAGCGTCATTGAAGACATTCAAGTGCCTTTGTTGTGCATTCAGGCAAGATTGTGTACTCGATGAAGCATATTTATCATGTCATAAGGAGCTTCCGCTATCATTGTCTCTGGAAATGGGACTATGGTCTAGTGAAATCCTACCTTGCATGCAATGATCTCCAGATAGAGAAGGCAGGAAGATCAGTGTAGAGTTTTGAACTAATGGCAGATGTGTGAACAGGGGGAGGATGATGTTTTGCCAATGGTTTCACTTCCCCGTGTGGCGCTGGAGAAGAATCCATTTACCACCACTCTCGTAGCTTTTCCATCAAAAAGCTCAACCATTTCTGGGGGCAATGATGCAAGACAATTTGGCAGCGCATCTCCACTCCATTGGAGTCATTCTGTTGCATTTGAGGTTAGAAGGGAGTTGTGCACAGTTGGTTCTGCAAGCTGATTGCAAGACTATTCAGTTTCTGCCTTGCAAACTCAAATTGGTGCTAAGGAGTCGTTGGCATTTTGTGTGGATGTGCAGTGGCTGGCAGCTGTGGAAGTCGCATTGTTGAAAGGAAGACACCCACTTCTGGAATATTCTGTTAATCTTGCAGTGAAATCTACCAATGACAATTGGCATCATGGGGGTGGCAAAGGGTGGTCATCATCATTGCGGGCACATCAACTTCCACGAGGAAAGGAGACTGTAGCAACCCCTAGAGTTGTAAACTTTCCTGAAGTGAAAGAGCAACCGGATTCAGGTATGTTCTTTCAAGAATTGGGCAATTATCAATCACATTTTTGGGAGCTTGAAGAACAAAGAGAGAAGGCAAATCCTTTGTGAATTTAGGTGATGATGACTGGAATCATGCTAACAGGTGCCAGACAAGGTGGAGGCAATCTCACTCCATCAACAGCAGTGGACACTGTAGCACAAGAGAAATCAGGCTCAGATGTAGCTGAGGATAATAGTTCTCAGCAGTTAGATGTGAAAACCAATGATTTAGGAAAAGATGCTGCTACATCTATACCAGAGAAGAAGGATGAGACCAGGGATGCAACTGCTACTACATTGGAGGATGGTAAGGAGGCAACAACAGAAACTTCCAAAGCAGCAGCAGTTGAGTCAAGTCCTCCAGAAGAAGCAGGGGAGCCAGAAGAAGGATCCGAAGCATTCCGTTTGCGCACTGCTGCTGAAAGTATCATGAATGTACTTGATATCACCATGCCAGGAACATTATCCAATGAAAAGAAACAACAGGTCATTGATTTTCCTACTATTGCTGCTGGGCTCCAATCCATTTGTGTCTGATCCAATAGTCTCCCTGTTCTATGTGTGGGTCTGTCAATTGACGGGGTTTGAAGAACAGCAATGAGCTTTCAAGGTCCAAGACTTTCCTGAAGGAAAAATAGAATTGCAGCTTATGAAATGAGCATGTTTTTGCAGGTCTTGGATGCTGTGGGAAGAGGACAAACAATTGTGTCAGCATTTCAAGAAGCAGTGCCAGAGGATGTGAGAGGGAATATGGCAGCAGCAGTGTCAGGAGCTGTTCAAGCAAGGGGCATAAGTTTCAACTTGGTTGGATTTGGTTCAAGCATGCCACCACCAAGCCTTCCAGCTGGACTTACAGAAAAGATTCAAGAGAAACTGGCAGCAGTAGCTGGTGGAAAGAAGGATGCTGCTAGTGGCCCGAGCTTATTTCTGTCTTCTGATGACATGCACGGCACACCACTGACTGGTTCTGTTGAACATGACAAACCAAACCAAGGATCCAGTGATCCTGAGAAGGGAAGTCGTAAAGGCACTGAGAATCGTGGCAGTGATGACCCAACTTCCAATGGAACTGGAAAATCAAAAGCTGAGGAGAATGGGTCTGTGATGGCAGGCTCATCTGACAGCAAGAAAGCAATTCCCGGAAAGCCAGAAGATGTGGAAGTTCGTGCCAATGAAGGTGAAAGTTCTAAGCAAGTTTTCTCTGAAGGAGATCAAGGTTGTTGTCAGCTAGCTATTTCGTTGTTCATGTCAGAGTGTGTTTTGCTTGTGGAGATTGACATTGCTAGAGTTTGTGGTTTTTGTGATTGTTGGTAGGTGCAAAAGCAAGTGCAACAGAGGTGAATAAAGATGCAGAAATTGATCGCATGAAGCCTGATGCTAAGAAGGATATGAAGCAGTCTGAAGACAAGGGTGGTCCAAAGTCTCTGGAAGGGAATCCCCAAGAAAAAGTAGTGCCAAGCTCAGAAGGGGAACGCAAGGAGGGTGGTGAGAAGCAGGACTCTAGTGAAGAACCACCAAATGGAGGAAATCAAGGAAGCAAAGACAAGCTAAAAAGTGTGAAGAGTGATGAACATTCAGAACACAAAGAAGCAGCAGAAAACAAAGAGAGAACACAGACATCAGAGGGCAATGCAAAGTCTGAAGCTGGGGATTCCACTGACCCTACCAGCCCAAAGGGAGAGCAGAAGAAACCTGAAGAATCGCCAGAAGCTAAAGACAAGGCACAAAGTGTGAAGGATGTGGAAGCTCCTCTGGAAAACCCAACTCCTCCTCCTCCACCACCACCTACCACTACCACTGACACTGCTGCTGCTGCACCCACTCCACCAGCTGGACCTGTTATGGGACCTTCACTAAATGTGGGTCTAGCTCTGCAAGCTCTGACAGGTTTTGATGACTCCACACAGATGGCCGTTAGAAATGTCTTTGGGGTAGTAGAAAACATGCTAGATCAGATGGAGACGGAGAGGAAAGCAGCAGAAACTGCTGATCAACCATCCCCAAAGAGTGAAGGTAATGGCAAGGAAATCGAGGGTGAAAAAAGAGATCCGGGAAAAGATGATCAGAAGCCAAAAGAGGCTGAAAAATCTGAAGATGGTACATCCCACACAACTCCAAAGACAGTCAAGAGTGAATCTATGAATACTGAGGATGCCGACAGTACACAGGAAGAAGATGAGCCAGACTCCAAAGATGCACCAAGAGATGGTGGGAAGATGGCAAAATATGAAAGAGTTGTAGATGAGGATGCGATGGAAAGGAAGCACGGGAAGAAAGGAAGTGGTGATGGAGAGAATTGGAGTGCACAGCATCATCGCCCTTTGAACTTTCCAATGATGAATACTGGTGGTTCTGAGAAAGTGCCTGTGCAATCAGTACATAGTTTGAGTGGTCAGCTGAATCCTAGAAGAAATCAAGGAACCCTTGTATCTGGAGATGCAGAAAAGGCACAAACTTCAATTGCAGAGGAGTCAGTGCTCCAGGAGAAGAGCTCACAGTCATGTCAGAGGTCTGAACCTGCTCATAATGGTGCAGCAGTATTGCAATCTGGGAATGATAGAGACAGCAATCAACCCTTGTCTTCTCACAAAGGCAGTGCAGAAGATGACACCCAAGAGGGGCAAGACAATAGAGGAGGTGCAGATGGAATGGTTTCTTCAGGAGAAGAGCCAGAAATGAAAATAGAAATGCTTTCGCTGGAAATTGACCAGGAATATAAAAAGGAAAAGGAGGAAGCGGAAGATGCTGCACCAAGGAGAGAAAGTAGTCATCAACTTCAGGTCACAAGCAATGGGGAAGACGAGGGTAAACCAACCACAGATGAACCCAACACGGTGAAGAATGTGATTGTGAATGCTTTAAAATTGGAGGTTTTGCGGAGGTTAGGAGTTGCAGGGATGGAAGCGATGGGAGTTGATTTGGAGCAAGAGGTAGCCAATGTTGCAAATGCAGTGGTGCAGGCAGTTCAGGGTGGGAAGCATGAATCTGGACAAGTTGCAGCTTTTGCAGGTGATGGAGAGCCTGGAGCTTATCAATCTGGACAAAAGTTAGGTATTCTGCAAGGAGAATCTGTCGTGCGTGCTTTAGGAAGTGTGCTAGGAAGCACCCAGATTCTTGGTGGGTTGGTCCCGCTTGGGGTGCTAGTGGGTGTGGTGCTGGCAGCATTGGGTGCTCTATATATAGTCGTATCTGGTGACCAAGATGATGCAAAAGAGAAGAACACTGATAGTAGTAGTGGAGAAGAAGAGGAGGAGGATGACAATGATTCTTCAATGCAGTATGATACAGAGGTGTCGTTGCCACCCCTTAACCTGAATAAGACTCAACACGCACAATCCAAGGAAGGTGACCAGGGTGTTGCTGATAAGCTTGCAGGAATGGTATTGGGAGGTTCCAATGACAGTGAATTTGAAGGTATGCATGAGATGGTCAGTGAAGGAGATGATCATGGTGATTGTAGAGCAGACAATGACTGTAGAGGGGAAGATGATCTAGGGATGACTTCACAGAGATCTGGGGAGAAGAAGATTGAAGAGGAGGCTGATGGACAGCGAGAGAGGAATTTAATGGGAGCAATGGCAGCAGCAATGAGTGGCACTGCTATGCTGGCTAGCTTTGGTGCAGATCACGCAGGTGGGCAAAATGAAGAGCTGCTTCCACTAGATGCTGAGAAGACAGGAACAAGCACTGTGGAGAAACCAAACCTTATCACCACATTTGCACCTTTGGCAGAGAAGGCTATGTCAGTGGCAGCTCCAGTTGTCCCTCAGACAGAAGATGGGGAAATTGATCATGAAAGGTCGTCCTGTCTGTCTTGAAAGCTTCTTTGCATTGTGTTCTCAGTCCAAGATTCAACATTTCCTGTGTGTTGCCCTCTAGTCTGTAGCCGAATATATGTTCTTGAGTTCAGAGCTAACGGTCACAGATTGTAACTGGAAGACATTGCTGATGAAGGTTTTTGTCTGGAATCAGGCTGGTGGCAATGTTAGCAGAGCTAGGACAGAGAGGAGGATTGTTTAGGCTGGTTGGAAAAGTGGCACTGTTATGGGGAGGCTTACGAGGTGCCATGAGTCTCACAGATCGCCTTCTTGTCTTCCTCCACATTCAAGAGCGTGCATTGCATCAAAGGTATGTAGGTACTAAAACAGCAGCTCAAATCTAAATACATAGATTGCAAGCCCAACTGAGCATGCAATTCTTATTAGAAAGAATTTTAGAGCACTTGATTCACACTGCTTTGTTTTTTTCTGCTTCAGGCTTGCTGGCTTTGCTGCAATGTCACTTGTGCTATGGGCTCCAGTGTTAGTGCCACTTCTACCATCATTACTGCAACAATGGGCAACCAAGGTCCACAATGGGGTATCCGAGACTGCTTCAGTACTGGGACTCTACGGAGCTGTTCTTATTCTGATCACAATTTGGGGAAAGAGAGTTCGTGGTTACGAAAAACCTCTCGTACAGTACGGGCTTCGTCTATTCTCAAGGAAAAAGGTGGGGTAAGCTTTGCCGCAGGGTTTGTTTAGGTGCACTGATTTGCATTTTCTCGTGTGCTGTTCTGCTTCCCTGCAGTGATTTTAAACTAGATCCAACAGTGCACTTCTCTGCGTTATGTTGGCAGTTGCAGGATGTAGCACGAGGTATAGCAGTAGGTGCGGCCCTGGTGACAATGCTGTATAGCACAAATGCGGTTTTGGGATATGTGCAATTCAGATGGGCATCATTACTTGCAACAAACATAAGATTTGGAGGTATGGGTGCCTCTAAAGACACTCTCTGCAAACAGCTGTTAGACTGTTGCAATGTTTTCGACTGCTGGGTATGGTTCTTCCCACTTGGTACTGAATGTTGGAATTTTGTGCTCCAATTTTTGCTCAGGGACTGTCGCATTGTATATTTTCACAGCCATGAGGATCAGCAAAATTTTGGTGCAAGCTCTGGGGATGGGCTTTGCAGTTGCACTTGTTGAGGAAGTTCTGTTCAGAGCATGGCTACAGGATGAGATTGCTGTCGACTTTGGGTTCCATAAGGGTGTATTTCTGTCAGCCCTTGTTTTCTCACTGACACATTGGTGCGCCTTTCTCACTGTTTCCAGCTTCTTTTTAGCAATAGAAGTTGTGTCAGAGGATGTTGAGCCTAACCCCCTGGGTCTTTCTTTCTTCCTGATCTCCTAACCTTTTGACCCTTGGACACCTTCTCAAAATACATTTGTGTAAACTTTATGAGAAATTGGAGTGCACTCAAATGTTGTGCACTTTGCTTCTTCAGGTCACCACCAGCAATGCCAGGGCTATAGTTTTTATCGGTAGCTTTGGCAGGCGCACGAGCCAGAATGAATGGCAACTTGGCACTTCCAATAGGACTCCATGCTGGTCTTATTGCAGCAAACTATGTAATTACTGTCGGAGGGTTAGCTCATTTTGCACCTCATGCACCAGGTTGGTTTACAGGAGCACATGCAGGAAACCCACTGGCAGGTACTCTAGGAATGGGTCTCATGGCGATGCTGGCTGTGGTCCTTTACCCACGTGCTGGATTGCAAGCAGCACCGGTGACCAATACTACTACTAACGTCCTGTCTGTCGAAAAAAGCAACGCAGAACTCCCTTCTGTAATTGTAGAGTGATGATGTACAGTATCTTTCCATGGTGCTGTGCAAACGGGATGCAAAGTGAGAGAAGCTTTTTGTATATTTATTGATTCTAGATTTAGAAATCGACTAAATGCACATCTTTCTAGCAGCCAAGCACCATATCGTGTGGGTTGAAGATGTTAGCCTGATTATGTAGGGCTAGAGAAAGACCTGGAGATTGTAGTTTAGATGATGATCAGGCTAGCTATCATGCTGATGAGCATTTTAGGTTGTATTGTCTCCCAAGCAAAAATGTGCAGCTGAATTTTACTGAGTCAGAGGTTTGAAGTGAAATGTGAAACCTCAAGCCAAGAGGGATCCTCCCAGGGTTTAGGGATTTTCCGACACCCAAGATTAGTTATTGATTTTTTCCAACCTCATACATAAATTTAAAACTGGGACTACAAAGAGGTGAGACTACTAATGTTAATATTGCTCTTCAACATGCTTAGCGTGCTTTAGCTTTTGTTATAGAGAGAGCTTTTAAGCTTTTGTTATAGAGAGAAAAATAATTACGTGGATGAGTGATGCTTGTTCTAGACCTTCCATTATTACTATTAGATCTAACATTTTTTAAGCTTAGTATGGTCACTAAGAGGTCTCACTTGAAAAGGTGAAGGTACCCAAAGGGGTGTTGGTTCACACATTGGCT
>Ga0116228_10005972_pt1 | contig 10878 bp, 7 predicted proteins | sample S1TSphfallax_2_FD_89694 | JGI IMG/M metagenome (GOLD analysis project Ga0116228, IMG submission 89694) | Host-associated microbial communities from peat moss isolated from Minnesota, USA - S1T2_Fc - Sphagnum fallax MG | ecosystem: Host-associated > Plants > Peat moss > Unclassified | place: USA... | reverse complement strand
TCAGGCAATCTGTTCAATGATGCAAGCAACTTGGTTTTGGTTACAAGTGGTAGCCCATTTGTAGCACAATCATGCTCACCCATTTTCCATGTGGATAAGTATCATGTTCTAGCTGCTGGTCTTCGACACTTTTGATAATTGCAAAGGTCATAATGCATTCTTTGAGAAGCATGTTTTTTTCCCTTCAATTTTGTTCAACTAAAACATGGGTTCCAGTGCTACAATTTGACTTAGAGTTGTGTATGTGATTACGGGATCTATGAAAATTGTAGCTGTTGAAATTGAGTTTCATTTTTGTGTTAGAAGTTGTCAATTGAGATCATATGTTGCTTGTTGTGTTGTAGAGGTGAAACACTTGTTGATGGTTGCCTGCATTAAACATTGTATCAAGTCATTCTTCAAATGCATCACCTCATTTATATCTATTTGTTTCACGCAAGTTTTTGCATCATGTGTCCAATGCTTGCATAGTTTGGCAAGATTTACAATTCAACTTTGTGTAGGGAATATTGATGGAAAGGTCTTGGGTTCTTGTGTATGCTTGGTGTCTAGAGGGATTTGACTAATGCTTATTATTTTCTTTGTAACCAAATATTTAGTAGAGTATGGATGCAAAGATTTAGGTATAGAAGATTGGTGCACATTTCTTTTTGTTTTTCATGAATTTAATCATTTTATGAAGCCTTCAACTTCCATGAACGTTGTGTGTTTCAAGTTAGAATTCCATTCATATGTGATTGGATGTCCTTGACATTTCAAAACATTGTAAATGTTTTGTGTGTGTGCATATGCACTCAAAAGCTATAATGATATCCTAAAACCCACAATAATTACCATATGTATTTTAATAACTTGTCATCATTAAGCAATCAATTAAATAACGATCAAAAGTTGACATCTAACACCTTAAAACTTAAATGTTAAACCTTAAACATTATAAGGTGGATGAGTCTTATACAACATTTATTAGTGACCTTTTTAACCCCTTCTCCTTCCAATCCCATGTTCTAACTTGACCCAATATGTTAATTCGTCTTTTTACTATAATTGGATACCCATGACTATCATTTCTTTTTCAATCTTTCTATTTGCACCTTTGGCTTTTGGTTCACTAAAAACTCACCCCACTCCTAAAACTTGGTTTTGAGCTTGTAGATATGGTTCTTCCCTATTGTCATTCCACATCCATCAATATAATGATATGATTCATGATGTGTCAACATTACATATGGTGCAAAATGATTCACTTCACCCCATGGAAAGATTGGGTATGTATCAATGTGGTTTTTTAAACTTCAACAAATGCATGTCCATGTACATGTTTTAGCAATTCTACAAACCAAAGAATTAAACATAACAAAAATACGTGTCATCATAATCTGGAGAATGACACCAAGTGTTAAGATAATCACTTCTTAGTTCACCTTTTTTTATTATGTACTTACAACCACACACACACCTAGGACTTTAAATGGTGTGTTATCCTTACCATGTTTAATTCCACCCAACCTCTACATGACATGTGATGTGTAACAAACCAAATCACTTTTCTTGAAGATGTTTCCTTATACATCTTTTGAGGTTACAAATACATGTCAATTCATAATGTTTTTTTTAGATAATTAATTTAAAGATAATTTTCTAGGGCATTACACCTTCCTATTGTAATCAAAATAATTAAATAATATATTTTGCCATTATCAATTGATTTGATAGAAAATTTGCAAACACTGATCTTTAATTAATGAACCAAGACAAACTTATTTTTGTCCATCTTTTTTAATTTTCAATTGAAATGATGATTTCTAAATTATGGTTAATCTTTTTCAAGCACCCAATACTGTCAATTGAACCATGACAATGTAAAATTGAAATATTTTCTAAAAATTCGAGTTATCTTAACAATTAATTCCTATAGCTTGAACCCAATGATTTAGCAAAGGCACTTATGGATGGAAATAACTTGTGTAATTATAAAATTAGAATTTAAAAAAGTTACAATAGTTATCAATACCAAGTTTCCAAGAAAAGTGGTGATGTTGTAATTGATTTGGAGTTGGAAGGAGCCATTGTCATATGTTATCACCACCAAAATTTTATTGCACAACAAAAGACTGAATCTTTTCAAATTTGGGCAATAGTATTATTCAAATCATGATTGATTACAACTTAATGTGGCAAAATGTGTGATGATTATTGTTGGGTGGGTATGTCAACTTCAACATATCACTTGGATATGGTAAATATAAAATTTCAAAAAACATATATTAATCGGGTAAACATGAATAGCTTCAAAATCAGACTAGGCAAGGGTACAAATATAATATCTTTGCGAAATTGTCAATCTAGGCAAGGGTAAAGGTAAACTATGAACATATGCATAGGGTAAAAGATGAAATATTTTTCACAAGGTCACAACCTTTACCTTGCAAAATATATTTCATCTTTTATCTTATACACACCATGTGGGCATATATGTGGGTAAACATAAGGTAAAATGAACATTTGTAAAAATATGGCACATTTCAAAATGAAGAAAGACATCTACTTGTGAAATTGTCATTGTAAATTTGAATAATGGAAATTTCAAACATCCTATCAAAAAATTAATAAAATGTAATCAGATCAATCAATTGTGTTCAAATATATTAAAAGCATTTTTATGAATGACAAATGGTAGTAAAATCTAAAAGGATTCCAAGAACATATGTTGAGATTTTTCCCAAGGTAATTCATGTAATGAATGTAAATTTGTTGAAAACAAATATATTCAAGGGTTAGTCACAATAATTCAAACAAATTCATGAAAATTATGCATGCATAACATAATATTAAAATGCATATATGTTATATAATGCTTTCGGCATATATCCTTTATTCATCATCTTCAAAACAATATCCTCCCTCACAAAAAAGTAAACCTCAATTATATTAACCACCTATAAAATAAAAATAAGGCATGTTTGAAATACTTATTAGTTGATTTTAGCCTATTAAAGGGGTAATTTAAAAAAATATTAACTTAGTAAGGTATATATTTACCATGTCATATATACTAAAAATATATCTAGGTATTAGATTTATCCACCCAACAATGGTGATGATGTAACATAAAAGGCAATGGCCTGTATATAAGATTCTCATTTTGTGCATATTGAAAAAGGTTAAAATGTTAAATTTAAGATGAGAAAATATTTATTCTTAATTATTACTAATCCATATGAAAATCATTAGGGGTCAAAGCATGCTAAAGTAGGCTAAAAAAGTAATTCTCAAATGTAAAAAAACAAAAATTTGTGACAAGTAGATTAGAAAGTATGTGACGCCTTCTGAAATTGTCCTTTTGAACTACATGAGGGCATCAAATGTGATATATTGAAGTTTTTTAAAGTTTCACAAGTTGTATCAACCTTTGTTAAACCTACTTTCAATCTATTTTGCAAAATTTGCTAGTTGGTCACATTGTGAAAAAATAGATTGAAAGTAGGTAAAAAACAATTAATTTGGAAATTTCACTGCATTTTGAAAGGGTTTGGGGCATAATTTAATGAATTAAGTACATGCAATGCACTTAAATATCACATCAAAAAATATTTTTTAAATGCCAAATGTAAGTTTATGGATAATTTAGTTTTGAGGGGCTTCACATTGTCATAATCCAAAAATTCAAATTCCAAAAAATGTGTATCAAGGTGCACAATGGCTCAAACATTAGGAATACATCATTTGAATCATTTGATTTGGAAAATGTGTAATATTAGCCAAAGTAATAAACTTGTAGTAAATAAATAAATTAGTGAGAGTAATAACATACCTTAAAAACAACCATATATGGTTTATTTAATATGATAAGTACCTCCCAAAATTTATGGCATGACTAAAATAGCTAAAATGCAAAAGATTCCAAATGTACTTTTACTTGCCAATAGGGATGACCAATTGGCAAACTTTATTTTGCTTACACCCTTAGAAAAGTTTTATTCTTGATCAATTTGGCAATGAAATGTAATTAAATGTATTTTATTTTGGGAAAAATTAATTAAGACAAGTTTACAAACTATCATAATATTATTTGAGTTGACAAAATATTCATCAATTTGATAAGGGGGTTTATGTATTACAATGCAATTTCTTGAGTTTGGTATTTCCTTATGCTTGACTCAAGTTAATAACATGTTATCATTTTGGACAATTAATGTAAGGGACTAAAGTGTATTAAAAAAATATGAAGGTCATGGAGGTTATCACAATTCCACAAAAACATTTCATCCTTTCGGTAATGGTGTGTTTTTCAATCACAAAAAATGTTTTGCATGCATAATAACAATAATTGTTAACATGTAATGGCTTGAACACATTACACATGTATGGTTTGGAGACTTATGATAAATAAGCTTATGGGTGTTAGTTTTTATTATGACATTCATTATTTCTTTAATTACTTGTTAGAAATTGATTTGTATTCAGTAAGGAATTGATTAACAATTCAACTATATATACACAATGATGTTCCATATATGAATGGACACATATGTGCCAAACTAATCACATACTTGAAGATCGCAAGTAAACTAATGCTAATCACATAATAGAGGATCACTATAGATCTAACATTTGTAATGTAATCTAGTGGATGAAGATAAGGCACATTGGATGAAGTAGTAGGAGACGAGAACACATAATTTAACATTCCCTCCAACTCTTAGCCTCACCGTACATCAACATGTCACAAGTGCATTTTCTTCCAAGAAAGATGGCAAATCATCTTTTCAACCAAGTTGAATCTATGAACATGATATGAATGTTTGTTTACTTAATCCTATTTTTTTTATATGACAAGATATAAGAGTTTTTTTTATGAAGTCTACTTTAAAAATATAGTTTGTTGTATGTAGATTATAATATTGTTAATGGCCATATGATTACTTGCACTTGTAGCACAACGCTTATGGAAACTCCTTGTTGATGTTTTTTTTTTAAAAAATTTACTAACTCTTTGAATCATCTTATTAATCTTGAAGAAGCTACCGTTGTAGAAACTATTGCAACTATTGAAGATCAAGTGCCTAGACTTGATGATGAAGTTTAGCAAGAAAACTTGTCTTCATGAGACAAAAACATTGTTAAAGAAAATAATCCATTTGTTGAGAAAGAAGGAAAGTTGTATGTCGTTCGTAAGGGGCATAGACCAAGGATTTATGCTACATGGAAGGAGTGCGAACTCTAGGTAAAAGGATTTAGTAGAGTAGGACACAAGAGCTTTAAGTCACAAAGAGAGGCAAAGTTGTTTTAAAAAGCATCCTAATGTGTTAAGCAAGGGTTATACCTAGTTTTTTCTATTGGCTACATACCTAGAATGAGCTACTAGTTTAGTAAGAAGATCTACTTGATGTATTAAAGTAGGTGCATAGTCAACTTCTACTTTTCCTAACAAAATTTTCTTTCGAATAAAATGTGTTCTTATATCTATACGTTTGGTTTTTTCATGCATTATAGGATTGTCAACTAACTTAATACATAATTGATTATCAATATATAAAGGTATAGGTTTATATTGGTTTATTTTTAATTTTGCAAATAGCTTTTGGAATTGAAAGATGTTAGATGTGGCATATGAAAGTATTCTATGTTTTGCTTCTATGGTTGAGAGAGATATTACATCTTACAACTTACTTGACTAGTGCACTACAAAATCTTTTAATTTGTGTAGCATTCTTGAGGTTGAGATCTTGAGTCCAAATCACATCCCCAATCCGCATCCATAAATGCAAAATAAATTTCATTTCCCTTGCATGCAAGATATAATCCAAAGTCAAACATGCCTTTCAAGTATTTTAGAATTTATTTGGTGGCTTGTAAATGGGTTTTCTTTTGGTTCATTCATATATTTTCTTACACAACTCATCGTGAAGCAAATGTTCGACCACATATTGGTCACATAGATTAAATTGCCTACTAGTGATATGTATAATTCTAGATCTATTATTTGATTGCCCATTTTCTTATGCAACTTCACATCGGGATCCATTGGTATCTTTTTCAGCATGCAATTATTCATTACATACATATTGAATATCTTTCAAATGTAGGTTCACTAATGTAGCCATGTCCTTAACAAAAAGTACTTAAACTCCACACCAAGGTAAAGTCTTGTTAACCCAAGGTTAGTCATTTAAATTTTTTCTATAAGCACCTTTTGCACCCTTTTGATCTTCTTCTTGTCATCCTTGGTTAACAACAAATCATCCATATACAACAATACGATGATTCTTTTCGTGTCCTTCTCCTTGTAGTACATTGTTGGCATCTACATTGCTTGTAATCAAGCCTTTTCTAAAAACTAATAATCTATCCTTGAATGCCATGCTTTTGGCGTTGGCTTTGAATCATAAAGGATTCAATTTAATTTGCATACTTTGGTAAGGTCCCCCAATTTTTTAACTTCACAAATTTTCATGTACATTTATTCATTTAACTGTCCATTTCATAATGCAATTTTTATGTCCATCTGTGTTATTTTCCACTTTCTTTCTACAACTATGGACAAAATTAATCTTACGATTGACCATCATATTACATGAGAAAATGTATCAAAATAATCTATGCTTGATGTTTATTATAATCTTTTAGTTATAATTATAACCATTAATTTTTGTACTTCCCATGAAGGCCTTTTTAAAAATCTAATAAATCCATCTAGTAATGATTGGAATTTTGTTTCATGGTTTATCAATTATCTCCCATGTAAAGTTTTTCTTGATATAGTCAATCTCTTAGTGCATTGCCTTCATCCACCTCTCATCTACTATTGTTTCACAATATGAAACTAGCTTTTCTATAATTTTGGTGGCAAGTGTCTAATAGAAGTCTTGTAGTTTTTTGGATGGAGATTTGTTCTTTGTTGGATATTGTCTCATTATTGGGATTGGTCCTTCTTGGGCTAAAATTGACCTTCAAGAACTTGGGTATTCATTAACAACTTATGATCTATTAAGGTTGCCTCCTATTAGAGGTTCTACTAGCTTGTATCTATGTTATTGTCATGAGCTTTTGGTTTTTAAAACTGACATCTTGTGGGTTCCTTGCTTTAGAACTAAACTTTATTAATGGGTCATGACTAAAGCCATTGTTAGAAGTAAGATTGTGGTTTAGAATAAGAAAGATATCCTCTTGGATTGGAGGAGAGGAGGTGATGATATCCTATTTTTTATTCATCAAAAGTAATATCCTTACTAAGAGTTATCTTCTTTTTCACTGAATAATTATTATCTAGAAACTTTGTTATGTTCATCATAACCTAAAAATAGACATTTTGTTTTGCTTTCAAGTTTTTATAAAAAAAATAATTTGGGATATATATGTAAGTATACAACACAACCAAAGATTTTAAGATGATCAATGCAAGGTCTTTTACATGTGTATTTTTCTTTTAGTATCACCTATGTTATCCTTTGTAGGGTTACAATTGACTAGGAAGTTTGTGGTTGAAATGGCTTTAGTCCACAAAAAATTGGGAAGTGAACTATCAACTACCAATGAATGTGTGCATTCCACCACTGTTCAATTTTTTTATTTTGCCATGCCATTTTGTTGCAATGTCAATGTTTGAGTTAATTATTATTGGACTCAATGTTCATTACAATAATTATTGATTTTTGTTGACATGAATTCTCCTCCACAATTGGACTTGAACATCTTTATTTTTTAATTTGTTTTTCTTTTAATTTGTTGTTTGAAATTTTTTAATTTGGAAAAGGTCTTGGTTTTACTTTGCATAAAGTAAATCCAAGATATATGGGAAGATTCATTTGTGAAGACCATAAAAAATCTAGATCCACTTAAAGATGAAATTGGTAAAGGTCCAATTAAATCAAATTATTATGGGAATTGTTTTCGGTGTTTGCATCTAGCTAAACAACTTTTGCACACCTTTTTTAGGACTTTTATCTTTAGCAATCCTAGGACTTTATTGTGTTTAGAAAGATGACTGAGACCAAGATAACTTAGATGACCAAATCTCCTATGCCAAAGTTCTTCAATGTTTCATATTTCTACACTATTGATCTACTGTTGGAATTCAAATCTGTAAAACACATTAACTGGATTTCTACAACGTATAGCCACAACATTCCTACTATCAAGATTATCTAAAATCCAATAATGTGTGCTAAATAAAATAACAATGTTACTAATGTCTGCGACATCTCCTATAGATATTAAACTTTTTTCTAGAGTTGGCACATATAAAACATTGCTCATGTTTATTTCATTAGAGTCAATTTTCACAATATCAATGCTAACACCTTGGATGGTGTGGTTTTCACTTCCAACAATTTTAATGTTCCTTTCATTTATACTTTCTTCAATTTGGTTCAAATTATCTTTAGAACCAATAACATGAGTTGTGGCTCCACTATCCATGTACCATGGTTGAAAAGAATTAAGGTCGCCTAAAATCTCTAAAAGAATTACATTGATATTTTGTATTGCATTAGCATATGCAAAATGGCAAAACTGACATCTTCTTGCATTATATTACGTTGAAAAATTAGATTAAGCTATGCATTCTACAACAATGTGACTTGGTTAGTCAACGTAGTTGTGGTAGATATTTTTTTAAACACTTACCTTGGCATATCTCCACATACACCTCAAAATTGTGATCTTCTTCCTTGAGGAAAACCATGTGCATGAACGTAATTTCAATTTGGAAATTGACCTCTTAGTTGCCCAACACTGATGAAGCCTCTCAGTTGAAGGGTTGTTGCATGATTGAAGTTGATCGTTAGTGTTTTTCTGTCACCTAGTTGAGAAGTTTGTTGTTTATAATCTGCTGCTTCAGCCAATAGCCTTGTTATTAGTTGTCAAATGTAAACATAATGTCCATGTTGCTCAATGTTTGAATGACCCTTTCGTAACTTCTCAATAGTCCATTGAGTACAAGTTGATAATCAAATATGTTTGGGATTACCTCTCCAACTGCCAACAACTTATTTTCCAAATCCATGGTTTTATTCACACACTCTTCCATGGATCCTCCTTGTGACATTTTGAAAGTATGAAGTTGGTTTGTGAGCATGAGTATGCGATTGATTTCCCAATGAAAACTTATAATGCAATGCATCCCATGCCAATGTTAGATTTGCAAACATTGACACAAAACTAAGCAAATTGTTTACTACTAACAATTGTATACTAGATTAAACAAGGTTCTTTGCTCTCCTCATATTTTGTTTAGTGTATTGTATACCTAGAATTTTTGCTAGAAAATTTGTAGGTTCAACTTGCTTTTCAATTAAATCCCACACATTCTATTTTCTTAAAACAACTTTCATCTTAATTTTCCATATATAATAATTATTAATACCTACTAGCTTGTTTGTTTCCTTTATTAACATATTATCATGACTTCCTTGTGCTTCCACCATTTTAAAAAATGAAAAAAAAAAAAAAAACCACAATAAATTTTCACAATAAAGAAGGAGGATGTAAAAACATAGTGTTCACTTTTAAGATCCACACACTTTCTAATCTAGGAATAATGCTTCATTAGATGTATTACCTTAAGATTGGACGTTCAACTTTTTCGCCTTGATACCATGTTAGAAATTGATTTGTATTCAATAAGGAATTGATCAATAGTTCAACAATATATACGTAGTGGTATTCAATATATGAGAGGACACATATGTGCTAAATTGATCACACATTTGAAAATCATGACTAAGCTAACGCTAATAAGATAATAGAGGATCATTACATATCTAACATTTGTAATGTAATATGGTGGATGAAGATAATATATATTGGATGAAATAGTAGGGGATGAGAGCACATAATTTAACATTACTTGTGTAGAGTCAAACCTTTAGTCTAATGGTGCAATCATAATTAAATGAATGTAATGTTTTTGTGTCAAACAAATAATTAGCTTTCCAATGTTTCAAATGGATGCAATGTAATGTTGATGATTGCTAATGTTTTGACTTCATTGAACTCCAATCATTTCAAACTTATGAATCTTAGTTCATTTAGTGATGATGATAAAAACTTGAGCAAATGATCTTTCTTTTCATTATATGCTCGTAACTAGTTTTGTACAAATTTATTTAGTTAAAAAAATATTAACATTTAAAAAAAATTTGTTTTGATTGATTAACTTGACTTTTTTTTAAACATTTGTTTATAACTAAAAATGAATGAATTTATCTCTTCAAAACTTTTCTTTTTTATTGTGGTTATCTTCACTTTTGATGCTTAACTTGAAGCATTCTATTATTTACCATTGCTACCAAAAATGACTTGAAGATTGCCATTTAGGTTAGTTGTTATTGCTATTTTGAATGTTTGAATTGTACGAGTATTTAACTTCATGTTGAGATTGTCAATAATTGGAATAGTTAGGTCATTTGATTTTACTACATACAATTGGAAACCTTTAATTTGGAACGATATTTTTGAAGACTAGCAAGAACTTGAACATCCATAATCATTGACCTGCAAAGATTGAACCTTTAATTTATAACTCACCACATTTGTATTTTATGATCACTAGTGACCAATAGGTTTTGTTTCCAAAATTCTTGATTTCATTCAAGTGGTGATTTTTTTTTTCCTTAAAAAGCTTCATATTACAATGCAAAACATGTTTTTTGAAGTTTGTCTCAATTCATTGTTTCAAAATTGAAAAAAAATTGCCATGAACGAAAAGAAAAGAAAAAACCACTCATGACCTTTACATTCATAGCTTACAACAAGAACTTTTGTTGTCAAAACTCTAAGGAAAAGACCTATACTTTCACATATATTCTCATAATTGGTGGACCAATGATGGTTGTTAGGTGCTATCTCCATAGCAAGTGACCAAATTGTGAAGGC
>Ga0116228_10005971_pt1 | contig 10879 bp, 9 predicted proteins | sample S1TSphfallax_2_FD_89694 | JGI IMG/M metagenome (GOLD analysis project Ga0116228, IMG submission 89694) | Host-associated microbial communities from peat moss isolated from Minnesota, USA - S1T2_Fc - Sphagnum fallax MG | ecosystem: Host-associated > Plants > Peat moss > Unclassified | place: USA... | reverse complement strand
GTACCTGCTTGATATGGAGGCGCCACTGCCTAAGTCGGCGCGCAGGATGCTCGATCGCCCACTGCCGGCCTTCGTCAAGATGCGCCGCCTCAACTTCAAGGACTACGCGAACGACATCCGCAAAATGGTCGATATCTTCAACGACGCCTGGAGCAATAACTGGGGCTTCGTACCGCTCACGGACGAGGAAGCCGACGAGCTGGCGAAACGGATGCGGATGTTGCTCGATGACCGGCTCGTCTGGTTTGCCGAGGTGGACGGCGAAGCCGTCGCATTCATTGTTGCGTTACCCAATCTCAACGAGGCCATTCGCGACTTGGGCGGGCGACTGTTGCCCTTCGGTTGGGCGAAGCTTCTGTGGCGTCTGAAATTGCACCGGATAAAAACCGCACGCGTGCCCCTCTTCGGCATGCGGCGCAGTTTGTCGGGCACGTTGCTCGGCAGCGCAATCCCATTGCAGTTGATCGGGGCGATTCTGCCCGCCAATGCAAGCTTCGGATTTCGCTCGATCGAGCTGTCCTGGATTCTCGAGGACAATCTGCCGATGCGCCGGATTCTCGAACGGCTCGGCGCCCGTGCCTACAAGACCTATCGAGTCTACGGCAAGAAGCTCGCTGCGGCCGGTGAGGCGCAGGCCGCGCACGATTTGGACACAGACTACCCGATCACTCTCGCACCGCAGGCGTCCGCATGAACAACAGAAACCCCATCCGCATTGCCATCGTCGGCGTCGGGAACTGCGCAAGCTCGCTGATTCAAGGCATCCACTACTACACCCGGGAGCGTTGCCGCCAAGGTGTTTCAGGCTTGATGCACACCCAGATCGGCGAGTATCTGCCGTGCGACATCGAGGTCGTCGCCGCTTTCGATGTCGATGCCCGCAAGGTCGGCACGGACGTGAATCGGGCCATCTTCGCAAAGCCCAACTGTACGAAGGTTTTCCAGAGCGAGATTCCGGACGGCGGTGTCACCGTGCGCATGGGTCAGGTTCTCGACGGCATCTCGGAGCACATGTTGGCGTGCGCCGAGGACCGTACCTTCGTCCGGTCCGCTGCGCCGGAACTCAGCAAGGAACAGATCGTGCGGGAACTGAAACGCGCCGGAGCCGAGATTCTCGTCAGCTACGTGCCGGTCGGCTCAGAGTTGGCGGCGCGCTTCTACGCGGAATGCGCGCTCGAGGCGGGCGTCGCGCTGATCAACAACATGCCTGTGTTCATCGCCAGCGACAAGGACTTCGCCGAGCGCTTCCGGGCACGGAACCTGCCGATCATCGGCGATGACATCAAATCCCAACTCGGCGCGACGATCGTTCATCGCGTCCTCACGGACCTGTTTGCCAAACGCGGCGTCAAGGTGCTTCGCACCTACCAATTGAACACCGGCGGCAACACGGATTTTCTCAACATGAAGAATCAGACGCGCCTTGTCTCCAAGAAGACCTCGAAGACGGAGGCGGTACAGGCCGTGGCCGCCAAACGTCTGGAGGATGAAAACATTCACGTTGGGCCGAGCGACTACGTACCGTGGCAGAAAGACAATAAAATTTGCTTCATCCGCATGGAAGGTCAATTGTTTGGTGACGTTCCCATGGACATTGAACTCCGGCTGTCGGTGGAAGATTCGCCAAACTCCGCCGGCGTCGCCATCGATATGATTCGCTGTTGCAAACTTGCTCTGTTGAACGGCATTGGTGGACCACTCGAGGCGCCGAGCGCGTATTTCTGCAAGCACCCCCCGAAGCAGTACACGGACGATGAAGCCTACGACATGGTCGAGAGCTTCATCCGCGCCAACACCGCCAAGTTGAGAGTCGTGGCCCCTTGAACTGCCTGATCGTGGCCGCTGGAACAGGCGGCCGCCTGCGAGAACGGGGCCAGAGCAAGCCCTTGGTTCAGGTCAACGGGGTGGGCTTGCTCGAGCGGGTCATCCTGCGCGCGCGCACCGCGGGCGTGCAGGACTTCGTGGTGGTGACCGGCTACCGGGGGGATGCCGTGCGGGCGGCGCTGGACGCCATTGCCGAGCGGGACGGCATTTCGATCCGGCATGTCCATAACGAAGAGTGGCAGCGTGGCAATGGCGTGTCCGTATCGAAGGCCAGGCCGTTCCTGGACGGCCCTTTTGTGCTCTGCATGTGCGACCATCTGGTCGATCCGGCCATTCTTCGGGAATTGATCGCCTCAGAACCTACGCCCGATACCGTAACGCTCGCCGTGGATTTCAACATCGCGGGCTCGATCAATGATCCGGACGATGTCACCCGGGTCCAGTGCTCCAATGGCCTGATTCTGCACATCGGCAAGGTCATCAGGGACTTCAATGCGATCGATACGGGCGTGTTCCTGTGCACGCCCGTCATCTTCGATGCGCTCGAGGCCAGCCAGGCTGCAGGCGATGAAAGCATCTCCGGAGCCATGAATGTCCTTGCACGTCGGGGCAAGGCTCGCGTATTCGACATCCAGGGTCGTCTCTGGCTCGACGTGGATGACCCCGCCAGCTTGGAAAAGGCCGAAGCCCTGTTGAAATCGGGACGTCTCTAGGGGGTGTACCGGCTGCGGCACCCCGTGGCTTCACCGCATATGGAGGGTCATCAGCAGCATCTGCGTCGTGGCTTCAACTGGCTGGGCGGTGCGACGATCGTCGCCAAGATCACGGACGTCGCCACGATCCTTTTGGTGCTGCGCTTCCTGACCAAGGAGCAGGTCGGCGCGGGTTCGCTGGTGGTGGCGTTCGGGGCGGTCATCGAGGCGCTCGACGGGCTGGGCACGAGTACGGCGCTCGTGCAAGCCCCCTCGTTGTCGCGCCTGCAACTCGATTCCCTGTTTTGGGTCATCCTCCTGGCGGCCTGCGTCGTCGCCGGAGTGGTGCTGCTCGCTGCTCCGTGGATCGCGTCTCTGTACGGGATTGCCGGTGTGGCCGCTTACTTTCTCGCGATCGCCGTCAAGCAGCCCCTGGTGGGCGCTGCCGTGATTCCAATGGCGATGCTGCAGCGGGGGTTGCAGTACGAGCGGATTGCGCTCGTCAACGTCGGCTCGACCTTTGCTGCCGCGTTGACCCGGCTGGGATTGGCGATGGCGGGAGGCGGCGCCTGGGCGATTGTGATCGCCTTTGCCGCGAGCGGGCTGTTCACCCTCCTGGGAGCGACGCTGGCGAGCCCGTTCCGACCACAACTGAGGATCAGTCTGTCGGCCGTCTCGCCGTTGCTGCGCTTCGGACTGCGCGCGACGACGTCGGGGTTGTGCGAGCAGATGATCAACAATGTGCACCACCTGCTGGTGGGCTGGTTCTACGGTGCCGCGGCCCTGGCAGAGTTTCGCGTGGGGTTTGACCTGGCGATGGAGCCGGCCAATGCCGCCGGCACTCTCATCAGCCGGACTGCCCTGCCGGTCTTCGCCAAGGTCGCGGCCGTGCGCGATCATCTGGTGCAATCGCTGACGTGGTCACTGCGCAGGCTCCTGGCGGTGGCCGCACCCTTGACAGCAGCGATCGTGCTCGCGGCCGATCCCATCACGTCCATGATTCACGACGACCAGCACCGAAGTTATGCCTCGGCAAGCCTGCCGCTGAAGCTGCTGGCGGTTGCGGCGCTTTTTCGGGTCGTCTCACAGCTCGCTTACCCTGTCATGTATGCATCAGGGCGCCCGAATCTGGCGGTTCGCCTTTCGGTCACGACCCTGCTGCTGCTTGGGTTAGGCATGCTGCTGGTCGGCTACACCGTTCCAGCCGCAATGGGCCTGGTCGCCGTGTCGAGCGTCTGGCTCGTCGTTCCCCCTCTCTTGCTTCTCTGGGAGGCCCGCTACGTGCACCGCCATTGGGACGTGCAGGGTCAAGATCTGATCCGGGCCTTGCGGGGGCCCGTCGTCGCAGTCGTCATGCTAGTCTTGACCGTCGAGGCGGTTCGCCGCCTCATTGGCATCAACAGTCCGGTGCTGCAAGTCGCCGTGGTGGCAGCGCTGGCGCTGCTCACGTGTCTTGGCCTGCTGCTGCGCGAGCCGCCGCAGGCCCACGCGGCGCGCACGACAGGCGATCACGCGACTATCGTAGAGTGAGAAGAGAAGATCATGAACGAGGCGCTTCGCGATTCACGGTTCAACGACTGGCACGCGCAGGCACGGGCTCTCGTGAAGGACCTGTTCGAGCACAGCGCGCGGATCTACTGGACGGATTTTCTTCTCTCGATGGTGCTCGGCTACGCGGCAGTCGCCCTGTACCTGTTCAGCGCGGCGCTCTCGCCGCCATTTTTCTTAGGGATCACGATCGCTGCCTTCGCGCTGTTTCGTTGTGGCGTGTTCATGCACGAGATCGTGCACCTGCCCCGCGGGCGCATGCCGGTGTTCCGAGCCGCCTGGAACATCCTATTCGCGATTCCTTTTCTAATGCCCTCCTTCATGTACAAGAATCACGCGGACCACCACAATCCGCGGCTGTTCGGTACGGTGCTGGATGGCGAGTACCTTGCCCTGGGTGCAGGTCCGGTGAGCCGCATCGTCGGGTATCTCCTGCAGGTTCCCTTGCTGCCCGCGCTGGCGATATTTCGGTTTCTGGTATTGACGCCGCTTTCGTTCCTGCATCCGAGGCTGCGCAGGTGGGTGTTGACGCATGCGTCCTCGTACGTCATTAATCCGAAGTACCGACGCAGCGTTTCCGCTGACGAACCGCACGGAACCTGGGTCGCTCTCGAAGCAGCCATTTTCCTGGAGCTCGTCGTGTTCGCCGTCCTGCTGATATCTGGAAAAGTGGCTTGGAGCATGTTTGTCAGGTTGTACGTTCTGGGTATGGTGGCTTCGGGTCTGAACTGGATCCGCACCCTGGCCGCTCACGGATACCGCAACACGGGCGGCGCGATGAGCTACCTCGAGCAGGTCGAGGATTCCAACACCGTGATCGGTTCCCCGTGGCTCACAGGACTGCTCTTTCCCGTGGGCCTCCGCTATCACTGCCTGCACCATATGTTTCCCGGGATTCCTTACCATTCGCTGGGTACCGCCCATCAACGGTTGATGGCGCAATTGCCGGCGGACTCCCCGTATCGGAGCACGATGCGGCGTGGATTTGTGGAGGCAATGGCGGTGCTGTGGCGCAGCGCCGGCTCTACGCGCTGCGCCGGCTACACCGCACGCCGGAACAGGTAGACGCCAAGCGCCACCAACACGATCGAGGGTGCCGTGGCCGTGAGGACCGGGCTCACATTGAGCAGCAGGCCCAAGTGGCTCGTGATCTGCTGCACGAGGGTAAAGGTGATGCCGATCACCGTCCCGATCATCATTCGCTGTCCCATGCCCCGTGTGCGCAGCGACCCGAATGCGAAGGGAACGGCGATGAGTATCATGGCCGCCATCGCCAACGGCAGCGCCATCTTTTCCCACAGCTCCTCTGCATAGCGGGCCGTGGGCTGATGCCGTCTCTCGAGATCGCGGACATAGCGGTACAAGTCGAGCGGCCGCATGCTGTCGGCGGGCAGCGTGAGCAGCGAAACTTGTGCGGGCCGCAAAAAGGAATGCCAGACGAGAGTTGTCAGCTGTTCGGTGTCGATCCGCGTGGCACTGAATCGCTTCCTCGATACGCTCTCCAAGAGCCAAGTGCCATCCGGGCGGACTTCGGCTCGGGCCGCCTGGATCACACCGCGAACTTCGCCGCCGGCAGAAAATTCATAGAGATAAACGTCCACCGGGATGTTTGCATCTGCGAATCGGCGCACGTTGAGGAACTGATGGTCGCCCGCGGCCCAGAAGCTGTTGCTGCCGCGCACGGCGCCCAGCGAAGCGAGCCGAGAGTCCCGTTCGGTCTGTGCCATCTGTTGCGCGGACGGGATGACGAACTGCGCCAGAATGAACAGCGCGACCAGGGTGGCTAGCGCCAGTTTGAACACGGCGCAGACTATCAGGTTCGGGGAGATGCCGCTTGCACGCATCACCGTCAACTCCGAGCGCGCCGCGAGAGCACCCAAAGCGAACAGGCAGGCGAATAACATGGCAGCGGGCATGAGCTGCAGCAGCCGGGCCGGCGCGGTCAAAAGCACATAGACACAGGCATCGATGAGACGATAGTTTCCCTTGCCGACGTCGTGCAGCTGATTGACGAATTCGAGCAGGCTGAACAAGATCGTGAGGCCGGCCGACACCAGCAGCAGTGCTTTGAGCGTAGCAATTGCTATATAACGCTCAAGTCGGCTCATGAAGCCCTCGCCACCTCAGGCCGAACTGGGGCCCCTGCAGCGCGACGACCAGCACCAGGGCGAGCGACGCCGGCGCAATCCACAAACCCGGAAAGGGGGGCAGGACCCCAATCTGGACCCAGGTTCGCGCGGACTCGTAGAGCAGATAATAGCCGGCGTAAATCAGGAGCGCGACACCGACCTTGGTGTTCCTATGTTGACGAGGTTGCGCGCGCGACAACGGCACGCCCAACAAACCTAACAGAAGCGTCGTAACCGACGTGGACTCGCGCCATTGGAACTCCGCGATGTCGGGCGCGGAAGCGAAGGATCTCAGGTGAGTCGTGCTGGCAGCGATCGCACTATACTCGGGCGCATGGACGGACGGGCTGACAAGATGGAGATCGAGGTCATTCGCGTTGAGGCTGACCTCGCTCGCGCTGCCATCGACGTCGATGTCATAGACGTGAGCCCCCGACAGGTGGAACCGCGGCCCCCCTTCGGCCGGCGATAGCTGCACGATCGACACCGCATAGATGATGCGAGTGCCGCCTCCGCGGAGCCTCAGTTGGACGAAAACGCCGCCGGCTGGGGCCGCCGGACCCTCGCGCCGCTCGATGTAAATCGTACGGTCGCCTTTCCCATTGACATAGAACGTGCCGGCCTGCATGTTGTTCGAGTTGAGCGATGCCTCCGCGACGCTGGCAAGCTCGTGCGATCGACTGTAAGCCCACGGTCTTGCGACCAGGGACAACCCGGCGACGATCACGGCAGTGCATAGCGACAGACCGAAAACGACACGCATCAGTCGGGCTGACGTCCATCCGAGTGCGAATAGGGCCGTCATTTCGGAGTCAGCGTACAGCCGGCCGAGGGCCATGACGACGGACAGGTAAAGCGATATGGGAATCAGCACCTCCAGCGCGATCAGGGTCTGCAGACCGATCACCTGGACGATCATGTTCGTCGGCAAGAGCCCGCTCACCGCATCCGACAAGAAGCCGGCAGCGCCGTAGCTCATGAACAGCACGCAAAGTACGGTCAACATGACCGCAAACGGCCCTAGGATCTCACGTAGCAGGTAACGGCTGATAATCATACTAAGTGCTGGTCCGTGCTGAGGTTACACTGCTGCTGCCGAAATTATGCACAGTCCATCGTCTGAAGTCTTGGAGCCCCTGCGTAGAGTGGCGATTTTCCGCCACAACCTCTTCAGGATCTCGGAACCGTTCATCGCCGACCAGGCCCGACACCTGCGCCGGTACCGACCGCTTTTCTTGGGTCGGAAACGTTTTGGTCTGCCTCCCGTGGGGGCAAGCTCGCTCACGCTCGAGGACCTGTACGAGAACTTCACACTTGCCCGCATTGGCTGGCAGATGCTCACCGGCGATGTGCAGCCGTATTTGCGTCTCGTGGGGCCGAAACAACCGTCTCTGATTCATGCGCACTTTGGTATTGAAGGCGTCTCCGCGCTTGGGCTGGCGATGCGTCTCGGGATACCGCTCGTGACCACATTCCACGGCTTCGATGCGACCCTCAAACCGTACGCGATGTTCGCCTCGCCCGCGTGGTTCCGCTATCCGCTGTTGCGACGAAGATTGGCTCGCAAGGGCCATCTGTTTCTCTGCGCCTCCGCGTTCATCCGCCAAAGACTCCTGGAGACCGGTTTTCCCGAGTCGCGCACGCACGTTCACTACATCGGCGTGGACTGCCGGACCATCCAACCGCGCGCGGACTTGGAGGAGCAACTGCTGATCCTGCACGTGGCGCGTCTCGTGGAGGTAAAAGGAACCCGCTACCTGCTGCGCGCCTTTGCAAGAATAGCGCGCACCTGCGACCGGGTGCGATTGCTGATCATCGGTGACGGCCCATTGAGACGACCGCTCCAGGCGCTCGCGGCCTCAATGGGCGTAGGGGACCGCGTCGAGTTTATTGGCGCTATTCCCCATGCGCAGGTGCTTGCCTCGATACGCAAAGCGGCGATGCTGGTGCTGCCCGGGATCCGGACTGCCACCGGGCGCGAAGAAGGACTGGGCATGGTGCTGTTGGAAGCCGCCGCGACCGGGGTACCCATCATCGGATCCCGGGTCGGAGGTATCCCGGAATGCATCGTGGAAGGAAAGACCGGTTTCCTGGTCCCCGAGCGCGATGAAGAAGCGCTTGCCCGAAGGATGACGGAGCTGCTCGAGGACCCCGTCAGACGGCACGCCATGGGCGCAGCGGGCCGTGCGCTGGTCGAGGATCGATTCGACATTGAACGGCAAACGGCAGCGCTGGAGAATTTCTATGACTCCGTCCTGGCACGATGAGATTGCAGCATGAGCTTGCGCCAGGCCGTCAATGCCGTGGTCGTGGCGCATCCGGACGATGAGGCGCTTTGGTTGAGCTCCGCGGTCGCCTCGGCGGCGCGAATCGTGTTTGGTTTTGGTGCCGTCTTCGACCGACCCGGCAGATCCCAAGCACGTCGGCGGGCCGTCGCTGCGTTGCCGTTGAAGGGGATCGTCAACCTGGAGATTCCTGAAAGCGGGGTGGACTGGAAGTCCTATCAGATCCAGCCCGAGCTGACGCCGTTCGGCATCGAGATTGCTGAATCGTCGGTGCGGGAGCGTTATGAATCCAACTATGCGAGGCTGCACGACGGTCTTCGCGCATCGCTGACCGGCTGCACCGATGTCTACACTCACAATCCGTGGGGCGAGTATGGACATCCCGAACACATACAAGTCTACCGTGCTGTCACTGCGCTGCAGGAGGAGCTTGGGTTTACAGTCTGGTTCTCAAACTATGTGAGCGCTCGAAATTTGCCTTTCGTCAGGGGTCTTGCCGAGCGCCTGAGCTGGGCTCAACGCGCAGTGGTAAGACCGGACTTGGGCACTGGGAGCGCCTTGATGGCGGTCTACCGGCATTACGGCGCCTGGACGTTTCCGTCAGCCCATCGTTGGCCCGATCACGAGGTGATGTACAGCCAGCCGCCGACGAGCAGCGCCGACCTCCGCCGCCCGTTTACGAGCGAATGGCTTCTGGACGTTACGAGACTGCGGTGGTGGTCGCCGCCGTGGCGCGATCCCAGGCGGCCTCTGAAGCCGCTCCACGCGCGCTGCGCTCATGCGCTGCCGCCCTGATCGGCGAGAGTTCCCAGTCCCCCTCACGGTACGGCGGAGCCGGTTGGCTTCGTGACGATGTGTACCGCTGGCGTCCCGTTGTCCGAGTAAGCTTGCAACGTGCCGTCCCGGACGTGATAGAGGAACATGGGTGCACTCATCTCCAAGCCGCTTCCCGCTGAAATATGCGGATGACCACGGAGACGCACGGTTGCCTGTTTCGCCTCATAGGTGATTTCATCTGCCTGACCATGCTCGGCCCGCCCGGAATCCGTGTGTCGCTGTTCGAAACGCACCGGGGCGCCTGTCGCCAGAATCCGGTCGAGCGTGCCATTGCTATACTCGAGAATTGCCTGGTCCGCCCACAGCGAGCCTCGCTGTTCCGAGGTGATCGTCACCCGACCCGTGAAAGTCCACCGGCTGTTCTTGGACTGCACGTCGATGGCATGGGCCCTCTCGGCCGTGATACGGGTTCCACCCTGAGTAACGGTGATGCTCGTGAAGTCCGCCGTATTGGTCGTATCATCGATGGTCGCGAGCGCGGAGTCGATGACGATGGGCAATGTGGAGGTCGGCGGCGGCTGCGCCGCAACAGTGCCGGCAATGAGCGACGCTGCTGCAACGATCACCGCGAGTCGATGGCGACGCTCGATGGATCGCGCGTTACTGCCCTTTAAAAAATTGATCATTGAGTGCTGCCGGACGCATGCGATAACACACAGAACTATTGGATGACACACAAGCAAACCGCCTTACCAGGTCCTCTTCCCAGCCGGCGAACCATGGAGATAGAGGAAATCACGAATCTCTATTTCATTCATCCGCTGGCAGGCCGGCTCGTCCCGATTTTCGCCCGGTTACACGTCACACCCAATGCCGTATCGATCTTGGGGATGTCGTTCGGCATTCTTGCAGCCTTCGCATACTACCGCTACTGGGATCCTCGCTTCGCGATCGCCGGCTTTGTTCTGATGATCGCGTGGCACGTCATGGACGGAGCAGATGGCCAACTCGCGCGCTATACGCAGTCCTACTCGTACTTCGGAAAGATACTCGATGGCATCGCCGACCATGTGACCTTCATCGCCGTATACGTCGCTCTTGCGGTGACTTCGAGCCGCCAGAATGGCAACTGGGTCTACTTCTTGGCCGCAATTTCGGCGGGGTTCCATGCGATCCAATCGGCAAGCTACGAAACGGAGCGACAGGAATACGAATATCTGGGTTGGGGGAAGAAACCGCAGGATCCACCGCCCCGGAATGGCGAGGTTCGCGACCTGGGCGGCATCGGCTGGTTATTCGACTTTCTTAACCGCCTGTTCTTTTTCGGTCTCAGCTTTCCCACGGCAGGCATCAATCGGAAATTCCGCGAGACCATGACTGAAGCCCTGCAAAACGACCCGGGAAACGCTCATTTGGTGCGGCAGCAGTACCGCGACACGCTCGCGCCCCAGATTCGCAGCTGGTCGGTACTGTCGGCCAACTATCGCACCGTCGGCATTTTCATCTCGACGCTCTGCAAGGCTCCCGAGATGTACTTCGGGTTTGAGATCGTAGGATTTAGCGTGCTGTTGGCTCTGCTTATCCGGCGGCTCTACTCGGCTCACGAGGTACTGCGGAGCAAATT
>Ga0116228_10005970_pt1 | contig 10879 bp, 5 predicted proteins | sample S1TSphfallax_2_FD_89694 | JGI IMG/M metagenome (GOLD analysis project Ga0116228, IMG submission 89694) | Host-associated microbial communities from peat moss isolated from Minnesota, USA - S1T2_Fc - Sphagnum fallax MG | ecosystem: Host-associated > Plants > Peat moss > Unclassified | place: USA... | reverse complement strand
TGCTTTTGACTTACATTCTTAAAGTACATTTGAAGCAATTTTACACTTGCATATTTGCATGTTTGCATAATGCATCATGTGAAAAGTGAGTATTGCATAATACATCATATATTTATAATTTTTTGTAAATGTCACCTTTGTTGGCTAGTTTAAATTCCATAAATATAAAAAATGAAAAATAGGAGAAAAATTTGCAAAACTAGAAACAATGTAATTTTTTGGCTTTTTGAATTCTAAATCATTTACACACATTGAAAATTGAGCCTAGTCTTATAGATGAGGAATCGGTGAAAGCATGATAAATTAAACCAAAAAAAATATTACAACTTTAATATACAAAATTGGGTACATAACAAGCACATGTAAAAAATGGCAAGATTAAATGTTTCTTTGAGTTTTTTGCAATGTATATGTAAACAATTCAATTGCTTATAGTTGAAGGGTTGGGAGGGAAGGAATACCATAATTTAATATGAACTTGTTGGCATATATTTTGACACGTTATGTGTTCACATTTTGAAAAGTAAACAAAAAGTAATTATAAATGTTATGAAAGTAAAAGAAAAAATACACGCATGTTTACATATGCATATGGTAAATGTTTTGGATAAATTTGATTGGTTAGAAGGGGAGGTAAGAATGAACATGGAAAAAATGCAATTCATTTGGGACCACTTTTGACCTATTTTTATAATTGCAAATTGGACATTAAAAAGTATGTTCTAGAATGTAACAAGAAGCAGAATGCATGGCTATTTTTATTTTTGGGAAAAGTTCAAGTTGTTTTCACATATTTCCATAGGTCTAGAAGTAGAAAAATAGGCCTCTACCTATTTGATTATACTTTTAACAAAACCTTGGAGCCCTATATCATCTATATTCATTCTACCTTATGAAAAAATTCAAAATTAACTTATCCATTCACCTTTGGCACTTTCTTTGATGCATGTTAAATGTTTGATGAGAAAGGTAGAAAGATGAATATAGGCTTTCATTAGGTACCTAAACCTTTACATTGTTTTGAACTCCATTGGTCACATTTGATTTCAAGAAAATTTCATCATAATGAACATCTAGTTTGGTCATTATTTATAAAATACCATTACCCTATTTTAAATGATAATGGACATGATACCTTATTTGTTTAGCATTTTTTTGAACTCCATTGGTCACATTTGATTTAAAGCTCTCAAGGTTTGGTTAGATTTTTAATGATCACCTAGTTTGGTCAAATGGTTAAGGTTGTTATTTTGTGAGTAGGTGAACATGAACATGAGCAAGTGAGAATGAACATGAAAGAATATTTTTTGGTACATCTTATCCACATCAATGGAATATTCCTTAACATTATTTTGATGTGAATATTCCCTAACGTTAAAAATATATTTCCATGGTATATCTTATCCACATCAATGGAATATTTCTTAACATTATTTTTGATGTGAAAAAATATTCCCTCACATTAAAAATGTATTTCCATGTCAAACAACATATTCAAATTTTCCATGACGTAGTTCAACATTTTTATAGACTAAGCACTTGGAGGTTTTTAAGTGGAACACCAATAATACTATATAAATTAAATTACATTGGAGTTGGTAGAATACTTATGGATAAAAGGTGTTAAGTCCATTGGGGTACTATCCAATTCAACAATGAAATACAAAGGGAATACCAAAGTAGCTACTATCTATTCCATTATAGGTAAAAGACAACCATCATGTAATGTAAACCTAGTTTGAGTAAAAGGCACAAAAATATTGGAAGAAATCAATGAGATTTCTTTCAATGAAATCTCAACAACTCCTTTAATGAAAACCTAAAATATTCAAATTAGATTGTGTGAAAGTCAAACCTACATTGACCAAAAGATTTGACAATTATCTAACTAAACCGAATTGACAAAATCATTACATTCAAAACATTCTGAAATTGATTTTCCCTTAGAGAGGTTCATATAATCATCATTTTAACTTTCACAAACACCAAAATGGTTGTGTAGTAGGAGGATTATATGGTTGAACAATAGTGACTTAATTAATATTTTTTGTGGTGGAGGTGCATTAATGATGGAGATGACTTTGCAACTATGTGCAAACTATGTGAATGACAATTTGACTTGGCAGTTATCTATAATTTTCTTCCCGATAAGCATCACAATAGTAATGTAACCATGTCCAAAAGGAAGCAACAACATTCTTGTAAAATTTTAATAGACTTCAATTTGTATCCACCTTTAAAGAAAAATCAATTGGCGAAGGTAGATGCAAAATTCAAAGTAAAAGTTGGATATTGGGCCTTTAGAAATGGGTTGTAGGACTAAAAGATTTTTTCAACAATAATTATTCCAAATTTTCTACACACATTACAATAGGCTCTTGGAAATAATCCATGGCCGACACAACCAACCAACCAAAACTACAAAACTTGATTTCAAAGATAATTAGACTATGCTTTGGGGATCCCTATCACAAGAAAAAAAGGTATTGACATAATGATCTCGAAGAAGTGGCCAAAAACTAATTCGACCCTAAAGGATAATGGATATGAAACACATGTCTTTGTCTATAACAAAAAGCATGACATGTTGGTGTTGGACACGAAAGGAAAGAAGGAAGTGGAAAAAATAAAAAATAAATAAATCTTTTTATAGACCTTCAAAAATGTCCAAGGACAAGGAACTAAGTGCATCAAATGACATCAAATAATGTTTTAACAATTTTGAGATCAAAATGTCATCAATATTGCAAGGAGGCTCACCCGAATACATATGACCAAAAAAAACAATTAAAACAATGAAGACTTGAAACATGTAATGGAGTCCCTATAAAAAAATTTAAGTCTACATACATGGAATGTTGTGTAAAATGAACTATTTTACACTACAACAATATGTGTTTAAGTTCACTTTGTGTTTCATGAGATTTCAAATGAAATTGAACAAGTTTACCATGGTAAAATGGCAAATTCCTTGGTAAATAGGGACCAAATGTTACAGATAGGTGAATTCACTAATAGTAAATTCATTCATAATTAAATCATCAATAATAAATTCACTAACAGTTAATTACAAACCTAGGCTAGGCACCTAAGAACCTTCATTAAATAACCTAGCCTAAATTAAAAACCTCGCCCATCTAAACACCCATTCCACCAACCTAGGGTGCAAGTGTGAAGGTTTGAACCTTTATCCTCCTCTCCCCTCCATGTTTAAGGAGCAAGTCCTTAACATTGAATCACTATTTAAACAAATGATAATTGTTTTGTCATCACATATTATTATGCATATTTGTTACCCTAGGTTATTTTTGGCATTTTTTTATTATTCTACCATTTTTTTGAATCATTATATCATAAGCTATGTTGGCTATTTTACATTATTTTACCATATGTTATTGTTGGTTTTTTTAAGTTATTTCACCATAGGCTATTGTTGATATATTTTATCACTAGTATAAAAATTTGTTTGTGATTAAATTTTAGTCACAAGCAACACTTGTGACTAAAAATCAGCCTAGTAGCAAACAACAAGTTGTCAACAATGTTAGTTGCAAATGATAGATGAAATATTTTTTTCGTAAAATACAAGTATAACAATTTTATCAAAGGATGAGTTCCTAGGACTACGCTTACAACTACACTTGCAACTGCAATGCACACCAATAGTTTGTTCACATGTGGTATCCCATCCTCGGGTGGTACCATTAGAATGTCACACCTTGATTTTCTTGGACCCATCAAACTTTGAAAAATCATAGGAACCACTTACATAAATATTTTTAAATTTTTTAATGAGTACGTTTAGGTTGCATAGATTTTGAATTTCAATTATATCAAAAATATTGTGTATTTTGATGTTCCTAATCATTGCATTTAGAAAAAAAATTAAAAACATAACATTAGCTCCTTTCTTTGAACTTTTTGGTCAAGAACACAAATTTGAAACATGGTTTTACAATTTTCTTAGGAATTTTTGTCCTAAGGTAATTTATTTCTAGGTTCTTATTAGGAAATTATTTGAATAATTATAATTTAATTATGAATTTCCAAAGTTAAAGCTATCGATTTTTTAAAAGGCCATTTTAATTAAGAATACAAATTTTTAATGACTTCCAATTTTTTAATTCCAAAATAAACTTCAAGCCATATATTAGTGCATGCAATGGATAAACATGAAAAAAATAAATTATAGTTGTGAAAACATATAAAGGAAAGGGCTTAGGAAAATGATTTGGATGCTTTTGGTTTCTTAACCATTCTTTGAAGTGGTTCCTAGTGGTACCACCAAAGGATGGGTTCGCCCCAAGAATGTGACACGTGGCATCATTTGGAAATTTGAAATATTTTGCCAAACAATTTTTTTTTCAACCATCCAATTAAAACAACTAGATTGTGCCACATGGTGGCGTAAAATTATGCCTCATGGCAACTTAAGACATCTTGCCCTATAATCATCTAAAGTTAGTTTAGGGTTGGGCCACTTATGATAGGCCATGTGGCATCTAGGTTAGGCCTCGGCTAAGCCACCTAGCCTAGTTAGATTCCTAAGGTACTTACCATAATTTCAAACTAGGTCATTTACAATAGGCCATGACATGGCACCTAGGGTAAGCTTAAACCACCTAGCCGTAGGTCTAGCCTAAGTAGGTAGGTATTTAGGTCTAGTTCTAAAACTTTTACAACAAAATCTTATTATATTGTAAGTTTAACGTTTTGGGTGTAATGATGTTAGTTAGTGAGCAAGTTCAAGTGAACAACTATGAATCTTTATAGAATATACCATGCCACATCATCAAATATTTTTAGAATATTCCCTTGTTATGTGGTTGTATTTTTTCTAACATGGCCAAAGATTCCTTGTTAACGCAAAAAATATTTTGCCATGTGGACAGGGTTTTGGCTTCAAAACACATAAACTACTTTCTTTGGAGGTATTTATTTGTTCAAATGGTAGTTTGATCAAAATTGTACCCATAAACCTAGTGGTGTTTTAAAGATTGGAAACCACCTTTAAAATAATCAACAAAATAAAAATGATTAGCCCATCCAAGGATGATAAAAATATAGCATATTCCAAAAATGATATTCATTACAACATGAAATTAATTTTTCCTACATCATCACTAGAAGTTCCCCACCAACGTTAACACATTGGACTATGAATAATGAAAAAAACATATGCATTCCAAAACCTAACACAAATCCAACTTTATTATAATTTCATTGGTTTTTCAAATATTTTAGCGCATGCCAACAATTGTTTAATTTCATCCCAATTCCACGTGGGATAATGAATGAACTTTTTAAACTACCCACAACACATTATGTTTGTAAGAGATGATCAAGTGTTTACATGCACCCATACTCCACACCTGCCCAAAGAAGCTTCTGACATTACAACGAAATATATGCAAAAGCAACATGGGCAGTTTCCAATTGTCACATTGAAATGCTTATGGTTGGAAAATATGTTGTTGATTTGTCCATACCCAAGGGGTTGGACATCTATAGGGGGCAAACCAGTAGAAATATCACTACAAAAATCACGGTTTATTTTATTGGAAAAATTAAACCAAATACCAATCATTTTGACATTTGGTCAATTTGACCATTTAGTCATACTGGACAAATCAATTTGAACACATCCAACTTGATTAGTGGTTTTTTTGACTTACCATAAAATGTTTTTTTTATTAATCAAATTAGACAAAAAAATTGGGCGGCCAAAAAATTTTAAATAAAAAAAATAACAATGTAAATAATATATAAAAATAAGTACCTACCTACCTACACTAGAAGAAATTTTGTCCATTCCAACCATAATTTTATGATTTCTATGCGACTATTGTCCAAATTGACTTATTTTGCAATTAAAAATTGTTTAATCCTACATGTCCCTATAGTTGCAAATACATGTAATTGCATATGTGATTACATGAGTTGCAAACCCACATGTTAATCATAAATATGACTATAATGTATGTTTGCAATATATTTAGTTGAAAATGTGGATGGAACAAGCATTTTCAACCAATATTAATTATATCTATTAATGTATGAAAACTTTGTTGTTTTTGCAATTGTAATGGCATTTTTTGCAATTGAAATAATATATGAACTGCCAATTATACAAAGGTGCCCATACCACATGATGGGGCATCTTTCCTAATTCATTGAAATATTGAATTTTTTTTATTTTAATTAAAATTATGAAGTATGTGATAATTAATGGATTTTATGCTTATAGGGCTTAAAGTTGCTTAAAGTTGTTTTGCAAATATTTTATTTCCTCTTCCAATGATATCTAATAACTAAAACAATGTTTCATTAACGCACTCCTAAGCTCCTTAATAGACTCAAATGTGAATCCAAGGTGAACACAACAGAAAAGTGAAGAATTGGGGTACATTCCTTAGCTCACAACATTTTGAAGGTAGAAGGGCATGCTAGTGCTCCAGGATAGGGACTAGGAAGAATGATAAGCAAGTCAATTACTCACACGGACCTGCACAAACCAAACAATAAGTTGGTTAGTGCATAGTTTTGTTACGTTTAATTAACCAACTTCAACACTTGACTACACCCAAACCCTATACACACTATAGAACTAAGCATACACACTATAGAATAAAAAACAATTGCATTTTACTTCATCTCAGAAAATAAGTTTCCATCTTTTGCAAGAATCAAATGTATCAACGTAAAATCAAACCCTCATCCCAAAATCATTAGCCTCCATATTTACACCTTCAAAATGCTCCCAAAGAAAACATAATAAAATATGAAATCTTTCCAAGGATTCCATGGTCCAAATCAAAAGCTATATCACGGAACATCATCAATTCCTAAGCTGCCATGTAAGGCTTGAGTAGCCAAAAAATATTCTTCTTTATTTAATTATATCGCACCTATTAGTGCCTTGATATTTTCTAAATTTGGAAATTATAGTGGTGCTTCAAGGCCAAACATAGAACCACGCGTGTCCATGCAATCATCATATGTGTTTACCACAACTCATCAACTTTTAGGCTCCTTGTGAAGGACAACCTTCCAACATGGTGTCTTGGGTTCATTCTAGAAAAACACATGTTGAACTTGTGAGGGAAAAACAAAAGGTTCATCAAATTCATGCAACAAATGCCTAAAATTTGCAAGGAAATTAACATCATCTCTTTTGTAAGTAGGGTTTCTTCTATTGTCAATCCCATTTTTGACCCAATAATAACAAAATAACACAATGGGTAAAGAAATGGGACATAATCCAATTGTAATATCTCCTTCAAGGTCCCAACGTAATGAATCACTCCAAGCACATCATCCTCATTTCCCTGGGATTGCTAGAAAATGGATGTAACACGAAAATCATACGTAATTAACAAATTATTATGTTCATCATCAACTCGAAAGTGGTTTCCATACACCTTCATCTTCTTATATGCCAAACAAGTGAAACTTGGAAAAACTGAAAGGTGGACAAGGTCTTCATCAATAAGGGAAGTACTAGTAAGTTGATAGGTTTGAATGGCGTCCCTCACCCACTTGGCCATCTTATCAATTTGTTTCAAGTGTTTTGGAAAGATCATAAAGTGGTTGCATGTAGTAGGGTTCGATAGCCAAACACATTCAAAATCAACTTTCCCATTTTTAATGCGCAACTTTTCATCCCTATATTTCCTATGGCAACCACAAGATAAAAAAAAATGTAGGGGATATGAAGGTAAAAGAAAGTGTTTTCACAAAAAAATAGGGTAATCAACACACTATCTGCCATCAGGATAATATGCATGTACAAAATTAAGGTTTCAGAAGGTACAACAAACACATAAAACCATCTAGCTAGAAACCCAATCATGAACTAAAACATGCCACAATTGATCAAATGATAATGCACTAAATAGTGTTTAGGTTTTCAAGAATTAATTAACCTACCCCTAAATATGTACCAACTACCCATGAAGGTAAAGGCAATGGTTTTTACAAAAATGAAAGCAACCAACACACCAAATATGTCATCATGATAATATACATATGCAGAATTAGGGTTTCAAATGGTACAATTTAGAAAAGAAGTTTAATAATGTCATTAATGTTTCTTAGGGAAAAATTATATTTTGGTGTTAATAACATCAATGAACTAACCCAAAAAACAAGGAGACCTTAATGACCTTATCAATTAAGGTTTTAGAAGGTACAACCTTTAATTTTGCCATGCCAATAGTAAAAAATTCAGCTAGAAACAAAAATATAATGACATTAAAAAATAAAGTTGAATGAGACTCACTATATCCATGGATGAAGCCCCATAATCTGTGGGAAGTTTCATTGACCTTAGTCATGACAAAATTGTCTCCAATTCATCTACTATAAGGACATATGAAGCATGTGGTTTCAACATTTTATGTTGGTTGTTTGGGTGTTGTCTTAGCCATAAATGTTGTCAAATGCCCTCAGCTTGCATGTTTCATCGTACCTTGATAGTGTCTTTTTGACCAAATATGGTCTAAACTACATTCTCACAAATGTTCTTCTCAATATGCATCACATCCAAAGTGTGACAAATTTGCAAATGCTGCCACCTCCAAGATAATCCAATTATCATTCATCCCCATAACAACCTTTCTACATTTCAAAGCAATGATAATAATACATAAGAGGTACACATGGCATTTGAATGTAATAACAACCTTAAATGGGATAACATTCAAATGGAAAACAAGAAGTTATTTCAATATTGAAACCCTAAACATGAACCATAAATAAAAAATAACAAACCTAACTACTTAGCCATAAATGCAAACCTAAGTACAACAATGGACTAACATAATCCCATTTTTAATGCAACAGACATGACATCCTCTATTAGAAATATTGGGTTTTGCAATTGCCGTTTGCAAATAAAATTCAGTTGCATGTGACACATGCAACTACTAATTTGTGTAGTTGCATAAGACAAGTTGCACATGACATTTAGTTACATGCGACATTACGTATGCAACATGTATACACAATGTTAATATATATGCTCATCCATACATACTAATCCAAATGTAATGTGCAGCTCTCTTGGCAACTACAATGTAACTAATAAAATATGACACATGTTTAAAAATTGGACAACTAGCATGTGGACACATGTCACTAATTAATTATTTTTGTGTTTTCAAAATAAAAAATTCATTGGATTAATCTCAATCATTAAAATTTATGCCATTAAGATGATGAAATGTGGCACACCGTGGAATGTTCATTGACCAATTAACACGTGTCCATTTTAAAACACCAATTATATGGTGACACGTGGAAATTAAGGCCTTCCTTTTTTAAATATTAATTAACAAAATCTAAATCATCCAATTTATGACTAATAAGATGTTGACATGTGTTTCCTAGGTAGGTATGTTATTATGAAACCTTAATAGGTAAATAGGCTTACTTAGGTATGTAAGTAGGTTGAACATAACTAGGTTTAGGCTATATAAGTAAGATTAGAATAATCCGATTTTATTTTTAAGATTATCCATTTTATAAAGGTCAAGTTTTTTTAATTCACTCATCCCCAATGGCATTTGGTCTTTCGTTATTGCAAAGTTATTGCTCCTACTTATATACTGAACATAATAGAATTAGAAGCCAAAGGATATGGGATAAAAAATTCCATTGCAAACCTCATGAACCAACTTAGTTGCACATTAGATGCAACTAATGTATTAGAGTATATCAGCCAAGGGAAGGTTCTGTTGATTCTAATGTTTAAACAAAACTTGAATCCCTCCTCTTGGCGCATCTAACACAATAAAAATCGTTGAAAATGGATCAGAAATGAGAAAGTTATGGTCCTCCAAAGTAAAGGGGGTCAGAAATTCCAAAAAAACCATTGAACACTACAAAGGCCGATTCTTAAACATCCAAAAAATTCCTTTTATGTTGGTTTTTTTGCTATTAAAGTCCCAATATGATTTGTAGAACTTTAGTTGGCGCTCCTATATCACTTTAAATCGTTTAAAATGAATAAGAAATAAGAAAGTTATGAGGTTTGAAAGTAGGAGGGGTCCAAAGAAAACAAAAAAAACACATTTTGTAACTTGGAAAAAAACTTATTTTTCTTATTTTTCATGTTTTTTTTCTTGTTAATTTTTCATTACTCCTTGTCTTTTGCACTTCAAAGATGATTATAGGATATTTTTAATAATTATAATTACTTAATGAAAATATGATTTTAACATTATTATCTAGCTTAAACTAGTAATTAGCTTAAGATGTTTGTGCACTTGTAGGTTAATTTGTGTAGCCTATTTACATTAATATTTTAACATAAATAATAAATATTAAATATATAACACCTATTGATTATATATATATAATTGATTATCATTCTAATTATAATAGAAATTTAATTGATAATTATGAACATTTATAATAATTTATAATATTATCATATTAATTGATTCAGAATAATTTTTTGTTTAATCAAATTTACATTTTCTGAATAATATTCCAAATAAAATAAAATAAAATAATTTTACTTGCCAAAATAATATTTAAATATATTTGACAAATAAAATTTAAAAACTTGAAATATATATTTAAACCATGGTTTAATTTAACCTAACTTAATTTAGCCATAATTGGTTTGGCCTAATTTAATTTAGCCATATTTATTTCATGTTAATTTAATTTAGCTTAATTTATTTTAGCCATAATAAATATATTCTAATTTATTTTAACCATAAAAAATTTAGCCATTATTAATTTTGCCTAATTTAGTTTAGCCATAATTAATATATATTAATTCATCTTAGCCATAAATAATTTAGCCATAATTAATATAGTTTAATTTACTTTTGCCATAAATAATTTAACCTAACTTAATTTAACCATA
>Ga0116228_10005969_pt1 | contig 10880 bp, 10 predicted proteins | sample S1TSphfallax_2_FD_89694 | JGI IMG/M metagenome (GOLD analysis project Ga0116228, IMG submission 89694) | Host-associated microbial communities from peat moss isolated from Minnesota, USA - S1T2_Fc - Sphagnum fallax MG | ecosystem: Host-associated > Plants > Peat moss > Unclassified | place... | reverse complement strand
TGGTGATACATTCACCCAATAACTATGTACAATGCTTCTGCTTGCATGTGTCTATGCAGCCAAGAGTGAGAAAACATGTGAGCGCTACTTGGAGATCCCTGAGCATCATAGTGAATAATGAGGAGGGATTACAAATTTGTTCATGAATTCGAAGATTTAACTTTAGTAACAGTTGGACGATTGTTTTTTTAAGGATTTGTTTCCTGTTACTTTTTCAATAAAAGTCTTTTTGGCAATCATGCAAATTGTGACTTGGAATGAGCTTCAATTTGGAGCTCGTCAACAAAGTATAATTATATGGAGGTGAAGGTATTTTGGGGGGGGAAATTGAAACTTGAAGGTGTGAACTACGATTGGCTTTGTCGGAAGCAGATCATGGAACAGTTTTCCTGCAGGATAAAGCTGAAGGGTGGGGGAACTCCCAAAATAATGGGCTAGGACAAGGTAGCAGCCAAGTCCAGCCCTGCATTTTTGGAATGTCCTTAGACTTTGCCCATGGGGTTTACTCAACGTAAAGCACTAATGTGAGGTGAACCTTATCATAAACGTAGATATGTGTAGATCTGTAAGTGATAGGAGTATATGCCAAAACATAACATAAGTGATGTGAGTCTTATTTTACTACAGAATCATGAAACAATGATTTCCTTGAAATAGAACTTGCAACTGATGTGATATTTTGATGTAGTAAGAGCTCAATTTTATGGCTATTATTTAAGAGTGGAAGGGACCTTAAACCTATTAATAATAAGCATAAAATGATTTTTCTTTTCTAAGAGGAATATTTAGGGACACATGTGTTTTTCATCATATTATTAAAAAAAAAATTCAAGGATAGGTAAGTAGATTATAACTAGACATGTAGATAGTTTCAGAACTGGGTCAGATTTAGACACAATGTATAACTTTTGAATTTTTGTTGTTTTTATTTCAAATGGGGTTTTGAAGGAAAATGGGATAGTATTTGTTTTCCTTCATATTTTTGTTGTGTATCTTTTTCTTTTTTTGGCAAGTTTTGTGTGTTTTAAGAGCACTGATTTTGTGACAAAACATGTAGAAATTATGTTGAAAAAAATTAACAGTAAATAAAGATTTTAATAACAAAATTTTGTCGATACTTGCAAGTAGAGGACCTATCAAGATATTAGTCATAAGATTGTTAGTAGATCTGAAAACATGTAATTAAAACATCAATCTAATACCTATTTTGATATGAATTGCATAAAATTAGAGTTAATATTTGTCAGTCCTTCAAAAGCATTTTAAATAACAATTGTAAAATATTTTGAACTGAAAAATTTGGATAAAATATAAGGAGTTTGGTGAATTCACTGAAAATTTACTTTAGACCTGAAAAAATGTATGTATTTCAAGGCCATTTTCCAGTGAAGCACTTGAGATGCTCTTAGTTCTAGCACAGCTGCACATTTAAATATTTGCCAGTTTCCTTCGTAGCATTTGAATGTTTGAACCTTCCCAAATTTGGAATCCCAATCCTAAACATAAAATCACTGAGTTTTCCCGTGGACAATTTTTTAGCAAAATTCTTTTTTCACCAAATGTAACTTTTTCTTTAGAGGCCATGTAGGTATGATTATACTAGCACCTGCATTTTATCTCTAGACAAGGAACCTAGAGTACAATCATGGTGCTTTCGGAAAAAGTCCTGTCAAATTAATCCACATTTGAAGTGTGCAGCTGTAAAATACATAAGCACAGTGCACCTGAAATCGCTTGGTAGTCCTTGAAAAGTAAATATGGAACCTAGATCTCTGTAGTCAAGTTCTATATTTACAATTCAACTTCAATAGTGGCAAGAATCCTTAGATTGCATTTTCAAGTTGGAAATAAATAGATAATGGACAGGTTGAAAGTTGCTACAGGGGCCAGGTTTCAAGTTCGAAATTGGAATTCTGGGCAACTGCATTAGCTTTAAAATAACCCAACCATGTGATACAATCCTTTAACAAATGACCATCCCCAACATCAGGTATCCACATAATCATTCATTAAATAACTAGGTAGCTGGAGGAGGTGGGACCAACCAGTAACCCTTGGCGAGTTTTTTCAATGGATACCCAGATCATCAGCACCCTGGGACCTGGAGCAATGAGAAGAATTTCCAAGGATAATAGATTGGCAGTTTCCCACAGCAGGCTACACCTCATCTGGTGCTGAAGATTGTCCAACCACATGGTTTGCTGGATCATTTGTATGGAGGGTAATTCTGTGTGGCTGCCATAAATTGCAAGATGCACTCAGGTAGTTGAATTGTTCAAACTGTGGGCTTCCTTTTACATGGTGTAGTAATGCATACAAAAAGTTGAGACAATAGTTAAAGAATGCAGAGTGGTGGTTTGATTGAACCATTATTTTTTAACATCTCTCCACCACCATGAAGAAAAAGTCATGATTAATTTAGGTTGTGGGCCAGTGTCATTGAATTAAAAGAACCAAGGGCCAAAAGAATCTGAGGGTTACTCCACTTGATTGCTTGTCTTGGGTGATTGCATGGCAATAAGGTGGATATCCTCACCCTCCCCATCCCTGTGAACCTTGGTGTCAGACCCTTCGTTGTTAGATGCGTCCTCATCTGAGGTATCTGAAGTCTCAAAAAGCTCGGGAGGGAGAATAGGCGCATCAGAATTTGTGTTGGGGATGAAGTGCAAAAACAGCAGGGGAAGCAACCGCATCAAATTCCGGATCACAAATGCAAGCCACAAGTATCTGAAGTTTGATCGTGTGACTCCCAGTACTTTAAGTAACACCCCACCAGCCCATGAAGATGAAAGCAAGCCCATGTTGTCAACTGACATAAGAAAGGCAAAGAATGTCCCTTCAATCCCAGGTGGACAAATCTTGGCCGCTAGGACTAGTAATGGCAACCATTTGATGCGCCTTGTTCCCTGCATACATTGTCGATGTAAGACCCCACAAACAGGACACATGAGGTACATCTACATGATATATGTTTTTTCATTGAAAGAATATCAATTCAAGCTGAGGAATGACTAGATCTACCAGGCACCCAATTTTCTGCCTGCCACCCAGAACTGAACATGGGTGGTTCCATTGAGTTCAGTTTACATGTCTGAACTGGGTTAGATATACTACCAAGGACCCTGAGGACCATGGGATTGAAGAGTACTCCTCTAGGAGAACCTGATAATGCCCTGGGTAGAAGAGCAAGTGATGGGCTTCCTATAATTGGTCCCACTAATGAATGGGAGGACATAAGAAAACAGAACAATGAAAAGAAAAATTAAGAAAGAAATGGGTCAACTCACACTTGATACTGCCTCATCCACCACAGCAAAAACATAATCAGGGATTTGTAGCTTTCGATTCACGTGTGTCACCAGCACTACATCTAGCATTCCAGAGGCTGCAAACAACAGTTGAACACACAGCAGACTGTTGCGGAATGTCCAGTGTCGCATATACTGGTGGTATACCCATGCTCCCAAAAGTGCGCCCACGGCCCCCAATGCAAATAACACGCCCACAAACTCCTGCAGCCCACAAAATGAAGATGTATCCAACAAGCCCACATGGATTCATTAGGTAGTGATCCTGAATCTCAGAATGAGCAACAAATTCAATGATATAGGGTTCTCTATAATGTAACATTCCTAGGGCCCACCACACCTGTCCATTAGACAAGCTTTTGTCCTAGCTATGCATGCTGCTTACTACACAACTACCTGACCACTGCATATGACACTATCACTTGAACCCCAGAATATTATCCACAATTGAATTTGGGAAAGGTGGCTGTGTGATCTCCTTTAGTGTCTTATGATTCACTCCTGCTCCTCATACCTATGTTAGATTATGTCAAAAATGTCTGCAAACTAAAGAAGTTCATAATTCCTCATTCATACTTCCAACTCAATGCAAACAAGTTTTCACAATCCTTAAGTTTAGGGTATTCATGGAATCTTATACAATTATGTTACTACGCTTGAAGTAAAAGTCACATGAGTTTCCATTTCCACTGGACAGAACATCAAATCCACCAAATGTGGGTTGCAACCTATGTCAGAAATATCAGTTAATATTATGGGTATGAACTATGAACTAGGTGTGCAACCAACTTGACTAACAAATTGCTGAACATTGCCAGGTCCTTTTTACCTATACCTAGATTGCTACTTTGTTTGGTATGCATCCAGCAATTGTTTTGGTCGCATATGTTCTGCAAAACTGGTATTGAGAATACCAAGGGCCCAGTTCTGTCATCGTTTTTGTTTCATAAAAGTAACAATTCAGCAGATAAAATTAAGCAGTAGATTGCCACTGCCGATGAGTTTTCAAACAAATTTGAAGCCAGGTTCTGATTGCTCTCTTACAAGATGCAGGAGTCAAGTAAAACACACAGACCCAATATGACAGGTGGAATAGGGTCATAGTTGGACTGCCCTGCAATATTCTTGTTTAACCTACACTCATCAGTTTTGGGGCAAGTTATTTGGTGTGCATACCTCAGACAGTCCAGCACCAACTGATTTGTCATTCAACCAATAAAATTTCCCCTCAGAAATGTCTGGACACAATGCCCATGATAGATACATGTAGATAGTTGGTTGCCAAACTTGCTTTTGCATCAAAGTACGGAACATGGTGGTGCATGCTTGCAACATCTGCTTAACTATCTGCAAATGTCCTCAAGAAGATGCTTCTATTAGTAACTATGAAGTTAGTACCAAATGAACACCCAGGAATGTGGCAGAAAAATCAAATGAATGTATTTTAACCAACTGAACTTCAAACCTAAAATGCTGGAGAGCAACTTTAAAAAGCTGATCACTTCTATTGAACCAAACTCCCACTAGGATTCTCAGATAATCATTCTTTTGAATACCATTAGTCCAGTATGATAAAAGCTTCATCTCCTTCTCTTGAGTTGTTAAGTGGTAGGTAAAGCCTGCAGACAGGGGTGTTACCAGAATAAGGCACCTGCCTGAGGTGGCAGCCAAGGGCAGCACCAAATTTTGGTAACACACCCATCCAAGGACCTTAGTGTAATGACTGCTCAGCCTCATAGCTGACATGCAAACAAAAACCAGCAGGCCCTTACAAAAATGTAAGAGCCTGCCCAGAATACTAAGATGACCTCCGCTGTCACAAGGAGATCTTATTTATTTAAGGCACCCTCATAATACACTGTAAAATCCCAGCAAGGTCATTACACTACAGTTGAAATTTACATTTCTGACAAGTTGTCTGAAACATAAGTTGGTTCCTTGCCTTGGGTATAAACAACATCCACAGCTTGTTCTCACCACTAAACAGGGGTGAGAAGAGACACAATTATTTTTTTTACACTTCACATCCATGCCAGGGGTGCAGAGGGGAAAAAATGAAGGTGAGAGAAATCAGGAAATACTTTGCCAGAGTACCAGAGGTGGTGTGGAAGACGGGGCTCATATATCACAAACCCAAGAACAAAGAGAAGGACTCCCGGTAAAAGCATTATCCCCAGTGCCCCCTGTAATCCAAGCCAATACTAAAATCAAGTTCCACTTTCATATTCTGTCACCAATGCAAGCCCCCAGAAGCCTGGGTAAATATGTCATGCATCAAGTGAAATCTGGAAGAAAAGTGTTAAACAGCACCTGGGAGCCAAGAAGGTGCACGGCCAAGCCACTGAGCAGATAACCAGTCAAGCCCCCAAGTGAGGAGCACACAGAACACAAACTTTGAATATGGGTAGCCAACTCGGGCTTTTGCCGGCTCTTTGTGGCAACCATTGCATCAATTGTGACATCAGCAAATGCTGCTGCAGCTGAACCCCCTACAAACATTGCGAGAACAGTTGCCACATGGAGCTTTCCCCCAAGTATTACCACCAAGTATGCCACCATTGTCACAACACCTGTCTTCCCCATCAGATCCACCACAGATGATGAATTTAGAATGTCCAAAGACCCCAAAAATGTGCATGAAAATCTGAGAAGCCCAAAAAGATCAGACATGAAAGAGACCAGCAAATAATGCCATAAAGGCAAATGGACCATCACATTCAACTTTATTGAGGAATTAAAAGGAGTGCATCAGGATCAAGTCATGCTAAAGGGTACTGATACTACACCAAAAAATAACTATATTGATCAAGTTATGAATCAAAACCTGAGAGGACAAAGTACGGGCGGCGATGGTAGCCAACAACTGGGAGTAGATCAGTAAGAAGACCATAAAGAGGCTTCACATCCCATGGGATCCACGTAATGCCCCTGTAGAATTGGACCATTGATGGCTGCTCTCCTTGTACATCCCTCCAGTAATAGTCTACTGCGACTCTGTTTGTGGCAAAGCCAACTCCCTGGCTCACTCCATACACCACCATAACCCCAAATACAAAGCTCACATCAAGCTCCCTGCCCAGGAGAAAGTAGCCCACTTTTGGTTTAGAAAATCATAAAGCTATCTCTGTCCAAAAAGGGAACTGCCATCTTTGCAAAACAGAGCTTCAAAATGAACAAAAAACTTAGTACACCAGTACTGCAAGAAAGCACCTTGAGAGGAGCAAGCAGGGAAGAAATGACCACCATATGCAATTTTTCATCAGCCCACTATAAATTGGTGCATATGATCAAATAGGAGTGGATCTTGAGCAATAGTAGGCAAATGGAAACACTATGTAATCCTGCTTGTCAATCAAATGTCTCACAGGTGCTTCTATGCAATGATCATTGTGGAACTCATTGTTTGTTAGGAAGATACTGAATTGCATTTGTACCTACATAAGTGCAAAGATAGCAGTGGACAAGTTTTCTGGATAAAGAGACACGAAAGTTTGCACCTGCACAGCATGATGATCCAGGTGAAGGGTTGACTCCAAGTAATCCATAACCAGTGAGAGCTCCAAATCCTTCGGCCCTTACCTTTTGGCTCAGCCCCTTCTTCTTCCTCCTGTTTGCCATCATCACTGAAATGCCCATCATCTGGGTCACCAAAGTGTGATGGCAACGAACCTTTTAGCAGTGCATGATTGGATTCACTATCTAGGGATAATTCAGTCAGCTGTGCACTTTTGTCAAATTCAACTGCCAAAGAAAGCCCACCATTGATGGAGCTATCCAGCTTTGGGGAGCATACCCTCATCCTGCCAACTATCATAAACTCTTTCAACTTATTTCTCTTGTTTCCAGCTGCAAACAAACTCGACTCCCCCAGATGACAGGTTGCAGACTGCTGGCCATAAACACTTGCAAAGTGTTTGGGCACTTTTAGCAATCCTGAGACTCAACTCCCACAATTAGGGTTGTAAACGGTGGGATGCATAGGAGGTGGTCCTCAATATGATTTGCACCACAGTGCTTTCGAAATCTTTGTTTGCAGATGAACATCTGCAGTCGACAGCATGTAGTCCCAGCTGCTCACTTACATCAAGAACCCTAAATTTGCAAAGAATCTTGACATCATTCTAGAATGTGCCTCATTGATGAGGTCACTGAAGGAGAAGAATCTGAAATGTTCAGGAATTACTGGAGTACACTTGTGTCACACAGACAACATACTGATCAACCTGCTGCACAAGACAATAGAGACAAACACAATACGTGAGAAGATGCATATGACCCTTGAATGCCCTTAGGTGAGGTAGTACGGTTTTCACAACAAGCTGGACATATGCTGAGACATTTGAACTCTGTAGAGAAGAATACATCATTGTGTTCCACAGGAATTCGTATAGGGACACAAAGAACATCGCACATCATTGAATGCTTTGAAAACAGGTTCAAACCATACAAGAAGAATACTGACATCTGGATATTTCAAGCTTCATTCTTCTGTTTCCCCTATGCATCTACTTAACATGATCCCCTAGTTCTGCCTGGAGTCTGGACTAGAAGATTCAATCCACAAGCTCCAAAATAGGATAACTTGAGGTAGTTGAAGGTGGAAGGATGAAACCCCACAAAACAGCCAAATGCGCATCCTAGTCCACCACTTTCTTCAAAAAGATAAGAGTATTCCAAACATTTAAAACAAATCAAGCTGCAAAGGCCTCAGAGCACAGCTTACAGTGACTTGGATGGGGTCCAGAAACCAAGGCAAGGTAGATCTCATCAGCTCCAAAAGCTTGAATACCGCCAAAGCCCTAGATTTACACCGCTAGCTAGCCGTAGTGCAACATTGAGTACATTTTACGAGCTACCCACATTTTGGGGGAGGAGCGTCAGAGTCTCTCAACGACGTTAATGTGACCTCAACTCCAGCTTGGGCTGCAAAGGATGGAATACTTTGGGGATCAAAACAAAACCCAGCAGTGAGATTCAGAAACAATTTGAGATCATGAGGCAACTATGATGTAGAAGCTGTACGCTAAAAATGGTCATTGGCCGTCATCAGACTGAAGAGCAACAACAGTTCCAGAAGTAGAAGGAGGAAGGGCACTGGTCAAAGAGAGGCAAAAGAAAAAAAAAAACGAAAAATCCAAGTGGAAGCCAATTGGAAAACCTCAGTAGTTTGCCTGGTGCGACTACCTTACTACTACCTAATAAATAATCACATCCGTTGGGTCTAGAGTAAACAAGAGTGACAGGTCCAGCGTGACAAACCAAACCTCCAGAAAAACCTCCAAAAAGATCAAATATGTATTCAGATCTTCTTCCGGAGCACGAGTCTACCTATCAAGTTACTTACAGAATACAACAACAACCCCTCCATGTAATCTTAACAGATCCAAGCTTTTACCAAGTTTTCAAGTTCAGAGTGGCCCTAAATTTTTCAATTTTTTTTTCCTCCTAAAAACCCCAAATGCAAAACTAGCCTCAAAGATCATCATACAATCCCTTCAGTCCCATTGTACTGCTGGAAAAAAGTTCCCTTCAATCCTTGTTCAAAAATAGTCTCATCAGATCTTGAACAACACTTACTGCAGACTAGTTGTGGATTGGAAACTGCAACACACTGCTCCGAGATTCGATCCTATGACTGCCCATTTTTACCTCGGCAAAAAGCTTCGATACCTGCACCTGTGAACAAGCTTAATTGAAAACCAAAGTCTCAGATCACTCTGACAGCAGACAAAAACGCTCATGTAACTTTGCTGCAACGAACACACACATAGCTAAGCCATTACTTTGTATGTGGAAGCAAAATTTTAAGAATGATCTGATTGGTAAATGCAATTTGTTGTCCATAGTGTCGGTAGTGCAAGAGAAAAAATGGTGCAGTTTTCTTTTCTTTTCAAACAATTTGACCTCGCTAAACTTACGATTTTATTTTTATTTTGTTTGCTGAAAACAAATGTTTTCGCAAGTTTTTTTCTCAAAGCAAATTTGGCACAATAACGGGAATTTGTCGCCCAAAAAATCACTAAGATGGTTTGGAGAGCAGGATTTTTTAGACGACATTTTAATCACTTTTTTAACAGAAAAATGGGGAAATTTTGTTTTTCTAGTGTAAATTCGACTACTTTTAATAACTTCTTGGAATAATTCGTGAAATTTTCCTTAACACAAAACTGGAAAAAAAAAAAAAAAACCCTCCTTGGGGCCTGGAGTCCACACAATGGATAAATAAATGGGGAACTCACACATTTCAGTCAAACAGCTGAGAATTGAACCCCAAAATTTTGTTAAATAAATGGGAAATTCACACATTACAGTTGAAGAGGTTTGACTTGGACTCCAAAATTTTGTTACCTTTACTTTAAGAAAATGAAAACATTAAAAAATAGAAATGTTAGGTTCAGTTGGATCAATGGCTAACTCAAATAAATCTAAGTCAACAGAGGCAACATGAATGGCTGTAAGGTATGCAAGATGAGTGTGCGAGCTGAAGATTTAGGTGAGAAGGTGGGTCAGAAGAGTTTTTTCAATTCTGGGTGTAAATTGTAAACCTCCTGTCACAAACATTTCTTCCGGATTTATGCAGCACCTACCACAATGGTACGATGGTAAAAATCATTCTTTTATGATTCTCAAAAAAACAATACTATTTTAAGGGTTGGGTATTTGGAGCCGAGTTCTAAAAAAATTCAAAGAACATGTTTTGACCCATAGCATGATTCTCTAAAAAAAAAGAAGAAACTATTCAAAGAACCTGGCCTGAACTGGTGATTCTTTGCCAGTCCTTCAAGATTTTCAAAAACCCGGAATTGAATATCAGTATAGAAAAATTTCAAAGACTGGAAACCAGATGTCCCTTGATTCTCAAAATCTTCCAAGACCCAGAACCAGAGGTAATAAAAATCAATGAACAACCCAAGGGGGTCTTTTTCCAGTTTTGTGGTTTCAAAAGTTTGAAGAATATTTCCAAAAGATTCCAAAATGGGCACAGTGTAAAAAACGCCCAAAAAGAAATACAGGACCCAACACGGATAAACACTAAAAACCCTAAATTTTGTAGGGTTACTATTAAACATTATAAATACTAGTGGGTGCCCGTGACCTTCGGCCACTATGAGGCGTAAACACAACGTGCCAGCCCCTTCCCTTCTTGAGCTACAGAGAAAAAGGAGAGAGACGATCGAACTCGAGTACCCGGGCCAATGTCGATGACAATCCCAGTGCCGTGCCGGGCTGGGCCCGGTCGGTGGAAATCCAGGAGTCCAGGAGTGCCAGGCCGGGCCCTTCTTGAACTACAGAGAGAAAGGAGAGAGACGACCGAGTTCGGGTACCCAGGCCAGTGTCGACAACAGCCCCGGAAACACACGGGCCCTGTTCCGGTCCACCCGTGGCAAAGAGCTTGGTTTATGGCCCGGGACCCGGGTCTTCGTGGGGAGACCGGGCTTCGTCACCGACCCGGTTTAATACTTACTCCCGTGGTTCCACACACTTGGGCGTCGCCCGGCCCGGGCCAGGTTTTTTTTTATCATTCAAATCTTTGAAGCCTGGGCGTTGGGTCTTGGAACCTGGATTGGCCGG
>Ga0116228_10005966_pt1 | contig 10882 bp, 5 predicted proteins | sample S1TSphfallax_2_FD_89694 | JGI IMG/M metagenome (GOLD analysis project Ga0116228, IMG submission 89694) | Host-associated microbial communities from peat moss isolated from Minnesota, USA - S1T2_Fc - Sphagnum fallax MG | ecosystem: Host-associated > Plants > Peat moss > Unclassified | place: USA... | reverse complement strand
ACAATGCAAAAAAGTTTTGCATCATATGAATTGGAGGTATTACACTATGGACTTTTGATTGTTGAAAAAACACACCCTACTTTTAAAAGTCCACAACACTTATAAACAAAGGTGTTTTGAGTTTAAATTTTGTGGACTTTTATAAAACACTAGCCTCTACAATGCAAAAATCACATATGGAAAAAAATTGCTAAGAATGGGTAGATATCATTTTGTCATCATTATGTGTCAACATTATGCACACTATAAAGCTTGCAAAATGGACTTTGGGCCAAGTTTTTTTTTTTGCTTGGTTTTGGTCCACCCAATCATGCCAAGACCCCTAAATCCAAGAGTGTTAAACTTTGTCCTTCTTTTGGTATTTATCTCCTTCCACCACCAAGTGCATTGCTGATCTCTTCGCATCATCCTCATTTCCACAATAAAAGTGAATCCTAGAAACAAAGCTTCATCGCCAACTCTTAATTTGGGCACCAGCATTCCATGAAGAACACAAACCAAAAGTCATAACCTACAAACAACAAAAACACAAGAAAAATAGAAAAAATCAAGACATAGAAAGCGGCTCCTCTCCTCTAATGTTCATGATACCAACTATCTCCTCCTTTGGCACTTTCTGCTAATCACATCCTATGTAGTAAATCATCCATCAGTTCAGGGCTTCATCTAATTAGGGCTGAGTCACACCCCACCGATAAAACCGAAACTAGGACAACATATATGTGGGGGACTTCTAATAGCAAACCACCTGGGCCAATCATTATGATAAGCCAATCAGAAACGCTGAGCACCAGTCAGATCATATGTAGTACACTCCTTTCCGCGGGTGCACAGAATTGTGGAGCCTACCAGCCATCACAAATGATGCAACTATGATGCTGAGCCAAAACCATTTTCTTGAGCCAAATTGGCATTTTGTATACTTTTCTTCATCCAATTGTACTGGTGCAAGATCACATACTAAGCACCATTGGAGATGCTTTTACATAATGAAGTGGATAATGTTGGTTGGAATTGTAAGTGAATTTGTTTTAGGCCTACCTCAAATAAGGCAAGAGGGAAATACCAGCAACCCAAGGAACCAGATGAAGGGGGTTTTGGTTGTAAGAACCAGCTCAAAACCAACCCTTGGTTCTCACTTTTTTTTTGTAACCAAAACTGAAGCCAAGGTCTAGTTCCAACATGTGTTGAGAACAAAAATAAGACAAATTTTATAAAAAGAAAATCCGATTCCAGTTTTAAGGTTAGGCATAGGGCAGGTGTAAGGATTAGGGTTTTGGGGGTTTAGGTTTATAGTGGCCATTTTGAATTTGGATTTTTTTTTTTAAACTTTTGTTTTTGGATTGGGGGGTGTTTGAAGGGATTTTTGATGGGGTATTTTTGGGGCAGATTTGGGATTGTTTGAAGGCTGGATTGGGCTATGAAAAATAAATTCAGCCCTATTTCATATATTTCAGTTAACAACATATATAGTCTGTTAAGTCATTGAAATAGTGGGGGGTCTATTTGAGATAAAAATTTGGTGCAGATTTTAGGGTGAGATAAGGAGTTTTGGTTGGGAGAAATTAGGGCAGATTTAAGAACATTCTAGGGCTAAATTCAAAGGTCACAAGTGGCCATATTTCAAGCTCGTAGATACGATTGCAAAAACTCTAAGCATGAAACCACATGACAATGTATAAAATTGGTTATGCTCCTCTAGGAACTCGAAATCTATTAGAGTGGTTTAGAACTGGAACCGAACCAGATTGAGTACCTTGAAAAGTTTAGGAACCAAAGCTGGAGGTTTTTTTTAGAACCTAAGAATGGCCCAACATTGGTTATGACAATCCTATAGGGCATAATATGAAGAGGAATGTATTAGATCTCTTCCAAGTTTGCACCATGGTGAGCCCAATGTGAGTATGTGTTTTAATTTTGGCTCAAAGTATGCATTAAAACTTTTTTTTATTAAATTTGTGTACATTATTACAATTCATGGATTTTTTAAGCTATCCAAGTTGATAGTCTTGTTCATCTTGGCTAATGCACATGTCCATTTTGATTAGAGGCATAAATGATTCGTATATATTTTTTAAATGAATTTGACTAAAATGATTTATTTGATTATTTACCAAATTGAAAGTCTAGTCAAGTTGAAAAACAAAATTGTCCACCTTATCAAAATGGCCAACGAGTCCTAATCAAGTGGGACATTTAATCATGTTTTGCAAAACAAAATGACATGTTGGGTCAAAATGACTTATGGTTTTTACTCAAATTCAACATCCTATGTTAGTTAATAGGCCAAATTAACTAGTTATTACCTTGGTTAAGTAGGTAGCCTAAGTCTACATATTTACTTGTCTAATTATTACATAGGTTAGGTAATTAAATAGGTAAGTAGGCTAAGATTATTTACCTACCTAGGCTTACATACCTGCCTAGTTATTACTTAGGCCAAGTAAATAAGTTTGGTTTATCTACATACCTACCTACCTACATCTACATATTTTATATCTAGGTTCATTTACCTACATAGGCCTATGTCTACCTAGGTTTATGTACCTTATACCTATCTCCTACCTCTAACCTACTTACTTATAATTACCTAAACTTCTTATTTATCCACATAAATAAAGATGTGAAATAAAAAATTTAAACAAGATTTGTCATTTTTTAATGGTGTAGTCCATTGATAAGGACTTAGTTTATCATTATTGACATGAAGGGTTCAATTCCTTATACTTGTAACCTTATGCATTGTGCATGCCTAACACATTAAGGTAGCTAAATAGGTTAGATTAACATAACTAAGTAGGTTAAGTTAGGTAAGCTAGGTTAAATAGGTTACACTAGACTATGATCTACCTAAACTTTACTATTTATTTATGTAAGTTTTGTATTCATAATAATCCACATAATATTGAAATTTAAGTATAAATTTGACTAGTCAAATGGTTCATTGTTTGCTAATCAAAATCTTCAATCAAATAGTTTTCTATTTTGTTAGTCTGAAATATTATCCCAATTATGACAATGAGTCAAAATTAAATGAGACTTTTTGACATTTGTTATTTTAGGTATCTTTTGATTGGATTTTCCAATCAAAAAATACTTGTTTTTGTAGTAGTGGTAATTGATGCAATTGTTTTAAGTGTTTGTTAAAAACATTGTTTCATCATAGTCTTATGTTGGGGCTTTCACATTACCTTCTTGTTTTAGTGTGAAGAGTTAAGGAACACACCCAAGGTTCAAAAGTCTTTTTGCCATGCATTGCATTGAAAATTCTACCCCAATAGTTAAGGACAAGCCTTTAAGGGTGCATCAATATTAATGTGAAAATTTTGCATGTATTTTAAATGCATGGAAACATGTGTTTAATATATTCTAAAGATGTTATCTATTTTTCTTTCAAATATTATTCCATGGTTTTCTTCTTGAGGAAATTCATTTTTCATTTTTTTGTGATACGACAATGTTATTCATCTTATGAGAATAATCAGTATTTTGTAATTGAAATATATATATATATATATATAATTTTTTTGGTATTTTTTTGGTATTTTTTTTTCGTGTTGAGGATGGTGACCTCCAATTAATAGTTGGAAAGGATATGGAGAAGGAAATTGAAAACTTGAACAAGTTTAATGGAAAGTTCTTTGTTAATGTCCATTTTCAATTATGAATTTCAATAATATATAATCTTTAACAACTATTGACAATGATTATAGGAGTCATACTTTGTATTGTATCATTCATTTATATATTTTTAAATTTACGTGAAATTTTGTGGTGTGAGAGTTTTTTAACATATCTCATTCCCAAATTTAAGTATTTCAAAAATTGGTAAATTTTTTGAACAACTGTATGATCTTTGCACTTTTGACAACCAATTGTGGGGTTGCATCTTTCCTTGTTGGTTCTCATTGTAAGCATACCAATTTGAAAACAAATTTAATTTTTTGCATTTTGCTTTTATGTCTTGAATATGCATCATGCAATTTAGGCACAAGGTGACAAATGGGTGACAAATGTTGAACATGTTATGATTAGAATGCAAATTGGATGACAACAATTGAAACCTTGAAAGGTGGACTATATTTAGGAATATAAGACCATTACAACCTTTTCAAATTGGAAAAATAACAAAAAGCCATGAAAAGTAACATTTTTGTTTTGAAATTGTTATGAATACCATTTTGGCGACTTGAAATGAACCAAATAAAGATGGATATAAGGGTAGAAGATGATGAGTGAAATTTTTCCTTAAATGAATAAAAGGAAATTATGTGTACACATGTGTGGGAATGTTAGAATTACAAAACAATACATATGATGGTTAAAGGTAATGGATAATTTAGGTTTTAGTCTTAAGAACAAGGAGTGTGTGGAAGATTCTAATTGGAGAGGTCATGTGACCCCATCAAACTTGTTATATTTAGATTTAATAACTTTCCTTTATATGTACTTGTGAATCAACTTTCCACCTAAAACAAGTTTGTAATATGTGTTGTGTGTTCACTTCTTGGAAATATTATAGTTCCATGTGAAGTTATATCTATCAATTTACAAAATGCCCTTAACAATAACAACCTTTTATGACTTAAAGTAGGTACCTCCCTCTTGCGCTACTTTTATTACTACATATGCTTGCTCCAACACAACTTCCTCTTCCTTGTGTGGGAATTCCTCTTGTGATGACCCTAAAAACAAGTTAACACCTATTGATGGAATTGATGGCACTCGAAGCGTCATTTTCCTTGTTTTTTTTAGCATTGAAGATGCATGATTAGCTCCTCTTCATCTTCCTCGTATTTTGGTGCAATATAATATTTTGCCACTAAAATAAAAACATATCCAACTAAATTATTCCCTATTTTTATTGCCTTCCTTTGGACTGTGATCATTTCCTTATGTAATCATACTTTAAACCATTAAACCTAATTGACTGCACCTCTTTCAATAACGCTTACTACAAGCAATTACCTTGCCTGAATGTTGTGACTTTCTCCAATGCTATTAATCACATCTACATTGCAAAAGTGCAAACTTTCGCAAGAATATAACATGAATCTTGCTTGTAATGTTCGTCCTTCTTCCTTTTAAAATACTCAGCCCACTTTTCATTGTATGTTTCTCTTACAAGTATAACAATACCTTTCACTAGTAAATTGAAAATCTTACCGATGACAACAAAGTTCAAGGAGATCTACTTCCCATGTAAAACACTTCCCACATTGGAATCCCGAAAACCACATATGATTTCCTTGACAAGGAGGTTGACTATGTTCTAATCGAGCTAGTGAAAATCATCGAACTTTGTTGCAACCATCCAAGCATGTTCCTCCTTCTTAACCACCTAGATTGTAATGTACATGCATGTTGGGAAATGAATTTGATCGAACAATGTGGGTTGAATTTCCACATTTGTATCCTTTATCTTAGACTTCATCCTCTTGGCTCTAGAAGTCGACCTAGCTTCAAGTTTTGTGCTTTACCATTGTTGATTCCAGGGGTTGTCCTTGTAATAGTTGAACTCCTTGTTCCACAATACAACAATTGTTTTCATAGTAGGTGGACATAGTAGTTACTCAATCACTCCTATAAAGAAATAGTCGAGACCTAAATGACATATCAACTCCTTAATTCCTACTTTCCTTTTTGCTATTCTTCCTACAAGGTTTCCACTTTGCCAATATTTCTAAACTCTTAAGAAATTATGTTTCAATTCTTTGTTAATATATTTTCTTTCTCCAATAGCGAACATTCAAAGTTTATGGGTTGTAAAAAAAATTCAATACATTTAAAATTTTCCCAACAATCTACAACATTTAGGTGAAGGTGAAAATAATAAATATTACATTCAAGATTTGAACTATTAAGCATTTCTTGTTATGTCTCCCATTCTAACTTTGAATCTGAAAACAACCAAGGTTTCTTTGACAAGGAGGTGTACATTAATTGCGCTCTTCCACTTTTTGCCCATGCGTTTTTTTTTGTGTTCTAAATGGTTATCGAGGAGTTTCGATGTTTTTTTTTTAATACTACAAATAATCATTTATAAGTTTTTCCCACTTTATTTCTGTTGCACGCTCATTCCATTTGCTCAAATAATTCGTTTCGTTTAACAATAACTTTTCTAAATTGCTAAAAATGCCATTGTGTACACTTTAATTTGTTTTTTTCTTGATGTGTTGGTAAAAGGATGGTGGCCATAAGGGCTTGTCGGGTATGATTATCACTATATTCAAAATTTGTTTTGTAGTCGTGTCATAATGAATAGTCATAATGTTTTTTCCTTCATTATTAACCTTAATCCACTTTTTTGATATTGTTGTTAATAACTTGCTGTAATTTCCAGGGTGATATTTTTTTGAATAATTATGTGGTGTCATTTATTTTTCAATGGGAATTAAAACCTTCACAAATTTTTGGCAATTGTTTCCATTTGTCACCAAAAATTGGATCCTCCCCGAATTACAGTGGTGGACTATTTTCCACATTCTTAAGAATCATTGTAATTGTGACAATTATAACAATTAGTTATGTAGGTTTTCAGTAAACTTTCAATTTATTGACAATAACCAACACCACATCTTCATTACTTAGTGTGTTCAATTGGACAATATTATTACCAAAAGCTTTCTTTACTCAAAATGGATTAGTTGAAGGAAAATGGAATTAAAAAAAAAAATTGGATTTTTGGGAAGTTGCAACACCAAATCCCCATCTTCAAATACTTTTAAGTGTTTTTCATCATTTTTCTTATGCTTCCAAAGTATCTGGATATAATCAATATTTTCTCCTACCACGATCCTCTTTTCATCAAATATAACTAAGTATTCCATTTGAATTAATAATGCATTGATCCAATTGTTATCTTTCTTAGCCAATGTTTGCTTGGTTGGAATTAAATTTGGTAAGTAATAATAGCATTAATCTATATACTAGTTCGTATAGAATGTGTTGTGTGGAAACCTTATATGAAGTTTGGTAGGTCCATAATGTGGTAGGTAGCATTACATCCCAATCATTTTGGTTAGCATTTACTAACTTAATCAATATTTATTTTAAGGTCTTATTGGTTGATTTTGCTCGACCATTTCTTTAAGGATAGTAAGTGGTGAATTTGTGATGTGTAATCATAAATTCTTGCACCAATAGTTCAATAAAGTTGTTTATGAAACGACATCTTTGATCATTAACCAAGTGTGTAAGGTAGCCGAATTGGGTAATTATATTTTCATATAGAAATTTAGCAATATTCTTTGCTGTGTTATTACATAATGCTTTGACCTCCACCCATTTTGTCATATAATCTAACCCCCATTTCATAAATGGTTCAAAAGCTAGGACTAGTGGTTGTAATGGGCCCTTGCCACTCTTGTGCATAAGCAATAATCATTGACAAATATCAAAAGACTGGCATAATTCAACCACATTTCATTGATGGTTGGCCACCGATAACTTATTGTTAATTTTTTTTTACAATTGTACTTATACCATAGTGTTTTCATGTCAATCCCTTGTGGAGTTCAATAAGGATGGCATTTGCTTTAGTAGGTGAGAAACATTGTTAAATAATACCATATGGTCCCAATTTATATAGACCATAAATTGTATATGGTCTTGATTTTATGGTGAGATGTTTCCTTTTGTCCTTTAGGGATGTCATCTTCAAAATAACCCTTCAACAAATATTCCTTAATTGGTGCATACTAGTCAATAGTTATTAAGAAAAGAATAACATCATGCAATTGATCCTCCACACTAATAACAGGTTCACCATTTATAGCACATGACAATTGTTTTGGTACAAAATGTGTTTCCTTGTTTTATAACTTATTCTGAAATTGAACTCTTGTAATAATAGTAGCCATCATGCTATCCATTTAGTTACAATTAGTTTATTGGCTAAGTAGATCAAGGTTTGATGATCCATAAAAAATGTGAAACTATTTCCCAATAGATAATGACAAATTTTTTTAATAGCATAAATCATTGCAAGAGCTTCCTTTCTGTGGTTGATTAATTTTTCTCAACTCTAGTCATTAGTCGGCTTGCATAATATATTAGTTTATCAATGGTGTCATCAAGGTTTTTAATTAACATTGTTCCAATAGCATAGTTTGATGCATATATGTGAACATGGATTTGTTTTGTCTAATCATGAACAATGAATACTAGTAATGCAATCAAGGATGTTTTCATCCATTGGAAAGATTGTTCATAGGCCTCATCCCACCAATATTGTATGTCATTTTTCAAAAGTTTGCACATAGTTGTTGCTTTAATGTCAAAGTTTTTGAAATATTGTCGATAGAAACAAGTTGCATTGAAAAATCTTTTCAATTTTGTCACACTTATTAGAGTTGGCATATTTGCAATGATTATTTTCCTAGGATCTACCAGTAGTCCATCTTCACATACGATGTGTCCCAACAATACTCAAGAATTGATGCAAAATGCACATTTTTTTGGATTGAAACTAATGCCATTATTTAAACATTGGGTCATACATTTCTTAAGATGATTTTGATGTTCTTCCTTTTATCCATAAACATTGAAATTATCAAAAAATACTTGCATGATATCTTTAAAATATTTTAAAATTTTTTGAATAATTACTTTTTGAAAGGTAGTTGGAACATTGCATAATCCAAATGCTAGCCCCAAAGTGTTACGAGCCAAAGAGCGTGTCCCCAACTCCTTGTTCTTTCGTTGTTTTCACCTTAGACTCACCTATGAGTCTAACAAGAAGCTTGGGAACGAGTCAGGAACAAACACCTTAAATCTAACAAATTTAGTTTTTAAAAAAATTTGGCAATTTTTTTTTTAATTCCAAAAAAAACCTTTGTAGGGGTTGTTGCCTCTAAATTTTTTCACATTTCAATAAAATCTCAAAAAATAAATTTGGCTAATTGTAATAATTCCTAAAATCAACCAAAATTGTAAATCCCAAAGCCTAACAATCTTTAATAAAAGAAGGCAAGAGATTGACAACTTGTTATAGTCTTATATGTGGCAAATGATCTTATTTATCACAATCTCTATCTCCAAATCAATTCCACAAAAAATTCCACCCTTTTGGCCATTTAAAAAAAAAATTAAATCCATGTTTTTGCTTCATGTTTTTCACACCACTACAAGATGAGGAAACCCCTCCCTTATGGTTACAAAGAAACATCTTGTAAACACAAATGTTAGATGACATCAACACAACTAACAAAAAGATTAATTACAAATAAAAATGTGAAGAAAATTAACAACTTGGACAATCAAAGGCTCTTTATTAATTTAAAACTTCATTTGTTATTAATGCATGCAAGTTAGTTCAATGACAAATAATAATTTTATATTATTACAAACAAGCCATCTAAGTAGTTTTGCAATGAACTATTAATTTTGTAGATCATGAAAGTTTGAAGTTCAAAAGAAACCAAAGTTTAAGGCACCTTCTACTACTTAATTTCATTAAAAAAAAAAAGGATTAATGCGGATGGGATATTCAAACAACTTCAACACCAAATTCTTACATTACCATTTTATGACTAGAAAGACATTATTTAGTGGTTGTTTTAAAATGGACATATGTAAAAATTTGAAATTAAGATATTATTCAACATAAATTAATGTTTGGACACAATTTGGGTGTTGCGATGCCATTATTGTGCCAATGATTCTACCTTTTCTAATAGAGTATTGAGATATATGAATGTGGACTTTTTTCCCATGGGAAAAAAAAAAGTTATTAAATTTCATTAGACGTGGAGATCAAATATATGATATGTGGAAATCAAATTTGAGAAGTATATGTATATATATTTTATGTGGGTGTCCTAAAGCAAAACATTTTAGAAAATCCATAAAGAACACAAAAATGAAAAAATAGGAAAAATATGTTTGTATTATCAATATGAAGAATGGTATGAAACCAATGATCTTATTCCTTATGCTTAAGGCACAATGAACATTTAACAATTTTTATATTTGGACATAATTACTATTAAATAAATAAATAAACAAATGAAATGAAAGAAAAAGTTAATGTTCATATTAACCATTATAATATATTTACAAAGGAAAAAAATAGTTCAAAGTGATTGAATCATTTACAAAGAAGTTATGGGCTTTCAAAAATGAGCATCATACTAGGCTTTGGAATTGTGTGAGGGTTAACAAAGGGATTGCAAAATTTGTGAATTCATATGTGAACTTTGCCTTTGCCAAAATTGATTGATTTCACCATACTTTCACCTTCTTGTTAGCCTTGCCCTGATTTCTTGGGCCAAGTGATATGCTTTTGCAAACCCCCTTGTGCATCCTTAAGACATATTTCAAACCTTTGCAAACTTTTTAATCCATCATAGCATATTGGCATGTTTTAAAAAATGCATGGCCAAAACAAGTTCTTTACAAACTTTCCTCCAAACCTAATATCCCACAACTTACAACAAAATTGAGTGATGTAGTCATAATATTAAAAATAAACCCCTCATCATCCTTCACACATGCAACAATTTTCTTCTTCAAGTCACAATTTTTTCAATAACTTAGTGAAATGTTTAACTAACTTTTGTTCAACAATATTTAATGATCTCAAAATTGTTTTAGTTGTCAATTAACCTCAAAACAATTGATCACCAATACAAAATATCATCTGCACCAAGTTTGACATCTAGAGATTAAAGCTTGCAATTAAAAATGACATTTTGCTAAGGTTGAAAAAACATATGACTATTTAGTTTTTTCCACTAGTAACCCAACAACATTTCTTATGAAAACCATTTTCTAGAAGAAAAAAAACTCTTCCACACACTAGCTCCACACTCAAGGGCAATTACTAGAAGTGGGTCCACACTCAGCTACCATCTTGCAGGGTCCTTTTCTTCTTCTTCTT